>Ga0209678_1000156_pt1 | contig 27472 bp, 19 predicted proteins | sample WorMetilvaeELBA1_FD_187404 | JGI IMG/M metagenome (GOLD analysis project Ga0209678, IMG submission 187404) | Marine gutless worms symbiont microbial communities from Max Planck institute for Marine Microbiology, Germany - Olavius ilvae ELBA.1... ...
CACCCCGCAACCCGCAACTCGCAACCCGCAACCCGCACCCTGCACCCTGCAACCCGCACCCCGCACCCCGCAACTCGCAACCCGCACCCCGCAACCCGCAACTCACAACTCGCAACCCGCAACCCGCTGCTACTAAACGACAGAATTCCTTAATTATTCATTATTCATTATTCATTATTCATTTTATTCATTATTCATTATTCATTATTCATTCGCCCTGACCACCTCGTACGCCTTGTCCAGAGCCTGCGCCAGGTTCTCCGGCTGATTGCCGCCGGCCTGGGCCATGTCCGGCCGACCGCCGCCGCGGCCCCCGACCACCGCCGCAATTTCTTTGACGATATTGCCGGCATGATAACGGTCGGTAAGATCTTTCGTAACCACGGCAATCAACATGGCTTTGGACCCCGCCTTGCTGCCCAGAACGACAATGCCCGACTTGAGTTTATCTTTGAACTGATCGGCCAGGTTTCTCAGGGCGGCCGGTGTGTCAACCGCCACGCTTTTTACCATCACCTTGACGCCGTCGATGGTCTGCACGGCTTCCGGTGAGTCACCCCCGGAGTCGGAGGCTAATTTTGTCTTGAGCTGATCAACCTCTTTTTCATAGGATTTGATCTCCGACAGCATCTTTTTCACCCGCCCGGGGATGGCCGGCGCATTGTCTTTGATCAGGTGGGCGGTCTCGTGGAGAATTTTGTCGGCCTGCTGCGTGTAATCCAGGGCCGCCTCCCCGGTCAGGGCCTCGATTCTTCTGACGCCGGAGGCAATGCTGGACTCGCTGATAACTTTAAAAAGCCCGATATTGCCGGTTTGCCCGGTATGCGTCCCCCCGCAAAGCTCTCGGCTGAAGTCGGCCAGGGAAACGACCCGCACCCGGTCGCCGTACTTCTCTTCAAATAGGGCCGTGGCGCCGGATTTAAAGGCATCTTCAGCATCCATTTCCCGGGTGCTGGCCGGCATGTTTTCGCGGATCTGCTGATTGACAAGTCTTTCGATGGTATCCAGGTCAGCGGCGTTGACCTGGGAAAAATGGCTGAAATCGAAGCGCAGCCGGTCGGGAGCCACCAGCGAGCCGGCCTGTTTGACATGCTCCCCCAAAACCGTTCGCAATACCGAGTGTAGGATGTGGGTCGCCGTATGATTTAACTCGGTCGCCCGGCGCCGGTCTCCGTCCACCTGCAGGGTAACCGCCTGGCCCGGGCTGATCGGACCGGCTGTCACTTTGCCCTTGTGAATAATCAACCCGGTCGGATCCTTAAGCGTGTCCAGCACTTCTATTTCGATATCGGATCCGGCAATCGTGCCGGTGTCACCGACCTGACCTCCGGCCGCAGCGTAAAACGGGGTAATTTCGGTGACGATTTCAACCTGACGGCCATCCTCGGCCTCGGCAATCTCCTCGCCGTCCGCAACCAGGAGAAGTATTTTTGACTCGGCGCTCAGGGAATCATAGCCGACGAATTCGGGTTTGATGCCCTGGGCCGAAAGGTTTTTGTAGGCATCGCTGATACGGTCAAACGTTGCCACCGTCCGCGATCGGGCCCGCTGCTGATCCATGGCCTGATCAAATCCGTCCATATCGAGGCTCATGCTTTTATCCCGCACGACATCCTGGACGATGTCCACCGGGAAGCCGAAGGTGTCGTACAATTTGAATATAACGTCGCCGGGCACCTGGTTTTTGCCCTGGGCTTGAATCTCGGCCAGGGTGTCGTTCAACAGCTTCATTCCGGTATCCAGGGTCTCCATAAACCGGATCTCTTCATTTTTAATCACGCTGGTGATAAAGGCCGCGGCTTCGGCAAGCTCGGGATAGGCCGGTTGCATGATGTCGAAAACGACTTCGGCGGTCCGGTAGAGAAACGGACGCTGCAGCCCGATATTGCGCCCATAGCGAATGGCGCGGCGCATAATGCGGCGCAGGACATAGCCGCGGCCTTCATTGGAAGGCAGAATGCCGTCATTGATGAGAAAGGCGGCCGCCCGGCTGTGATCGGCGATGACTTTCATGGCCACTTCCGCCTCCCGGGACTCGTTGATGCTCATTTCAGCCAGATCTTCGGCCTTTTCAATGATTGGGCGGATCAGGTCGGTGTCATAATTTGTCGGCACGTCCTGGATAATCGAAACGATCCTTTCCAGCCCCAGGCCCGTATCGATGCTGGGTTTGGGCAGCGGGGTCATCTTGCCGGACTCATCGCGGTTGAATTGCATGAAAACGAGGTTCCAGATTTCCAGGTACCGGTCGCATTCGCAGCCCGCGGTGCATTCCGGCCGGCCGCAGCCGAATTGTTCGCCCCGGTCGATCAGGATCTCGGAACACGGCCCGCAGGGACCGGTGTCGCCCATGGACCAGAAATTGTCCTCTTCGCCGAGTCTCACAATTCGATCCTCGGGCAGGCCAACCGATTTCTGCCACAAATCATAGGCGTCATCGTCATCGAGATAAACCGAGGCCCACAATTTGTCGGCCGGCAATCCATATCCGTTGGTCAGCAGGTCCCAGGCGAAATCGATGGCGCCCTCCTTGAAATAATCGCCGAACGAGAAATTGCCGAGCATTTCGAAAAATGTGTGATGCCGCGCCGTATAGCCGACATTTTCCAGATCATTGTGCTTGCCGCCGGCCCGCACACATTTCTGCGAGGTCGTGGCCCGCACATAGTCTCTTTTGTCTTCGCCCAGAAATACGCGCTTGAACTGGACCATGCCGGCATTGATAAAAAGCAGCGTGGGGTCTTCCTGGGGAACCAGGGAAGAACTGCGCACGATCCGGTGATCGTGTTTGTTGAAATAATCAAGAAATTGTTTTCGTATATCGTTGCCTGTCATGAATGACTCCATTTACGTGTTGCGTGTTACGGGGTGCGGGGTAGGGGTTGCGGGTTGCGGGGTGCGGGGTGCGAGTTACGTGATGCGGGGTGCGGGGTGCGAGGTGCGAGTTGCGGGGTGCGAGTTGCGGGGCGCTTTGCCCTATGCGCTATGCTCTCTGCGCCCTGCCCTCTGCCCCATGCTCTCTGCGCCCTGCCCTCGGCATTAGGCTCTTTTTTTCTCACCTTCCCAACTTCTCAGCCTCACATCTTCAGCTTTTCCCGCTATGCCCCATGCCCTCTGCGCTAGGCTCTTTCTTTCTCACCTTCCCAACTTCTCATCCTCACATCTTCAGCATTTCCCGCTATGCGCCCTGCCCTCTGCGCTAAGCGCTAAGCGCTTTCAGCTTTCAGCTTTGAGCTTTGAGCTTTCAGCTTCCCTATCCTTTCCCACCTTCAGCTTTTTCCGCCTCATCCGCATCCGGTTCTTTTTTGGCAAATCCCAGTGCTTCACGGGATTTTTGATAGATATTATCGTATATGTCCTGATTTTCTTTAAGAAATCGTTTGACGTTTTCACGCCCCTGACCGATGCGCTCACCCTGATAAGAATACCACGAACCACTCTTGTCGACAATCCCGGCGTTAACCCCGACGTCAATCAGGTCCCCGGTTTTTGATATGCCTTCACCGTAGGTAATATCGAATTCGGCTTCAGTAAAGGGCGGGGCCATTTTGTTTTTGACCACCCGCACCCGGGTTCGATTGCCCACGACTTCCTGGCCGTCCTTGATGGCACCAATCCTGCGGATATCAAGCCTGACGGACGAATAAAATTTGAGCGCATTGCCGCCGGTGGTGGTTTCCGGATTGCCGAATACCACGCCGATCTTCATCCGGATCTGGTTGATAAAAATCACGGTGGTCATGGTCTTGCCGATGGTGCCGGTCAGTTTCCTGAGGGCCTGGGACATCAGCCTGGCCTGCAGCCCCATGTGGGAATCCCCCATCTCGCCTTCAATTTCGGCCCGCGGCACCAGGGCCGCCACCGAATCGATTACGATGACGTCGATCGCCCCGCTTCTCACCAGCATGTCGGCAATTTCCAGGGCCTGCTCCCCGGTATCCGGCTGCGAGACCAGCAGGTCGTCGCAATTGACGCCCAGCTTTTTGGCATAGCCGATATCGATGGCATGCTCGGCATCGATGAAAGCCGCAATGCCTTCTTTTTTTTGGGCTTCCGCCACGGCGTGTAAGGCCAGGGTGGTTTTGCCGGAGGCTTCCGGTCCGAACACCTCCACCACCCGGCCGCGGGGCAGACCGCCGATGCCCAGCGCCTTGTCCAGCGACAGGGAACTGGTTGAAATGACGGGCACCTCGATAATCTCCTTGCTGCCCAATTTCATGATGGAGCCCTTGCCGAACTGGCGCTCCACCTGGATCAATGCGGTTTCCAGAGCTTTTTCTTTATCCGCTGATATGGCCATGTTTTTCTCCCTTTAGGAATGTCGAATGACGATTGTCGAAAGACGAATTATATTTCGATAAAATTCCTTCAATTCCTGAATCCCCAAACCGTACAAGCCGGAATTGAAGATTGAAGATTGAAGATTTGTGGTATTCTATCTATTTTATTTTGCCTCCATCATCAAAACAGCTAAAATCAGGTTTTCAGATACCCAGCCGGCACAAGCTGGAATCATAAAAATGCAAAAAGTTGAATCCAATTTCAATCCTTGTAAATGCTTGTTTGCCAGTGCTTTACAAAGACGCCATAAAGTCCTTTGCGCATTTTGCACAAAACTGAATTGGTACCTGTCTAATATCTAATACCCAACCCGGACGAGCCGGAAATGACGAATGACGAATTGTGGTATCGCTTCGCTCTGTCTATTATATTACAATCGATCACTTAACTTTTAGCCTATTTAAAAAGTTGACGCCAAAATTTATCGTCGTAAACGCCTGTATACCAAAGGTTTACAAAGAAACTGAATAATATTTTGCGCTTTTTGCGCAAAACTGAATTGATAACTGTCTAATACCCAATCCCTGAATCCCTCAATCCCTCAATCCCTGAATCCCTGAATCCCTCAATCCCTGAATCCCTCAATCCCTCAATCCCTCAATCCCTGAATCCCTGAATCCCTGAATCCCTGAATCCCTCAATCCCTCAATCCCTCAATCCCTGAATCCCTCAATCCCTCAATTCCTCAATCCCTCAACCCCTTATTCATTTTAAAGCCGTTTCCTTCAAACGCGAATACACCGCACCGGTTGGCTTCAGCTCACTTTTAAACAAAATGATCCGGTCGGCGGCAAATTGTAAATCTCCTAAATTCGAGTGATCCTGCATAGCGCGGCCGATGATACTTGGATTGACTGTCTGCCGGATACGCCCCAAAGTTAAATGGGCCTTAAAAGGCCTTTTTTCTTTGGGAAAGCCGATGGCTGCCACCCGCTGCACCAACTTGCGCTGCAGGTTGAGCAAAACTTCCGTCTCCCCGCCAAGCCCGGCCCAGACAACCCGGGGACGTTTTATACCCGGAAAGAATCCGATACCCACGACGGTCAATGTAAACGGGGCGAAATCACCGGCCGCATCAGCCATCGCCTGCCCGATATCCTCGATATTTGCCGGATCGATATTTCCCAGAAATTTAAGGGTTAAATGGATATTTTGCGGCCGCACCCATTTTGCTTTCAGCGGCAGCGACTTGAGCCCCTGCTGGACATTATCCAATAAGGAAACGACCGCATCCGGCAATTCAAAAGCAATAAAAGATCGTATCGTCTGGGACATCGGCAAAAAATTGAATATTGAAGATTGAAGAATGAATATTTATGGAATTCTGTCTATTTAATTTAACAGTGAGAGATTATATTGCAATATAAACTGCGATACCCGCTCATGCAGTGCCGAAATCAATCCAGTAATAAAAAACCAGACGATCCACCTGTACACTGGCCTGGAAATATATCCCTTAACCGCAACTCCAATATGCTCTCGAGGATAAGTATAGCTTCTCCCAACTACTTATTTAATCCTAATATTAAAATGACGGCGCAAAGCGCCTACCTTAAATATTCAATATTCAATCTTCAATCTTCAATTTATACCGCGGAGCGCAGCGACCTCCACAATTAGTCATTTATCATTATTCATTATAAATTTCCTACCGCGGCAGATTAAACTGCGGCTCGCCGAGCATAAATTTGCCATTGGATATCTTCTTTTTCAGGATATCGGCAATTTCGGCGGCTCTTACCACGCTGGACAAGGGAACGGTGGTGACCTCCTGGCCGTCGAGTTTGATGGAGCCGCTTCTGAGCTCGGCGTAGCTCACCTGCCCGTAGCTTTTGGAAACGCCATTGGGATAGTCGTTGCCGTAGTCGATTATTTGGGTAAAGATTTCCTCATCACTTATGGCGGTGTGCTGAGCGATTTTTTCATTCAGCAGGGGAATGGGAATACCCAGTCCCACGGCCAGAGAGCAGCCGTAGCCTTGAATACTCACACCGACCAGCCATTTCGAACTCATCTGTTTTAAATCGCCCATCACCCAGAGGGTTCCGGCCGGGGTCAGGGGGATTCCTTTCTTCGTCCGCTTTATCGAAGGTTTATGCTGGGTGCCGTGCCAGGTCACATAGCCTTCGCCACCCCCGAGAAAAATTCGGGTACCAAGGCCGATGGTTTCGTAATAGGGATCGTTAAACAGGGGACTTAACTGCCCGGCGGAGCAGTAATTGGCATTGCCTGCTTTGGGCTTGAGGGTTCCCATGTAGGTATAAATGGTCTTGTTGGTGAGATTAACGGCGCAATTATAATTCTGATACGCGTTGCGCGGGCTGCAGAGGGTGGCCTGGGGCAGGGTGCGCAGGGTCACCTCTTTTTCCACCAACCGGTTGGGATAACAGTCTGTGCCGTAGGCACTGGCTTTTAGCTGCACTTTTTTGCCGCCAACCAGATCCTGGATAACATGCCCGCCGCCGTAGTTGAACTCACCGGGATACACTTTGTTGAGCGGATCATCCTCGGCGGCTTCCGTCGCCCCGATGTAGCAATCCACGGCTGCCACACCGGCATAGGCCGGCACCTTGTTCAGCCAGACTTTAGATGCTTTAATCGTGGGGGTTGAATGACCGAAGTTGACAAAGGCCCCGGATGAGCACATGGGCGCGAAAGTGCCCGTGGTGACAACATCCACCTGCCGCGCCGCTTCGACAGGGCCGTCATTTTTGACGATATCGATAATCTCCTCGGCCGTGACGACCACCACCTCACCGGATTTGATTTTCTGATTGATTTCCCGGATGGTTTTGTTGACCTTATGCTTCTTCATGGACCATCTCTCCTAGTTTTGGCTGGGTTGAACCTGATCAAGTTTTGACCGGACATTGTTTTGGATCCACTTTTTGTCCCACCATTCCACCGGATTGACAAATGTATCATAGATCAGCATGCTGAAGTGCAGATGATCCCCCCCGGCCATCCCCGTGCTGCCGGTACGGCCCAAAATATCGCCCCGGGTAATCCGGTCCCCGGCATTGACGGCGCTGAAACTTAAATGGGAATACATGCTGAACAATCCGAACCCGTGATCAATAATTACGGTACCTCCGTAGATCCCCAGGGACTCGGCAAACACAACAATTCCGCTGTTGGCGGCCGGCACCGGGCTGTTGGCCAGGGAGGCCAGATCGATCCCCAGGTGAACCTGGCGATCAATTTCTTTTTTCCCATAGTAATAGGTGCGATGGTCCGCATAGCGGGCCCGGTTGGCTGCATTGGGCAATCTTAAAAAAACTCCCTGCCAGTGCAGTTTATTATCCGTGCTGCGGCAGACTTCAACTATTTTTTCATAGTTGGCCTTGCGCATCCCCCGGTTAATCAACAAAAACCTGTCCACCGCTGACAGTTTGGAATCCTGCGGCAGGTCAGATTCGAAATCCGGCAGCTTTTTTTGCAAAAACCGATCGGATATGTTGATGCGATCTTTTCTGAATTTTTTTCGCCGGATGTGATAGTTAAATCCGCTTTTGCCCTGGTTGCCGGCCCGATCGACGGCAGTCAGGTACATGGCTGTATCACGGCCCTGATCATATGCCAGTGCGAAAAAAGCCAGGTGAATATTTGGATCATTAAAATTGCCAGGGTGGCCGGGATAAAATTTGTCGCCGACTTGAACCCCGCTTTGCGGACAGGCTTCGGAGGTACGGTAAATGATCAGCCCGGCGCCGCCCTGGTTGATATTGTGGGCACTGGTGAACACCTCGATTTTAGGTGCACGGGTGTCGATCACGACCGTTTTGTCAGCATAGGTTTTGTTGCCTTTCCACCAGTCACGCCACGAGTGATCCCGTACGACGAATCGCAAAGTCGCTTCCCCATCGGCAAATCCCAGATCCCGGGGGGCCACCGGTATCCTGACGGCGGCTTCACTTTCGGCACCGCCTTTAAATATGCCGGCCGAAGGAAAGGCCGCATCATGCAAAACAACTTCCTTGCCGTCTTTGAGCAAAGCGACCCAGAGTTTTCGCAAACCGCTGTCGGCATCGGAAACCGATATGGCAAGTTCCTGTGATCGGCCTAAAGCAAGGGGCAGCAAATCGATTTCCAGCTTCGGTGCTTCCCCTTCCAGACGCGTTATCAAAACCCAGGCCGTCGGCACCACGATGATCAAACATCCGATTATCATCAACCACAATTTGGTATGCTTTTTATCTTTTCTCATTGCTGTATTTTAATTTATTTGGGATTTTAGATTGCGGATTTCGGATTGATGGAATCGCTACGCTCTATCAATTATAATGGACCGTTCGACACAGAAGCTCACGACAGGCAGAATTCCTTAAATCTAAAATCTCTAAAATCCTAATTCAAAATTCTAATATTGCACCAACTTGTGATCAACAAAGATAGGCTTAAAAAGCCTTTAGGAAAATAAACAATTTTCACCAATCCAGGTCAGAGCCGTATGATCTACCATTAAAGAATTTGATTAAATAGCAGTTAACCTGGTGATAATCAAGGTTTGTTTTCGTTTCTTGACTTTTAACACGACGCGGGCTAAATTGCTCATTAGTGGATGCTGGATGCTGGATGCTGGATGCTGGATGCTGGATACTGGATGCTCGATGCTGGATACTGGATACTGGATGCTGGATACTGGATGTTGGATGCTCGATGCTGGATGCTGGATGCTGGATGCTGGATACTGGATACTGGATACTGGATGAATGATGCTGGGTACCAGGTACCGGTATTAGGCCCTTAGGGCCTTTTTTCTGACAACATGTTGTAAGTTACTGAAGGTTTCAGGTGTCAGTGTTCAGGTGTCAGGATTTAGCAACTCGGTTCCCTGACACCCGAAACCTGACACCTAAATTCTTTGAATTGCGCTGTAGCTGCACCGCAGGAGCCCCTTTTTCCGAGCGCAGTCTCGGAAAAAGCTTAGTGCCTATTTATTGAAATCACATCATGTTTGCGCATGATTTATGCCATAGCCAGATTGAATATCTTAGGACCGCTATCGATTTAAATAAAAAAGATAGAGCGAAGCGATTCAACAAATATTCAATTTTCAATCTTCAATCTTCAATTCCGGCTTGCCCGGGTTAGGGTAAGACAGATATGATTCTGCAAAAAGGGTGCAGGAAAAATGTGGCTCGAGATGTCGCCATCTATCTCAGTAGGGAAATAACCGGCAAAAGTGGCGTTGAATTGGGAAACTATTTTGGCAACATATCCGGCGCCGGCATCACCGTCAGATACAGTCGCCTGTCAGAACAAATCCAGCGAAATTACAAGTTGAGGAGGCGGATAAAGTGGGTTAAAAGCAGAATAGTTAATAATTAAGATGCGACCCCTTTCTTTCCGTAAACCGGTTATCAGGGATCATTTTCACCAGCAAACGAAAATGATTTCCCATCAGCGGCACTGCTGATAAAACAGCCACCGCTGCCTCCGCCGCCACCACCATTAATATCTGAGTTTGAGAGGGGGGCGTTAGAAAATTGGGTGGCACTTGCAGTGACGGAATAGGCGGAGTCGCCTTTTGAATTAAAAGCCAGTATCCGGTAGTGATTTGTCGTTCCCTCGGAAAATCCGTCGTCGCTGAAGGCGACGATGTCGGGCGCAAGCGCTGCAATTTGGCTGTAAGCGGATTGGTTGCCCGTCTTGCGTTCAATCCTGAATCCGTCTTCATCGGTTGCAATGTCAGTCCAGCTCAAATCGATCTGTACCGCAGAAACTGCGACTACCTTGAGATCCTGCGGGGTTCCGGGAACTTCGGTTACAACCTTATATACCGCTCCATTCGGGGAAGCGTAATGCGCGATATAAATTTCGCCGTCTTCATCTTCACCGAAGGTGGAAATCAGTAAATTCGTATCCAGGAGTTCGTCACTGGTCCAGGTGTCGCTGCCATCATTTTGGGCTCCCCAGACACGGCCGGTGCAAAAATCAGCATAGAAGTAAACGCCTTCAAGACCTGGATATTGAACACCGCGATAGCGGTAACCACCCGTGACCGAGCAGCCTGTTGAATGGCTGTACTCCAGGATCGGCAAAGTCAGAGTGCCGTCGTTGCAATCGGTTGCAGGATTAAAGCATTGCGTACCTTCCATCAATCGCCAACCGTAGTTTTCCCCGCCCGTGCTGTCGAAAGGCTGAAAGCTGACCTCCTCTCGTTCGTTCTGTCCCACATCAGCGACAAACATATCGCCGGTCACCTGATCAAAGCTGAATCGCCAGGGATTTCGAAGCCCCAAAGACCAAATTTCAGGCTGCGCCGTAAGATCTCCAATAAACGGATTGTCCGGCGGCACTGTATAGGGCATGGCGCCGTTCACATCGATGCGCAATATTTTTCCCAGCAGGGTCGCCAAGTTTTGAGCGTTGTTGAAGGGATCGCCTCCGGATCCGCCGTCTCCCACAGCGATGTAAAGATAGCTATCCGGTCCGAAGTGCAGTTGTCCGCCATTATGATTGCCAAATGGCTGGGATATTGTCAGCAGAACCTGGGCTGAACTTGGATCCGCCCGGTTTGCGTCGGCGGATACCCGGTAGCGCGCGATCACAGTTGTGCCGTTCGTATCAGTGTAATGGACATAGAAGAATCCATTGACTGCATATTGCGGGTTAAATGCCACGCCGAGTAAACCCTGTTCACCGCCGCTGGTCACCAGGCTGGAAATATCCAAAAAGGGCGTTGCCAGGACTGTGCTGCCGTCAAAGATGCGAATCTGACCACCTTTAAGCACTATAAAGAGCCGATTTGTGCCGTCGCCGGCATGGGTAATATCGACCGGTTGGCTAAGATTGGATGCGACGGGCTCCAATTCGATGGTTACAGCAGCCGTTGCTGTGTCAAAAACACCCCCTACGGCGATGCTCATCCACAGCGAAGCCCAAACTATCAGGGCCATCTTAAGTCGTTTTAAGTTATATCTTGAATAATTCTGTATAATTAACATTTAATTCCAGTCTCTCGCAATTTCAATTTGCTATCAGCTTAAATCTAAGATTTTTAACTTTTTGTGAGATTGTCAAGACTGATACTAAAAGAAATTAAAGGTATCAAACCAATCGAGTGATTTGGCCAAAATCAATTACTGCAGGAAATGATTCGTTGATTCTTCCAGTTGATGGTCTATGTTAATGGCTATATAAAAGTTTCAAAGGAGGAAAAAAATGATTACATGCCGACTTGCTATACCAATATTTCTATCCATTCTGTTATTGGGTGGCGCCCAATTGGTGGCTGGATCGTCCTATACTACCGCCGATGTTTTCAACGGCCGTATGTGGAAATTGTTGAGCGGGACCCAGATAATCAGTCATTTGACCGGAGTTCATGAGGGGATCATACTATGCCTTAATCAGATTAAGGAGGATTTGATGGTAAGCTCAGATTTGATGGAAAAAAGGGGTCGCATCTTAATTATTAATTAATGACACGGCATGTCAGCCGAGATAACCTGAGTGTTAATTCCGAGATGATAAACATCGTGCTTTTCACTTATCCCGAAAAATATTATAGGGAATGTCAGATCCTGATATTATTTGAGTTTAGAGGATATAAGAAATCAGCGGCCCATACATTTGGACCTGAAGGGAGGATTCGGCATTGGCACGGCTTTTGTGCGCAGAGTATCCCGGCGCATTTTATAAAGACACGTTTTTGACAAATCGCTCATTTAGGTATTATTGGTTATTTGTTAATCGTTATTAGGATTGGAAGGGTGCCTGAACTTATATTTCGACTATCAGTGAGTTGTAAAAACAGATTCCATTCCTTTTAAACCATTAACCAATAACGAATAACTAATAACTACTCCCAATTGGTTTTTAACTCAATTAGGGTAAGACAGATATGATTGTTCAAAAAGGGCGCAAGAAAAATGAGGCTCGAGATGTCGCTATCTATCTCAGTAGGGAATTAACCGGCAAAGGTGGCGTTGAATTGGGAAACTATTTTGGCAACATATCCGGCGCCGGCATCACCGTCAGATACAGTCGCCTGTCAGAACAAATCCAGAGCAATCAAAAGTTGATGAGGCGGATAAAGAGGGTTAAAAGCAGAATAGCTAATAATTAAGATGCGACCCCTTTCTTTCTTTGGTCCAATAAGGAAATAGTTATGACCAATAACTCAGAATCCATTCACGCCCTTCAAAACTCACTGCAGCTTCCTTGCGGTGCAATTCTAAAGAACCGAATTGCAAAGTCGCCAATGTCGGATTCGCTGGCTGACGGTGGTGGTGATCCCACCGAGGCGCAGATTCGACTATACGAAAGATGGGCGGAAGGTGGAGTCGCTTTGTCCTTCATCGGTGAAGTACAAGGGGATCCTCGCTTTCCTGAGAAACCGGGAAATTTGGTACTCGGAGCACACTCCAATCAAAATTTGCTACAGTTATTCGCCAGCCGGGCAGCGATTGAGGGTGCTCACCTATGGCCGCAAATCGGTCATGCCGGAGCCCTTTCGCACTTGCCGATCAGTCAGCCAAAGGGGCCGTCAGCTCTTGACATTGAGGGCCTTCAATGTGCAGGCATGTCTATTAATGAGATTCACGAACTACCCGACATGTATGCAAGAACAGCATTACACGCAAAGACTGTGGGCTTTAGCGGTGTTCATATTTACGCAGGGCACGGATTTTTGCTCAGTCAGTTCCTTTCCCCTCTGTTTAACCATCGAAACGATGGTTACGGCGGTTCAATCAAAGCACGATGTCGCATAGTACTTGAAGTAATAAGTGAAGTAAGGCGTGCTGTTGGTCCGTTGTTTCCGGTCGGGATTAGGATCAACTCGACGGATCAACTGGAAGGTGGACTGACAGAGGTCGATGCTTTGGAGGTGGTACGCCTTCTCGATCAAACCTCGATCGATCTGATTGATATTAGTGGGGGGACATACTTCCCCGGAGCAAAGGCAAGCTCTGAAGGTTCAAGTCGAGGACCATACTTTCTTGACTTTGCCAGACTCGCAAGAGGGGAAACCAATGTGCCTTTGATGTTGACGGGTGGGTTCAAAAAGCGTGAGCAAGCGGTCGATGCCGTAGCGAGTGGCGCTGTCGATATGGTGGGTTTGGCACGTGCCATGGCTCTTGATCCCCGGCTTGCGGATGCCTGGTTAAGCGAGGAAGGGCGTGATCCTGATTTCCCGAAATTCGAATCTGCAATTCCAGGCGGAATAACGGCTTGGTACACCATGCGACTAACAGCTTTGGGTGAGGATCGGGAAAATTTATTTCAGCTGGACCTTCCCTCTGCCATTCGTATGTATGAGAAGCGTGATGCGCAACGTTGCATTAGATGGCAAGAGAAATTTTCTCATTTGTATACATAGCGCTGAAAATCGATTCTCGGAATCCGCCAACAAACGCATGCAGTCGAATCGCCAAACCATTACGCGCTTTGTCGACCGCTGATGCGAGGCGTCCCGGCCTTTGATGACTCCAACACATCAACGGTGTAAGAGGCTTCTGGAAAACTGTGATGTCATACTGTAAATGGATGTTCTGTATCCACTGCGTATTTTATCCTTTCTCCTCCGCAGACCCTGACTTCGGTCATTGGGAAATATTCGCCATCTCAGGATAACGATTCATCCATTTGCTTCTGAACCTCAGCGAGCTTGCGAATATGACCTTTTTCCTCTTCGATTAAGCCTGCAACTATTTCCCGGTCCGCATCGGTCAAAAACGGCAGGAATTCTCTAAAGTAAAGGATCGCGTCCTTTTCAAACCCGATGGCCAATTGAAAAACGTTCTTGGAACTGATGGCTTTTTCCACGAAATCTGCGGAATCGACCTTTGAATAAAGGCGGTCGTCAATGACCGAGTCCATGTAGGCGTCCATCTCTTCATCGTACTCTTCCGGGCGGGTTTCCCGTGGCAAACTGTCCCGCAGCCGGCTGAAAATGGCCACATGTTTATCTTCCTCGTCGGTGAGGAATTGAAAAAGGTCCTTCATCTTCGGGTCCGTGGATAACTCACAGACTTTTGCAAAAAAAGCTCTGCGCCTTTTCTCCTTTTCGACGGCTGCCTCGGCGATATCGCGTACTGAAAAAAGAATGGTCATTTAGAATCCTCCCCCTTACCGGGATAAACCAGGATTGAAGATTGAAAATTGAATATTGAATATTTGAGGAAATCGCTCCGCTCTATCGTTTTTTTACGGGTCATTTTTACTTGATCTTACCCTTCCCTCATGCTTTGGGGGCTCTCTCAAGCTGAAGTGAAGGAAATGCCAGTGCATGAGTCAGGTGGTAAGCCGCCTGCAAATAGGAAGTGGGGCATAGCGGATAACATTCTTTGCAGTCCCAGCACTCCCTGGCAGCCAACTCCGGTATGAAGTTTATTTCCCTTTTTGCACCGTTATCGACAAACGCGATTACGTTTTTCTTTTTGACCTCGGCACAGTACCTGACACAAAGACCACAGAGGATGCAAAACGAGGCTGACTTGGGGAAGCGATTCTCGTCCGCACCATACTCTGCAGCCAGCTCTTTCATTTGCTCGGAATCCGGTGCATGGGCAAGCAAGAACTCCAATATCAGTTTACGGGTTTTATCAACCGTCTCCGATCGGGTCTGGATGATCAGATCCGCCTGGACCGGGAAAAGACATGCCGCTACAAGTTTAGTCCGGCCGCGCGTTTCAGCCTCCACGGTGCACAGCCGGCACCCGCCGTAGGGCTCCAACATTTCGTTGTGGCACAAGGTGGGGATAAAAATATCGGCACCGCGGGCAGCCTCGAGAACGGTCATACCTTCTTTTGCCTTCACTTCCACGCCATCGATGTTCAAAGTAATATCACTCATCAAGCTTCACTCGCTAAAAACCAATTGGTTGTTATTAGTTATTCGTTATTGGTTAATGAAAACGCATCGCTCTATCTGTTTTTATTAAATTGACAGAATACCGTAATTTTAGCTCATTTACTTGCTCTACGCTATAAGTTGCTGAAATTAAATAAAAATAACTTGTGAATATAATGTGACAAAGCAGAGTCACTATTTGATGGTTGCCTCATACTCTTCCCTAAAATACCGCAGCGTTCCCTTCAGCGGATCGGTCGCGGTTTTTCCCAAAGCGCACAAGGATGCGGCGCTCATCACTTCGGCTATCTCCTGCATGGTCTCGATGTTGCCCGCTTTGCCTTTGCCTTCACACATATCGCCAAGGATGGTGAGCAACTGCCGGATACCTTCCCGGCAGGGTACGCATTTGCCGCACGATTCATTGGTCAGGAAGGTGAGGAAAAACCGAGTTGCGTCGACCATGTTGGTATCCTCATCCATGACCATCAGGGCACCGGCGCCCATGGGGGCGCCTAGTTTGCCGAGGACATCGAAATCAAGGGGCGTGTCGATGAGGCTTGCGGGAATCGATCCGCCCATGGCGCCACCAAAATGGATGGCTTTGAGCTTTTTGCCGTTGGGCACACCGCCGCCGATATCGTAGACGATTTGTCTGAGGGTGGTTCCAAAGGGCACCTCCACCACACCGGAGTTGACCACGTTGCCGGACAGGGAGATCATTTTGGTGCCTTTGCTGCGTTCTGTACCTATATCTGCATACCAGTCCGCACCCTTTTCTATGATCTGCGGAACATTGGCCCAGGTTTCCACGTTGTTCAGGTTACTGGGCTTGTCCCAGATTCCGCTGACCGAGGTGCGGATGTACTTGGGCCGTGGCTCCGGGTTCCTGCCTTCGATGGACCGCATCAAGGCACTGGATTCACCGGAGACGAAAATGCCCACATCAAAATGGACCTCGACATCAAAGCTAAACCCCGAACCTAGGATGTTGTCGCCCAGCAGCCCGTAATCCTTTGCTTGCTCGAGGGCGCGGTCGATGTTCTTTTTCAAAAGCTTGGAGTCATGGCGGGTATATATAAATCCCTGCCGGGCGCCGATGGCATAGGCGCCGATGATCAGCCCCTCCAGCACCAGGTGCGGATTACCCGTGAAAATGGCCCGGTCCATGAACGCCCCCGGCTCGCCCTCGTGGCCGTTGACGATGACAAATTTCTGCTTCTCCCGCGCATTGCGGGTGGTCTCCCATTTCAGTCCGGCGGGAAAGCCGCCGCCTCCGCGTCCCCGCAGGTTGGCCTTCTTGACTTCGCCCAGCACATCCCCGGGCTTCATTTCGAATAGGGCTTTGGATAGCGCCGCGTATCCGCCGATCCCGAAATAATCGTCGATGTTCGCGGGATCGATGCGGGTGTTGTCGCCGATCAGGATCCGGCTCTGGTACTTGTAGAATGGGATCTCGTTTAAATGAACCGCCTTTTCCCCGCTCGCAGGATCCGCGTAGACCAGGCGTTCGACCACCTTTTTGCCCTGAACCGTCTGCTTTACAATTTCCGGAACATCTTCCGGCGTGACCTTGACATAGTAGATCTCTGCGGGATAGATGACGACGTTGGGGCCTTGTTCACACATGCCGTGGCAACCGGTGGCCCTGATGTCCACCCTGCCTGCCAGACCACGTTTTTCAATTTCTTCCTCGAAAGCCCGGATCACCCCCCCGTTGCCAAGACCATCGCATCCGGCGCCGGAGCAGATGGCAATCGCCGGCTTCTCAGGGTCTTTACGGGACAGGATATCTTTTCTTAGTGCATCCAACTCGGCAGGTGAATTTATCCTTGGCATAGTCCTTCCTTACGCGTAATTTTTCAACAGATCCTGCGCCTTGTCAGGTGAAATTCGGCCGTGATGCCGTCCATCGATGATCATCTCCGGTCCCAGCGTACAGCAGCCCTGACAGCTGCCGGTCTCCAGGCTGAATTTGGAATCCGCGTCCATTTCACCAGGCCTGATTCCAATCAGTTCCTGAACCGAATCAAGCAGGCGATCCGACCCCCTGAGGTGACATGATGCGCCATTGCATACATGGATTTCATGACGCCCCCTGGGTGTTAAGCTGAAGGTTTTGTAAAAAGATGCGATTTGCATTACCCGGCTTAAGGGAACGTCCAGTTTCCGGCTGATAGTGCTCAAGATCTCCTTGGGCAGCCACTGGTTTTCACTCTGAATGTCCATCAACACGTGGATCAGCGCCCCGGGTTTACCCTGATACATATCAATAATCTGATCGATCTTGGCATTCCCCAATGCCGCTGGTTCTGCATCGGCCGCTGCCTCGGCGACGGTTTCGTCCGCATCATGATGGTATGCGGCTGCAATGAGATTTTGGCTTTCATCAAAGCGGCACATCCCTTGCCTGGCGGCGATGTTGACATGGCGGGATATCTCGGATGAACTCAAACCCAGCAGTTGGGAAAGTTCTCCGGTTGAACGGGGTTTTTCCCGCAGCAGGGCCATGATTTGACAGACGGCCAGCTTATCGGCAATCAATTCCCGGAACATCGTGTCAAATTCGTCGCCGTCGTAAAACGCCTCGACCGCTTCGACGCTTTTCAAAGGTACCCGCAGCCGCTTATCTTCCACCAATTTAATGTAGGGAATCATGCTTTGGAGGGTTCTCAGGCGGAAGGCCAGAACATCTTGATCGATACCTTCGCCCTCGCCAAGGGGGCCTAATGATTTCACCGTTTGAGAGAAATCATTCATGGCCTCTGCATAACGGCTGCCTTCGGCTGAGGATATCCATTCGAGTCGCAATCGCTGAGGTTCAAGCCCGATCAACGTCAGCAGTTTCCGGCACAGATGCATCATGCTCAAGGCAAGGTAATTGCCCTCGGTGATGTAGTGGCATTCACCAGGCCAACAGCCGCCGATGAACACCCCGTCTTTTCCATTGGAAAACGCACGGAGCATAAATGCCAGATCGACTCTGCCGGTGCACATGACGCGAACAATTTTTATATCAGGCGCATATTGTAGTCTGGAGACTCCAGCCAGGTCCGCAGCGGAATATCCTCACCAATTGCAGAGAAAGCCTAATATTTCAGGCCGAAACTCACCCATTGTAGCCATTCAGTTTCACTCCTTTATTCTTCAATTGTAAATCAATGCAATACAGCGAGTCCAGCGACCATCTCGATCTTCCTCCGATCAGGCAGCGTCGATCTGGCTCAGTATCTCTTCGTCGGTAAAGTGTTTCAGATATATTGCCCCGGTGGGACACCGGGTGGTGCAAAGGCCGTCACCCTTGCAGAGAATCGGATTGACCGCGGCTTTTTTCCCTTTGGGCGTGTCCGCGAATTCAATGGCGCCATAGGTGCAAAGTGAAATACACGCCCCGCAGGTTTCGCAGGCGCTCTCATTGACCTCGCAGATCGCGCCCGAAGCGGTGACCGAATCCTTGAAGAACACCGTTGCCGCGCGGCCGGCGGCCCCATAGGCCTGACTGATGGTTTCGGTAATGTGCTTGGGGTAATGCGCCGAACCACAGAGGAAAATACCATCGACGGCAGAATCGACCGGTTTCAGTTTGACGTGGGCCTCCTGGAAAAAGCCGTCCGGGTTCAAGGCCACCTTGAACAGCTTGGCGACTTCAGTGCTCGTCGACGACGGAATAACGGCGGCCGCCAACTGGAGAATATCAGCGTCGAAAAGCAGCCGCTTGCCGAGGACGTGATCGGTCGCAGTAATCCGGAGCATCCTACGGCCATCCTGCTCGACGGCCTCCACTTCAGGCTTTTCGTCCCGGCTATACCGAACGAACCGAATATCTTTTGCCGCTGCTTCGCGATAGAAATCCTCTTTAAATCCGTAGCTGCGCATATCCCGATAAAGGATATAAATCTCCATATCCGGATTGATGGCTTTGAGTTCAAGGGCGTTCTTGATGGATTGACCGCAGCAGACGCGGCTGCAGTAATTTCTTTCTTCGTTCCGGCACCCCACACACTGGATCATCACCAGGCTCCGGCAATCGTTCAGCCGTTCATCCTGGTTTACGATCAGTGATTCCAATTCAAGCGAGGTAACCACATTTTCGTTTTCTTCGTAAAGATACTCAGTGGGTTTATACTCTTGCGCACCGGTAGCGATAATGGCCGCCCCGTGGCGAATATCCTTGATTCTGCCCTCGGATCTGATCCGGGTGGTGAAATTACCGATGTAACCATTGGCCTCCAGGATGGTTGCATCACGGGAGACGTGAATGGACGGATGCCGGTAGACCTGCCGGATCACATCCTGAAGATGCTCCTGGACGTCCATGTCCTCCAGGGTATAGTAGAGATTGCGCGCCATGCCACCCAGCTCCGGCTCCTTCTCCACCAGGTAGACTTCGAATCCCTGGCCGGCCAGACTCAGCGCGCTGGTCATTCCGGCCATGCCGCCGCCGACCACCAGGCAGGCTTTGTTGACCGGTAATTCAAACTCTTCCAATGGCTCCAGGCGCGCCGATCGCGCCACCGACATGCGGACGATTTCTTTGGCTTTTCGGGTTGCCCTGGCGGTCTCTCTGGAATGCACCCATGAACAATGTTCACGGATGTTGGCCATCTCGAAGAAATACTGGTTGATACCGCCTTCACGGCAGGTATCGCGGAAAAGCGGCTCATGGGTTCGGGGGGTGCAAGCAGCAACCACCACCCGGTTGAGGCCTTTCTCCCGGATTGTATCTGCTATTTCCTGGGCATTGTCCGTGGAACAGGCAAAAATGCTTTCCTGGGCATGAACCACATTGTCCAGGGTCGCGGCGTACTCGACCACCGCAGGCACATCCACGACCCGTCCGATATTCGCGCCGCAATGGCATACGAAAACGCCGACCTTCGGCGCCTCACCGGTATCATCCCGTTCCGGCGGGTAGACCCGATCCCTGGCCAGATCGCCGCGACGGTAGGCCAGAAGCTGACTGCACAGGGCATCGGCGCCGCTGGCCGTGACGACGGACTCGGGGATATCGATGGGGCCCTGGAACGCTCCGCTGACAAAAACACCGGGCCTCGAGGTTTCGATGGGATTGGTCGATTTGTTCATACAGAATTGATGCGCATTGAGCTCGATGCCGAATTTTTGCGCCAGATCCAACGCATCGGCGGGTGGAGCCAAACCGACGGAAAGCACCACCATGTCAAATTCTTCTTCCTTGACGCCCTGATCATAGGTGGAATAGCGGATGGTAACATTCTTGCTATCGGGGATCTCCCGTCCGATGGAGGCATAACTGCGGATGAACCGCACATCCGGAAGGTTTTCGGCCCTTTGATAGAACCGCTCGAAGTCCTTGCCAAAGGCACGAATATCATTGTGGAAGATCGTCGCCTGCATGTCGGTGTGATGATCCTTGGCCAGGATCACCTGCTTCTGGGTGTAGGCGCAGCAGACCGCGGAACAGTAGCTTTTGCCACCCTCGATGATCTGTCTTGACCCCACGCACTGAATCCAGGCGATTCGGTGAGGGTGTTTTCCATCTGAAGGACGCCGAATCTCCCCATCATAAGGCCCGGTGGAGCACAAGATCCGTTCGAAATCCAGGCTGGTGACAACATTTGGCATGCTTCCATAGCCGAAATCGCCCCTGGGTTTGGGATCAAAAACCTCGTATCCGGGAGCAAGGATGATGGCCCCGGCCTCGACCTCCAACCGCTTCGGTTTCTGATCGAGATCGATCGCGTCATGTTTACAGACACCCTGGCAAATCGTACATTGCTCATCTTGCAGATAAAGGCAGGTTTCGGGGTCGACATAGGTAATCAGAGGAACCGCCTGGGAAAAATAGATATGGATGGCTTTGCTCAACGAAAGATTCTGATTGTAGGGATCCGGAACTTTTACCGGACAGTACTCGACACAGGCCGTACACCCCGTGCAACGCTCCTCGATAACGTAGCGTGGTTTTTTAATAAGGGTGACCGTGAATTCACTGGCCTCTCCTTCCACCCGCTCGACTTCGGTGTGGGTCAGGATCTCGATATTGGGATGCCGGCTGCATTCAATGAATTTCGGCGACTCAATGCACATGGAGCAGTCATTGGTGGGAAAGGTCTTGTCGAGTTGGGCCATCTTTCCGCCAATAGCCGGAGATTTGTCCACCAGAAAAACCCTGAAACCCGTTTCAGCAAGATCGAGAGCGGCCTGGATGCCGCTGATGCCACCCCCGACAATCAACACATCGATATGATTATCATCTGCGGAGCTGTCATCCAGCAGTCCGTCAACTGTTTCTTTATCCAATTTCATCCGTCCTTATCCGGTGTCTTCGGACTTGATAGATTAACGCTTCGTTGCCCGGTTAACTGCATTTCGCACCACATCGGCGCCATATTTTTTTATCAATGATGCAATTCCCATTTCCATCTCTCCGCGCGCTACTTCTTCCTCGACAACCTCTACTTCCCTTTCCGAATAGGTCAAGCAATCGCGTGCGCAGATCTGAACACACATCGGCTCCTCAAGTGGAGGCACATCTTCACACATGTCGCATTTTAACGGCAGCCCCGAATCGGGCTCTTTGAACCAATCCCTCGACGGACAGGAAGCCGGACAGAAAGCGCAGGTCGAGTACTCCTTGCCTTCGATCACATAATGATTCCGGCCGCTGCATTCAGCTGCCGTAAATCCGCTGGCTCGAATCGGCACCCATTGATCGTTTCTTTCATCGATAACCACCTTGATCCGGGAGCGGGCCGGGTTGAAGTTGCTGTATTTCGGCATGGCATGAAATGCGGCACAGGCTTTCTCACAGGCGCGACACCCGTTGCATTTGCTCAGGTCCACCTTTATTTCTTTGATGGTTTTCTTGGCCGGTTTGCTCATCGCTCTTTTCACCTCCCGGACTATTTATTCTTGATATTGTACTCAGTCAGAGTGAAATGCTCAGCTTTGCGGAAACTCACATCCGCATCTTTGGGTCTTTCTTCCGAGTAACAGGATTGATCCGTGTAGCAAATATCTTCATCGCCTTTAATGAGCCCCCGCTTGATCAGCTCACCGGCGACGTCATCCAGGCCTAACCTATCCAATGTCAATTTCGTCGGAACGCCTTCGTTGGTCCAGCCCTTGAATTTATAGTATTCGCTTAGCAGCTTCTGCTCATTTTCCGGCTCCCTTTTCGCCCAATGATCTTCAGGCGGCGCCTCGTCGGCTCTTTTCAATCCTCTGCTCATATTGATGGCCCTGACAAGGTTCCGATTTCTTCGGGCGGCTTGCCACAGGTCATCGGCATCCATCTCGATCCCGGTCGCCAATTGGATAAACCTGGGGACGTTGTAGATGTTGTAGGCGGAACCGCCGCCGAATTGGCCTCTGAATGATGAACAGAAGGCGCAAATGCCAAGGGCGTCGTCAACGTAGTGCATGGTTTCGTTCCAATCACAAATGTTGATCGCCGCTTCAAATGATGGGTGTTGGCGTGGCTCCCATTCCATGAAGAATTTTTTAAACCGCGCGGGTGCCGATGTCCATCCGTCGACAAACTGCTGTCTATCCGCAAGATCTTTGATCGGATCTTGCGGATAGGAGCCTTCGGTCTGGTTAATTGCCATCTTGTCGCTGGTGCAATACATGAGATAATAGGGATAATTCACTTTTCCCAGTTTGAGCGGTATCTGCTCAAATTTCTTCATTGTGTTATGGTCATAAGCTTCGGCACCATTGCCGATCTCGCGGGCCGCCCAATAGACGCCTTTAGCCAGGACATCCCCGATGCCTTCCCTCCGGACAAGCTTTTCAAGAAGATAGTAAAACCGGTCGGCAGATTTTCCCGGGAATCCGGGCAGCTCCTTGTCAGTTAAAATGCCGGCTTCGTATAGTTCGATGGTGAATGCTATGGTTTGCGGTGCGGCATAGCTATCGACACCGTACTCCTGGCTCAGGGCGAGTATGTCGAAGGTAAACGGAAGCTCTTCAAAAGCCGCCATATGCCAGGTGCCTTTTCCGAAGCATTTTAACATGTACCTTTGCCGTCCAGGGGGCTTGACAACGAGATGGCAGTTTTTAGGGCAATTGTAGCAGCCTTGCAACCGGTCGCGGATTTTCAGAGTGTAATCCTTCCATCTGTCTTCTAGCTCCTTGCTCCAGTAGCCTCTTCGCCGTGTGCGGGCATTGCCCCAGGCAAAATTGTCATGGTGAAAAGCATCGTTCCACTCGATTGCCATGAGGTCCCCGTTAAACGGACTTTCATGAATATCCTGATAGTGTTGGAGACATACTTTGAACAGCTCTTCCGGGTTGGCAACATAAAAATCCTTTGTGCCGCGCACTGCGATCGCTTTCAGCCGCTTATCCCCCATAATCACCCCGACGCCGCGCGCTGCTGAGCCGTTAAAATGCTCTATGGTGGCCATGTAAAGCCTGTTTTCGCCGGCCAGACCGATTGCAGCCACTTGAATATCAGGATCATTTAACTCATCTTTAATAGCACGTGCGCATTCCTGAGCGCCTTTCCCCCTGAGGTGAGCGGCATCCCGTAATTCCACTTTGTCATTGTGTATCCACAAATATACCAGATCCGGTGACTTGCCTCGAAGGACGATCTTATCGTAGCCGGCATGTTTGAGTTCCGGCCCGAAATAACCGCCAACAATCGAATTGGAAAACATGTTCGTCTGGGGAGAGATGGTATCGACCATCGTGCGGTTGGCTGCTGGTATCGAGGTGCCGGCAAGGAGGCCTGCGCTAAATATGAGCAAATTATCAGGAGAAAAGGCATCGGTCTCCGGACTCACGCGATCCCATATCAACCTGGCGGCACTGCCATTACCCCCCAGATGACGCCTGGTTATTTCGGGGTCTGTTTCTACCCGCTCAATATTGCCCACTGTCAAATCAACTTCCAAATTAATGCCGGTCTCTGCGTACCTCATTTTTTGCTCCTAGTTAATTATCCGAATCTTAGCGGTTTTCAAACTCTTTCCGTTAATCATCGACCTTGATAGTATCAGGCCCTATGCATGTCAACTTGTTTTAGTGACTATTTAAATATCATTATTTTCTTAATAAATCAATTTTGCACCTATATATCGATATGTTGACTATTTTGAATGATTTGGATTTCAATCTAATATTATTCTCGATGATCTTAATGTTACGCTTCTCTGGGAGGTTTAAGGAGAGGCGGGCGGGCGAGAACTTCATTTGCTGTTGCATCGTGCTCAAATCGAAATCGTTGCCATGAATGCAGATCAGGCTGAATTGGCAAGGGCTGCCTGGAGGAAATACGGCAAAGGCAACCATCCAGCCGGCCTGAACATTGGGGGTTGTTGTGCCTATGCGCTGGCAAAATTTTCAGGGGAATCATTACTATTTAAAGGAAATGATTTCAGTCAAACGGATATTCAAGCCGCGATACCCCGGTAAAGATCAGAGGAACTTACCGGCAAGCCCAGTTTCAGAAAATCTAATTCGCGCAAAAAAAACCAGGGGTTCAGGTATCTGCAATTTCAAAAGGTTGATTACAATGACTTACAATCATAAAACCAGCGGGCGATATCCAATTTCGCTAAACCACGTCCTCCCATCCAAAGGCTGATTATTTTGCTATCCCGCCAGTGTTTCTCGATATGACCTTCCCGGGCATAGCCGTGGGAACCCATCAAATCCATGGCTTTATTGATAATGATGGTCATTTGGTCCGTTACAAAAAGTTTGGTCGCTCGGGTTTTGGCTAAAAATTCGACATCCGTCGGGTCGATGCCATAGAGATCCGGGGCCGTCATCATTCTTGCTTTCATATATGTATCGGATCGGCTGACTTCGATCATCATGGCAATGTCGGCCAGGACCGATGCGGTCATACTGTGTTCTTTCAATAGTTTGCCGCCTACTTCGCGGGTGTCGCACCACGCCTTCACCAGTTCGTAGCAATTACGCATGATACCGAGGGCATGGGCCGCGGAGCCAATATTCCCGGCATTCATAAACATTCTGGCGGCGATGGCATCATCGCCGGGTTTTGGATTCGCTCGATTTTCTTTCGGCACCCGAACATTGTCAAACCAAATGTCACTGTTCTTATCCCCTGACATGCCTGCCGTTTGATAGGGCTCACCTTGTTTGACACCAGGTGTATCGGCAGGCACATAAATTATTGCGAACGCATCATCATCCTCCACGCCGGGATTGGTCGTACAAAATACTGCAAACATGTCAGCAAGACCGCCGGAATTCGTCGGCCACATCTTATGGCCATTTATCACCCATTCATCACCATCGAGTTCCGCGGTTGTGGCGATATACTTTCCATGGGTGCCATCAATATTTTCAACATCCGATCCGCTTCTTGCATCCGTGATTGCTGCACACCCGACAAACAGCTTATCAGTTTGGCAGGCAAGGGGGGCGAATTTTTCAATCAGGACCGGATTCGGCTTTGGCGCCAACATGGGCATAAATGTCCAATTGATGCAGCCGGCCGCCGTGGACAAGCCGGAATCGCCCCTGCTCATTTCCTCATTTAATAGGCAGGCGGTAATCAAATCCGATTCCAAACCACCGTATTCTTTTGGCCATGGTGCACATTGCAAACCGAAATCCAGCATGATGGTTTTTAACAGTTTGTCATAAATCTTGTGATCTTTCCAGTCCTCATCGAGCTCATGCCGAATCGGCATTATTTCTTTTTCTACAATCTCCCGACAGCTTTCAACGATTCGTTTTGTTTCGTCACTGATCCATTCCAGCGGCAATGAAAACTTGTCTTCAAATTTCATCATCAATTTCCTTTTCAATATGCTAAGAACTTTTTGATCGGCTTCATCAATCTCGCTAAAACAGTTTTCTCGACTGGATGATAGATTGAAACTTGATTTGGCCGGCACCGAGTATGCCAAAATGTTGCTTATGCGTCAACACGTTATTGAACACAGCTATTATCTAGCCTGAGCATAGTTAACTATTTGAAACAATTTATAAAAAAGATTGGGCTGGGCTGTTGCCATCAGTAATATTGCAGCGCCACATTTGCGAAAGCCGGTCAGATCCCTGTAATCGATTGGAGTTCAACCAGAGAATTACACGGCGTACATAGAAAATTTAATACCTTGGATTTTAATGATCTCAGATCCATTGCCGAATCAAACTCGTCAGCAGCCTTCTTTGCATAGCATTCCACTATTTTTATAAAAGATAGTTCAAAGCTATCGGCGCTATCCAGGCAGACTATTCCGGCTATTTGGCCGTTGATTAAGAAAATTGCGCCAATCTGACCGTCCACTCTTGCAAATTGTTCAACATAATCCCGTGAAGCCGCCACCCCATCATTTTCGTTGGATATGCAGGCCATCTCAAATTTTGGTACTGAATTGATTTCATTCAATGCATCTTTTTCGATAAGGCCATTCGACAAAGCTTCATTCCTGGTCAGATAGGTAGAAGGGATTGAATAATCGGATAACAGCGGGAACATGGCCATGTTTTTGTATGATTGTTGAGCTCCAATTTTGATTTTGGTCTGGAAACTTTTTATTGTATCTGTCATGGTTGTTAGGCTCCTTTCCTGTTTTTAAGATCGATTATATCAGGGGTGTGTGACAGATCCGGTCACAGTTGACGGAAAAAATAGGAGATAATGATTTAAAAACCGTTTGCCATCAAATTATTTCAATCTCAATCTCAGGAGCAAGGGCTTAAATGATAAGAGCAAATTCCATCTGGCGTTCTTACGATAGCATTGCGCGGCGGTACGATGATATATGGGGGGATCATTTCGAGGATGAGAGGAATGTCAGCACTGCGCTGACGGAAGCCGGCTTTGCTGATGTTCAGCTTCATGTAGTCGAGCTGAAATGGCATTTATCACTGGAAGACTACCTGGCTGACCGGGAAATTACATCGAGCGGCCGCTACGCTAAATACATTCTGGGCCCCGATAGCTGGGCCCAATTGCTTGCAAATGCGCGTGAAAAGCTCCGTCAACAGTTTGGGTCCTGCTTTACCTACAGTAACGGTGCCATCATTGCTCTCGGGCACAAAAAATGAGGAGATTATTCCGTATAAACACGTATTGTGCTGTACTATTACCAGCGAAATTTCAATTCTAAACCAAGCTGTAGATACCTCGTTCCCCCCTCTCGATCCTGGTATTCGAATCTGGGTATCACTCCAACCGAGGGTTTGAAGAATATAGTCCCTCCTAATCCAAATGTTCTGGCTTCTATCTCCTATTAAACACATGTAGAGCAAAAATCAATGCATTTTGGGGGTCGAATTGGCTAAGTATTTGATTTTACAGCCACCAAAATTAGCAGATGCTGATGAAACCAGAAAAACATGGTGCGGAAAATA
>Ga0209678_1000157_pt1 | contig 27169 bp, 22 predicted proteins | sample WorMetilvaeELBA1_FD_187404 | JGI IMG/M metagenome (GOLD analysis project Ga0209678, IMG submission 187404) | Marine gutless worms symbiont microbial communities from Max Planck institute for Marine Microbiology, Germany - Olavius ilvae ELBA.1... ...
AAGAAATGGAATATAGGTTTGTAGCACAACAAATACCTCCTAATCTGTTGCACTCCAATTTACGCTATATTTATGCTCCTGTCAAGTAAAATCAACAGGTTATTCACCAGAGATCAAGAGTTCTGAATTTATTGATTTAGACAGGATAGCAGGATTAACAGGATCTTTTTTTGCTTAGTAGATACACAATCCTGTTAATCCAGTTAATCCTGTCAGAAAATTAAAAAGAAAGAATACACCATTCTATGTTCGATATTGAACGTTCGATGTTCATAAGTTTATTTTTTGATTATTCTGGCCCCTTTTCAAGCCGCGATCCGCCGGCGGAACACCTGCCACCCGAAACCTGACACCTTTTTTTATAACCTGAACTCCATATCGCCGGCCACCCCCACGCAGTCCAGATTGCTTCCATTGGATGCAATGCGGCGGTGGCAATCTTTGATGATGTCGTCCATTTCCCGGTCGGTTCGTTCCTGGTTCAGGTGAAACAAGCCCAGCTTTTTGACCGCCGCCTGTTGAGCCAGGTTGAGGGTATCGGTATAGTCCGAGTGGCCCCAGTCAATGCAGGTTTTATATTCCTGGGGCGTATACTCGGCATCGTGGATCAGAAGATCCGCACTCCGGCAGAATTTCATATAATCATCGAAAGACAGGCCGCCGGGGTGAATGAAACCCAGTTCATTGTCGGTTAAAAATACGAACGTTTTGCCGTCTTCAATAAATTTATAGCCATTGCCGCCGTTGGGATGGCTGAGGGCAATGGGGACGACGCTGACCGAGCCGATCTTAAAATCGGCGGGGCAGGCATCCGGGTAAGATAATTTAGCCGTGATTTCTGAGAATTTAACCGGAAAATTGGGGGGCGCCATGACCTTGGACAGGATGGTTTCGACAAATTTTTTGTTGAACGGGCAGCGGTGTAATTTTATGGTGGATTTTTTGAAATAGAGCGGTTTGAAATAAGGAAAACCCATCAGGTGATCCCAGTGGGCGTGGGTAAAAATAAAATTAAAATCCTTGCAATTCTCATCAGCCAGCTGATTGCCGAGTCTGCGAATACCGGTTCCCGCATCAATAATAATGATATCACCACTATTGGTTCTAATTTCTACGCAGGTGGTGTCGCCGCCGTACTTTACATAATCCTTGCCCGAAACCGGAATCGACCCTCTCGAACCCCAGACTTTTATGAGCATGTTTAACCCTCTATTCTCCGCGCACAGCTATTGGTTTGCTCCCCAGCAGGCATCGAAATAATTAAATCACAAAATACAAATCTCAAATATCAAACAAATCCCAATTACAAAAATTCAAATATCCAAACCTCCTGTATTCCGTGATTAAGGCAAAATTCCATCCATCAATAATGCTCTAAATTATGATAAGGTTTTAGAATTTCTAAGGCGTCATTATAGTGTTTTGGTCTTTGAACGTTGGGACTAGAGATTTAATTGTAATTTGGTGCTTGGAAATTGGAATTTAGTCACCGTTTCTCATAGATATTTCAATAATTATGAATTATGGGGTGAATCGAATTACTTCCGCACCAACGCCCCATAAAATGTATGCCAAATGCCGTCCTGAGTCCATTGCTTGACTATTTTGACCGGATATCTTTGAAGGGTGTCGACCACATGTTTCGCTTCGCTGCGCATCAGACCGGAAAGAATAAAGCGCTTCTGGGCGAGAAATCCCCGGTCCATAATCAGGCGGTGCATGACATCGTAGTGAATGTTCGCAATCAAAAGATCTGCCGGATATGCGATCATATCTTCAGCACGGCCTTGAACAATCACCATCCGATCTTCCAATCCATTAAGCCGCACATTGCGCGTGGCAGTCCGGGCCGCCAGATGATTCAAATCTATTCCGACGATCTGATCGCTTCCCAAGCGGGCGGCAGCCAGTGCCAGCAGTCCGGTTCCGGTTCCCAGATCCAACACGGTCGATATTGGGGTGGACCGTGCGGCTAATTCAAGCGCCTCCAGACAGTCACGGGTCGTCGGGTGCGTCCCGGTGCCGAAAACCAGCCCGGGATCCAGGATAATCGTAAGCTTGTCCGCTCCGGAGTCTACGCAGTCTTCAGCAAGCTCCCAGGGCGGCAGAATCCGAAAGGCGCCGTGTTCAAAAGTGGTAAATTTTTCCCCGAGCCACTGGCTGTAGGGCATCCGATAACGATCGATGTACTTTAAATGGGGCTGACCGCGCAAAAGCCGGTCGATTTGCCGGTCAGCCGAACTGGAGAAAAATAAAATCGAATCGTCTGCTTCTTCCCAGTTGCCGATAAAGTTGTTCTTAAATATCCGGGCGGACTGTTTCAAACGGCCTTTGAGATAGTATATATACAGATCTTCATAGGGCGCGCTGCCGTGTTCCTCCCGGCTATTGGGATGCATCCAGCGGGGTTTCATTTTTGGGCAGCTGGTCAAGATACCAATCCATCGGGTCCAGCAACGTCAACCCCATATCCTGCAACTTTTTCTTTACGTGGGCCACGTTTTGAGTCAACAGATAAATGAAAACGGCGCGTTTGTCTTTATCCCAGTACCGGGCCACCAATACACTGCCGAAGGAAATATTCTCCTCGGTGACTGCATCGACGATCTTTTTAAGCTGGCCGACCTTTTCCTCCACCAATATACACAGCAGCGTACCGGGTTCACCGATGCCGAGAACGTTGATAAAGGCCCTTAAAAGATCCCGTACCGAGATGATGCCCTTGAGGCAGTTGTTGTCATCAACCACCGGCAGGGCACCGACTTTTGCATTCTGGATCAACAGCAGGGCATCTTGAATCGTATAGGTCGGAGAAATAGATATGGGATCTTTGGTCATGATATCTTTGACTTTGAGCCGGCTGATTTTTTCCCTTTCGTTTTGCGGCGCATCATAAAAGCGGTACGGCAGCGCACTTCTGATATCCCGGTCGGTAACCACCCCGATGAGCTGCTGGTTATTGTCGATGATCGGCAGGTGGCGGATTTTGTTATCCGCCATCAGTTCCTGGGCATCAAGGATACCTGCTTCTTGATCCACCGTGATGACATTACGGGTCATGGATCGGGAAACGAACATATTATTCTCCTGGTTTAGTTAATTGGTTAATTTGCAGACATTGTAATGGTATTTGAGAGACAGTCGGTTATTAACTCCAAATTGAGGGATTCAGGAATTGGGGAATTGAGGTATTAGATGATAACATCATTAAAATAAAACAGATTGAAATCCGAAGTTTCCTAAATTCCTGAATCCCTCAATTCTTAAATTCAATCTGCTTCCGATTTGCATGTAAAATTCAGCTATCATCTTATAGACGAGTAGCCAACAAATTTCATGCATTCAAAAGAATCTCGACATGATTGGCTGCAAGCTCCGGCAGTCGCTGCAGTGAATAACCGCCTTCGAGAACCGATATGAGCCGTCCCTTGGCAGAATATCGGGCCAGTTCCATAATTTTCTGCATAATCCATGAGAACCCGTCGGTTGACAATTTTATGTCGGACATATCATCGTCCTCATGGGCGTCAAACCCGGCCGAGACCAGGATGACCTGGGGATTAAACTCCTGGAAGGCCGGCCACAAATCGTTTTGAATCAGTTTTTTGTAGTCCTCATCGCCCTGGCCCGGCAAGACCGGTGAGTTCTTGGTGTAGCCGTACCCGAAATCCTTGCCGTTCTCAAATTCACGACCGGTGCCGGGATAAGCGAAAGAGGGATGCTCATGGATGGAATAATAGAATACCGTGGAATCACCTTCGAAAATGTGCTGTGTCCCGTTGCCGTGATGGACATCGAAATCGATGATTCCCACCCGCTGGATGCCGTGCCGGTTTTGCAGATAGCGGGCGGCCACGGCCACGTTGTTAAAGTAGCAAAATCCCATGGCCTTGTTCGTTTCGGCGTGGTGCCCCGGAGGCCTGACCGCACAAAAGGCGTTGTCCAATTGGCCCTCCATCACCTGATCGACAACATCCAGGATGCCGCCGACCGCCAGCAGGGCGATTTCATAAGTTTGGGAGCACATCTGGTTGTCCGGGCTGTCAAACACACTTTCGTCTGATCGGCAGGCGGCTGCCAACCGTTCGATATACGGCCGATCGTGCACCAGCTCGATCCATTTGAGATCTGCGCGACTGGCTTTGAAGGGGATGAGCTTGGTAAGCAGGCCGGCGTCTTTGATACCCTCATATACCCGGGCTAGCCTGGCCGGAACTTCAGGATGGTATCGGCCGGTTTTGTGTTCCTGATATCGTTCGTCGTGTAAAAAACCTGTTTTATTCATAAGGTCCCACTCGCAATCCTTCATAATTCAACATAGGCAAATCGCACAGCGTTGGCCCAGAGAAACGTCTAACATTTCAAAATGCCAAAAGTTGGCGCACTACAGCCATTTTTGCGGCTAGGCGACTATAGTCGAAAAAATTTCAAATGCGGCTTTGACCGAGGGGCTGTCTTCGGGCATTTCGATGGTCGCCTGACCATTAAAATCATAGTCGTAGATCGTGTCGTCATCGGGTACGGTTCCAGCCAGTTCAAGTCCGGCGGCTTTGATCATCTCAAGTGCTTTTTGCGGCAGCCCGTTTTTTACCTGATTGATAATCACATAACTTTTACCGACGCCGATGTTCAGGCTGCGGGCCAGTTCGTCTATTCTCACGGCCGCCTGCAGTCCGCGCCGGGAGGTGTCTGTCACGATCAATAGAATATCGACATCTTTGGTCGTCAAACGGCTGATATGCTCCATGCCGGCTTCATTATCCATTACGACAAAAGGATAATTGCCGGCCAGCCGCTCCATAAATCCGGCCAACAGGGTATTGGCGGCACAGTAGCAGCCGGCCCCTTCGGGCTGCCCCATTACGATCAGATCATATCCTTCCGCTTCCACCATGGCCTCTTCCAGCTTCATTTCCATGAAAATATCTTTGGTCATCCCGCCGGGAACGACTCCTTTTTTCATTTCTTCACGCGCGTTTCCGATCGTATCCTTGACTTCGAGGCCGAGGACTTCATTCAAGTTCGCGTTGCAGTCGGCATCGACCGCCAAAATCGGTGTTTTGGTTTCCTTGACTAAGTATTTGATCAACAGGCCGGCCATCGTGGTTTTTCCACTACCGCCTTTGCCTGCCAGGGCAATTGAGTATGGCATTGTATCTATTTTCCTTTCGTTTAATTAAGGTTCAAAGGTTCCGGGTTCAGCGTTCAAGGTTATCCAATTTTGGGATTTGGATTTTTGATTTCGGATTTAAAAGACAAATTCCAGCGCTTTCAGCACTATGGGGTCTCATTCCGAGTCAAGTCTTCTTCAATCAACAATGACGAGACCACCAACCTTTGAACCGTGAACCTTTGAACCCGTCAACCTCTATAATGTAACAATTCGGGTTTTCTCTGTCCACCTCGGAACAGCCTAAAACAATTAGGTCAGATTGAGGCAACAGTCAAGAAACTTTTGGTATCGGTCCACCGGATGGGGGATTATGGTCCTGTTCGAACCGGAGGGGGTAAGCCTTAAAGCCCTTGCAAAGGCCCATGGCATGTGCTAATCCCAACCAAAACAATACTATGCTTGAAAATATCGGTATCTTAACTTAGAATTAATGCTGGAGGAATTAGAATGGATTTTGAACTCACTAAATCGCAAAAAGAAATTCAAAAGGCTGCCAAGGAATTCGCCAAAGGTGAATTCGACAAGGAACTGGCCCTTGAACTGGACCGAACCCATGAATTTCCCACTAAAATATGGAAAAAAGCGGCTGATTTGGGATTCATCGGTGTTCACTATCCGGAAAAATATTCCGGTCAGGACCTCGGCGTGCTGGAAAACATCATCATCGCCGACGTTTTTTGCGCCCAGGACTCAAGTATCGGCAGCGCCATCGCCCTGGCAAGTTTCGCCTCGGAGTGTGTCTTGCGTTTTGGCAGCGAAGAATTAAAGCAAAAATTCCTTCCGGCAGTGGCTGAAGGCGAAATGCTCTCGGCCGGTGCATTTACCGAACCGGATCACGGATCGGATATCACTTCCCTGGATACGACCGCGGTGCGTGACGGGGACGAGTGGGTGATCAACGGCACCAAAACGTTTATTACCAATGGCGGCAGGGCCGGCTTCTATTGCACGATGTGCCAATCGGATGGTGATGTCCAGCCATCCTACAGGGGCATCAGTCTAATCCTGGTGGAGGCCAAGCGCGAGGGCATCACGGCCACCGACATCGGTGACAAGATGGGGATTCACATGATGGCGACGGCCGAGGTAAATTTCAAGGACGTGCGGGTGCCGGTCTCGAATGTTATCGGGCAAGAGGGCAAGGGCTTTTATCACGTGCTGGAGTTTTTCGACGAAAGCCGGATACTGGTCGCCGCCCAGGCTTTGGGCACGGCCCAGGGCGCGTATGATCGGGCCCTGGCTTATGTCAAACAACGGGAACAGTTCGGGCGCAAGATCGCCCAATTCCAGGTCACCCAGCACAAACTGGCCGACATGGCGACCAAGATTGAGCTGGCCCGCTTGATTACGTACAAAGCCGCCTGGAACTTCGACCAGGGCCGTATCGATCCGAAATTGACATCCATGGCCAAAATGTATGCCGCCCGCACGGCGGTCGAGGTCGCCGACGAGGCCATCCAACTGCTGGGCGGCTATGGCTACATGACCGAATATGAAGTCGAGCGCTTTTACCGGGATGCCAAGATCACCGAAATTTACGAGGGCACCAAGGAAATCCAGAAAAATACAATTGCCAGTGCAGTTCTGGGCAAACTCAAGTAGGGAAAGGAGCATGACATGCCTGATATAAAAGATACGCCGGAATTTTTAAAAAAGGCGATGCTGGCGGGCGTCGGCCTGGCGCTCAAAACCTGGGATGAAGTCGAAGATTTTACCAAAGAAATGGTCGAAAAAGGTAAAATGGGTGAAAAGGAAGGCAATAAGTTTTTAAAAGAACTGCAAAACCGGTATGACGACACCCAGAAAAAATTGGAAGCCCGGGTCGAAAAAACCGTGAAAGAGTTTTTGAAAAAGGCCAATGTGGTCACCAGCGATGAATTAAAGGCCGTTAAAAAAGAGATCAGAGAGCTGAAAAAGATGGTCAGCCGCGAAAAAGAAAAATCGAAACCGGCCCCCTGAATCTGGCCTTATCAGTTACCATTTCAAAATGCTGTCGGTTCTGATGCATCGCTGTAAAATTGGAATAATGGAATTTTGGAAGAATGGAATAGTGGGTATAAAAATGATGATCTGATTTTAATTTAGGCTCGGTGCGAAACTTATAAGAAACGAATTCATGCCGCCGAACCCAGTATTCCAACATTCCAACATTCCATCATTCCAATAACTATCTACCGGCAAACACCATCCTTAAGTGGAGTCATCAAAATCCGGTCCCCCTGGGACGAGATGAATCATTAATCCTATGCTCAGCATCAGAAAAATCGGTGTCATCGGCCGAACCTACCGGCACCTCAACCGCTACCGGCAGATTCTGACCATCCTGTTTAAATACGGCTTCGGCGATCTGCTGGAAATGCTCAAGATCGACCAGTACATCGAGGTCGGTCTTCAAATGATATCCAAAAAACGAGAAGTCCGAATCGAGCGCCTCACCAAGCCGCAGGGCTTGCGGATGGCCTTCGAAGAGCTGGGCCCAACCTATATCAAACTCGGCCAGATCCTTTCCACCCGACCGGATCTCATCCCCATGGAGTTTATCCGGGAGCTGTCGAAGCTGCAGGATCATGTGCCGGCCTTTTCCTTTGACCGGGTTCGCAAGGTCATCGATTCAGAGTTCGGCCGCCCCCTAGAAGACCTTTTCGACCAGCTCGATGAAGAGCCGCTGGCCTCAGCCTCCATCGGGCAAGTGCACCGGGCCGTATTAAAAGACGGCGAAGCCGTGGCGGTCAAATTCCAGCGGCCCGGCATCCGCAAGATAATTGAAGTCGATCTTGAAATCATGCTGCATCTGGCCACCCTGGCCGAACGTCATATCGAGGAGCTGGCCGTTCACCGGCCGGTGAAAATCGTCGAGGAGTTTGCCCGGACCCTGGAAAAGGAAATCGACTATAAAACCGAAGCCACCAATATGGAACGGGCGGCGAGTAATTTTCTGGATGACCCGAATGTTTATATTCCGAAGGTTTTCCGTGAAGCCACCACGTCGCGCATATTGACAACCGAATTTATCGACGGCATTAAGATCTCAAAAGTCGATGAGCTGGAAGCGGCCGGGCTCGATCGCAAAATCATCACCGCCCGGGGTGCCGACCTGGTGCTTGAACAGGTGTTCGAGCACTGTTTTTTCCATGCGGATCCGCATCCGGGTAATATATTCGTGCTGCCCGATAATGTGATCTGCCTGCTGGATTTCGGCATGGCCGGTATTGTGGACCGTCAGACGCGGGACGACTTTGTCGATCTGGTTGAAAGCATCGTCAATCAAAACGAATCCCGGGCCACCCAGGTTCTTTTGAAATTAACCTACCGGGACGATGAACCGGACCGACGGCTGCTGGAACGGGAGGTGGCGGATTTTATGGGACGCCATCTCTACAAACCGCTCAGGGATATCGAACTCGGCAAACTGCTGCACCAGCTGCTGGAACTGGCGACGAGTTTTCGGCTGCGGATACCGGCGGATATCTTTTTGATGATGAAAGCCCTGGGCACGGTCGAGGGTGTGGGACGCATGCTCGACCCGGATTTCGACATGATTGCCCGGGCGACCCCCTTTATCACCCGGATAAAGCTGGAACGGTTCAAGCCCGAACGTATCGCGGAAGATGCGTATGATCTGGGCTCTCAAATACTGCAATTCGTACGGCAATTTCCGAATCAACTGCTCGAGCTGGCCAACCTGATTCGCCAGGAAAAACTGCGCCTGCAAATCGAGCACCGCGGTCTTGAGAACATGCTGGCGACCCACGACCGGATATCCAACCGGATTTCCTTTTCCATCCTGATCGCGGCCCTGATCATCGGATCGGCCCTGATCGTGATATCCAAAACCCCGCCCATGGTCTACGGCATCTCCCTGATCGGAATCCTGCTGTTTTCCGCCGCCGCCATTATGGGTATCTGGCTGTTGGTGGCCATACTCAGGAAGGGGAAGCTATAGGATTTCGGAATGCGGATTTCGGAATGCAGATTGAGTAAGACTGGCGAACTTATGGAATGTCGAATGTCGATTGACGAATGTCGAATGAAGGAATTCTACCAATCGAAATGACTAATGAATAATGACCAAGTAAATGACTAATGAATAATGACCAAGTAAATGACTAATGAATAATGACAAATGACTAATGACTAATGAAGGAATTCTATCGGATTTAATTGTTTAAATCCAGTTGCATGAAAAGAACAAATTACGCAGTTTGTGGGAGCGGATTGTGCCTGCATCCCGCTGCATTTTAAGCGGGGCAGGGGGCAGTCGCGAAATTAAATGATCGCCGCTTAAAGCCGCTTGCGTCTCTAAGGAAGCTGATATCGGGAAAACGCCGGATTGTATTTAAAAAGACAGAGCGCAGCGATTCCATAATTATTCATTTGTCATTATTCATTTCCTACGGTGCCTCGGGTATCTTGCGCTGATGGGGGTCCAGCCCGCCGTGATCTATTTCCTGATCGAGCTGGGATTGCATCGAGGCATCGGTAAAGTGCTCCAGTTTGTGGGCCGACAGGTGAACATCCGTCGCACAGACTGCCAGCTGATCGCAAAGATATGCTTCCCATAAACGGTGCGAACGAATAAGCCCCCGCCCTTCCTTTTCGCCAAGCGACGTCAGGCTCAAGCCGTTGCCTTCGGCCCGCAAACGCCCCTTTCTTTTTAAATCCCACAAGGCAATATTGGCTGAAAATCCCTGTTTCAACCCCATTCGCAAGTCGTTTATATTCAGGGGTGCTGCATCCGGCGCGGCCAATTCCTGGTAACGGTACAAAAAACCGAGGATATCGTCGCGGGTAATTTTCAAGCCCAGCATTACCTGATTCAGGGAACGGCTTATCAAACCGTGTCGGGGCGCGAAAAGAAATATAAGCAAAAATATCAAGCCGGCCGCCACGCCCATCATGCCGGCGGTGCTCGTATCACGAAATCCGAACCACCCCGGGACCGTAATCGCAAGGACGTGACCCAGTGTCGCCGATACCAGGGCAATTATCAAACTGATTGCGAGCATGACCGGCAGGCGGTCGGTCAGCAGGTGGGCGCCGGCTGCCGGTACAATCAGCATGGCAATGACCAGTATGCTGCCGACACTCTCGAAAGCCGCAACCGTGGTTGCCGCCACAATCGTCATGAGAACGTAGTGCATGACATTGGCATTGATCCCCATGGTGGTCGCGAGGGCCGGATCAAAAGTGGTTATTTTCAGTTCTTTATAAAAAATAATGACAAACAGCGCGTTTATCAGCAGCATCCCCGCGTTGGTGAGGGCCGCCGCCGGTATTTCATAGCCCATCAGCTCATAGGTATCCAGCGGCGTCAGTTCGATGGCACCGTAAAGGACACATCCGGGGTCGAGGTCGACATGATCGGCGGCCTGGCGAATCAGGATCAATCCCAACGCGAAAAGGGTCGTGAAAACCACACCCATGGTCGCACCTTTGTCCAGATTGCTAAGCTTGGAGATCCCCTGGACCATAAAGGCCGTCAAAACTCCGATGGCGACCGCGCCGATCAGCATGGGAAGACTTTCACGGCTGCCGGTTATGAGAAAAGCGATGGCCAATCCCGGCAAAACAGCGTGGCTGATGGCATCTCCCATCATGCTCATGCGTCTTAATACGAGAAAATTGCCGGGCAGGGAACAGGCCATGGCACTGAGCGACCCGGTAATTACAATCCACGTGTCCAGGAATGTCCATTCCAATTTTGCACCTCCAGATGGGCTGGCGTTTACTTTTCAATCTTCAATTTTCAATCTTCAATTAGCTGCTGCCTGCCGCTTGCATGCCGACCAACTCATGCGGGCTGGCCGGCATTTTTACATCCTTTAGCTCGGGCAGCATTTTTTCCAGTTTCAGGATCATTTCGCGATCCAGTACGTGCTCAATGGCGTCGGCTCCCCAGTCGACCTGGCTGGGGGCAATATCAGCGTGGGTAATCAAATATGCTTCCCACAGCCGATGCTTGCGGACGATTTGATAGGCTTCATTCAGACCTTTGTCCGTCAGGCTGAATCGTTGATTGCCATTGCTTTCAATCATTCCGGCTGAGCGTGCGGCATTCAGTGTTCGGCGCAGGCGGCCCGGCGACCAGGCCCGGGCGGTCAGGAGATCCTCGATCGGGAAACCGGCCGCAATCTTATTATCCAATTTACCCGCGCCCTGCAGTTCGTAGAGTTCATACAACTTGCGCAGCAGGTTTTCGCGAGCCACTTTACTGGTCAGGCGATGCCGGTCGAGCATTTGATGGATCAAGCCGCTGGCCGGTCCGAAGGCCAGACTGAAAATAAAGACCACCGCGGCCATGATGACGATCACGGCCCCGGCCGGCAAATTGGCCATCAAGGCGCTGAACGTTGAGCCCAGCAAACCGCTCAAGGCGCCAAAAAAGCCGGAGAGGATCAACATCGATTTTAAACTGTGGGTCCAGAACCTGGCGGCCGACGGGGGAATGATCAGCAGAGCCACCACCAGAATCAATCCCACGGCCTGCAGTCCGATAACCGTTACGATAACCGCCAAGGTCATCATCAAAAAGTCCAACCGCAACACCGGCCAGCCCTGGGTGGACGCAAAGCCATAATCAAAGCAAACTAAGGTAAATTCTTTGAACAGCAGGATACACACGATGGCAGACCCCAGGGCCGTGACACCGATCAGCAGGGCATCAAAGAACAGCATGGACGCGGTTTTTCCGTAAATAAATGAAGAGAGGCCGGCGGCGGTGCCGGATTCCATGCGTGTGGCCAACCCCAGAAGCGCAATGCCGAAACCGAAATATACACTGAGTACAATCCCCAGGGCGGCATCATCTTTGAGGCGGGAGTACTTTTGCACCAGGATGACCGAGGCGGTGCCCAGCACGGAAAAAACCGCGGCCCCGATAATCAGCGCGACCAGGTTTTTCCCGTCGCCGCCCAGCCAGGTGATTAATATGAATGTCAGGGCAATGCCGGGCAGCGTTGCGTGACTCAGGGTGTCGCTGAGCAAGGCGCGTTTGCGCAGCAGCAGAAAAGTTCCGACCAAACCGGCTGCCAGACCCAGCAATGTGGTGCCGATAATTACGATGCGGGTATTGTAGTCCTGCAGCGTCAACACCCGGATAACTTCACTCCAGGAAGGCAGCTCCAGGATATGCCCCCCCAATCCGGCTGCCCGGGCCATCTCCGGTGTCAGAATCCACAACATGCCGATCAATGCCATCGACAGGCCCCGCAGTTTGGTCAATGCAGCTATTTTTTCGACAGAATTCATTGGTTCGAACCTTTCCGGCCCGACGGCAGGCGAGGATCTTTGGAAAACGCATACACCGCATCTGACAGCAGCGTCAGTTTTCCGCCATATGTTTTTTTCAAATTGTCTTCGGTGAACACCTCTGCGGTCGGACCATGGGCGACGACCCGCATATTCAGCAAAACCACGTGATCGAAATAACTGGGAACGGTTTGCAAATCATGGTGAACCACCAGGCAGGTTTTACCGGCTTCTTTCAACTCTTTGAGCAATGCGACAATGGCCCGTTCCGTGGCAACATCCACCCCGACAAAGGGCTCGTCCATCATGTACACCCGTGCATCCTGCGCCAGCGCGCGCGCCAGGAATACCCGCTGCTGCTGGCCGCCGGACAATTGGCTGATCTGCCGTTTGGCATAAGGCGCCATCCCGACCTTGTCCAGTGACTCCATGGCTTTATTGCGGTAACGTCGGCTGACCGGCACGAACCAGCCAATTTTGCGATACAATCCCATGGCGACGACATCCAGGGCATTGACCGGAAAATCCCAGTCAACACTTTCCCGCTGGGGGACATAGCCGACCAGGTGGCGTTGCTTCTCATATGATTTGCCATAGATCATCACGTTGCCGGAGGCCCGGGGCACTAAATCGAGCGCAGCTCTGATCAGCGTGGTCTTGCCCGCGCCGTTGGGCCCCACCACCGCGATCAGCTTTCCCTCCGGAACCGTCAAGTTGACGTCCCACAGAACCGGTTTGCGATGGTAGGCCACCGTCAGGTCATGAATCCAGAGCGGTGCCGACTCATCGGACAGCTCAGCCGCCTGCGGTGCAGATGAATATTGATCGGTTGAATTGTCAGCTGTTGCAGTTGCCGAACTTTTTGCAGATGACATTATAATAACTCCCGGCTAAAGTCTTTAGTTATTAGTTATTAGTTATTCGTTATTCGTTATTTGTTATCGGATTCAAATCGATTTTTTTTGCGCTATGTGGCTCCGATCATATTTTTACCAATAACAGATAACCAATAACGAATAACATTTAACTATTTGGTGCCTGATTCAGAATCTCAGTGCTCTTGGGCAAGCTTGCCGCTCAATCCTCCGGCGGGCGCTTGACCGCCCAGGGCCCTGGCAATAGTGGTTGAATTGTGATCGATCATACCAATATAGGTTCCCTCATACGAGCCCTTTTTGCCCATTGCATCAGAGAACAATTCTCCGCCGATTTTAACCCGGTGTCCGCGGGAGTTGGCGCCCTCCAGCAAGGCCTTCACATTTTTATCCGAGACGCTGGATTCCACAAACACCGCTGGTACTTTGCGTTGGACCAGCGTATCGACAATCCGATTGATGTCTTTCAATCCCGCCTCCGATTCCGTTGACAAGCCCTGAATGCCCATTACTTCGATTCCGTAGGCCCGGCCCATATACCTGAAGGCATCATGGGCGGTTATCATGATTTTCTGGGCGTCGGGGATCGATCCGATGACCTTGCGGGCGTATGCATCGAGTTGCTCAAGTTTAACCAGGTACCCGGTTGCGTTTTTTTGGTAGCTCGCTGCATTGGCAGGATCAAACTCTGAAAGGGCCGCCGCGACGACTTCTACCGCTTTCATCCACCCCCGCACATCCATCCACACGTGGGGATCGCTGTGATTGGTACCGGCGTCATGAATGAGGTAGCTGTCATCGAGCAATTCAGTAACGGCATAGACCGGTCGTTTACGCGATATCTTCAGCAGAATATCCGTCATCTGGCCTTCCAGCAAAAGGCCGGCATAAAAAACGATATTCGATTTGAGCAATACCGCCACATCGCTGCGGGTTGGATTGAACAGATGGGGATCGACTCCGGTGCCGATAATGTTGGTGACCTTGGCTTTCTCACCGGTGACCTGTTTGACAATGTCCGCTATCATTCCGACGGTGGTGCCGACTTCATAAGGATATTTGCCCTTGAATTCGGCACTGATCGATGGTGCTGCTATGATCAATGTCAGACAGAATACAATAAAAGGATGCCAGAACGATTTGAATGAAATCATATTCAACAATTTTTCGTGCATAATATGGACCTCCGATGGGTGCCAGATCGATCTATGGTTTGTTTATGGACATAATTTTTATGGTAAGAACAAAATTTATTCTGTCAATCGAATTTTCTATTTTGGTATGCAAAATATAAATTTTTGGTAAGCCAAAATATTTCGATGCGGTGATACCATCCCGGCACGGTTTGTATTAACGCAGACAACCTGGTCCTTTGGGCCAGATCAGAGCCAATCGGCTATGCCACCTGTCTAATTATTTATGGTTTCAGGTGTCAGGTTTCAGGTGTCAGGAAAAAAACATTTCTGAGTCCTGAACCCTGTTTGGGTTGAGGCTTAAAATAACCGGCGGTGAAAGAAAATTCAATTCATGGGCGACTCCCATCCAGCGGACCGATTTCGGTTGCTGACACCTGACACCTGAACACTGTTGGTAAAAGTGGCCAGCTTCATCAGCCCCCTGGGTGAACCAAGCCTTGACCTCCGGACCCGGATCATTACTTGTCCCAGAGCAGCGAGTTTTAAGGAGAATGGGCGTTTGAAATGGGTTCAACCATTATCTCATCAGCCACATTCAACCCCAGGGTCCGGACCGGTGCTTGACGCAGGGCTCCCACCCGGATACTCAAAGGCCCATCAAAAGGTGCTTTTTCGACAACCGTGACAATCGTCTCCAACCGGATTTCCAACTGGTCAAGGTAGCGCAGCAACTCGGCATCGTTATGCTGCACCCGTGCGATGCGAACGGATTCTCCCACCGGCGTGGCTGCCAGCGACCGGTAATTATCGGGTCTCATTTTACCGTCTTTTTCAGGAATCGGGTCCCCGTGAGGATCATATTGCGGGTGGTTTAAATATTCGGCGATCGCATCTGTCAGCCGGTCCGAGATGTGGTGTTCCAGATTTTCTGCTTCTTCATGAACTTGATCCCAGGAAAACCCCAGAACACGATTGAGAAAAGTTTCAAGCAAACGATGCCGGCGTATGACACTTAAGGCAATTTTTTTGCCACGGGGTGTTAAGGCCACGCCTTTGTGAAGTTCATGGGAAACCAGCTTGGGCCGCAAATTGGCCAGGCGTTTGATCATATCCGTCACTGATCCGGCTGTGACGCCCAGGGTTTGGGCCAGGGTGGTTGTTTTGACCCGACCGCCATGCTGCTGAATTTCGTAAATGGTCTTGAGATATTTTTCTACGGTTTCGGATTGCATGTTGAAGCCGGCCTCTCTTGGTGAGTAATCAACTTGCAGCTAAAATAAGCCAAGCTGAAAATGATGTCAAATACATTGACTTCGTCAGCGGAATTAATTATTTGGTATTGGTAATTTGGATTACCTCACAGCATTGCGGGATTCGGCGAATGCTTCATCAGAAATTCCATCGTTGGAACTCACAATTGGTAGAGGCCAGTGGTTTTAACGTAGGGTGGGCTTTGCCCACCTTTAAGATATGAATTCAGCGATAGTCGGTGGGCACAGCCCACCCTACAACAAGAAATTTTTACACCACTAAAGCTGAATCAGTTTATCGCCGGGATTTTCCATCATTCTGGAAATCTTGACTTCGACGGCGGTATTCTTATTATTTTGCTCGTGGTGCCGCTGCGCCGGACTTGATCCTGCTTAGGGCATTATTAGCGCCGGCAGCTGCGGAAACTGTATTTTTCTGATTGTTTTCAGAAATCCCAAGACCAACAACAACGATGCGGTGATTGATCAATGAAGAAGATTTATCTGTTTAATTCCCTCAGCCGAAGTAAAGAAGAATTCATCCCGATCCAGAAACAGACGGTCGGACTGTACACCTGTGGACCGACGGTTTACAACTTTGCCCATATCGGGAATTTGCGCACCTATGTTTTTGAAGATATTTTGAAGCGGGTCCTGCAGTACAACGGCTACGAGGTCAGGCATATCATGAACATTACCGATGTCGGCCACCTGACCGGCGACCGGGACATGGGTGAGGACAAGATGGAAAAAGGCTCCCAGCGCGAGGGGAAAACCGCCTGGGAAATTGCCGATTATTACACCCGGGCGTTCAAAAATGACATCACCCATCTGAATATCCTCGAGCCCGACATCTGGGTCAAAGCCACCGACACCATTGCGGAGCAGATTGCTTTGATCAAAACCCTGCAGGAAAAAGGGTATACCTACCAGACCAGTGACGGAATTTACTTCGACACATCGAAGTTTAAAGACTACACCAAGCTTTCCCACCAGGATATAGATTCGCTGCAGGAAGGCGCCCGGGTGGAGAAAAACCCGGAAAAACGCAATCTGACCGATTTTGCGTTGTGGAAATTTTCACCGGCGGACGTCCGGCGTCAGATGGAATGGGAATCGCCCTGGGGGATCGGGTTTCCGGGCTGGCACATCGAATGTTCGGCAATGAGCATGAAATACCTGGGCGATCAACTGGATATTCATTGCGGCGGCACGGACCATATCGATGTGCACCACACCAATGAAATCGCCCAATCGGAGGCGGCCACCGACAAGAAGTTTTTCAACTGCTGGATGCACGGTGCCTTTTTGATCATTGCCGGCGGGAAGAAGATGGCCAAAAGTGAAGATAATTTTTTGACCTTGGAAAATGCTTTTCTGAAAAAAGATATCAATCCGCTGGTCTACCGTTTTGCCTCTTTTCAGACCCACTACCGCAAGCCCATGGAATACAGCGAGGAGAGCGTTCAGGCCGCCCGCAACGGGCTGCTGCACCTGCAAAATCAGGTGCGCCAGGTGGCCCAAAACGGCGCCGGACAGGCCGGCGCTGCCAGTGAAGTTTTTAGAACCAAATTTCTGAAAAAGATCAATGACGATTTGAATATTCCGCAAGCCCTGGCCGTTGTGCAGGAGATGCTCAAAAGCGATATCAGCGATGCCGATAAGTTTGCCACGATAAAGGATTTTGACCGGGTGCTGGGACTGAGTCTGGACCAGGTCAATAAAGAGGAGGCCTTGCCGGAAGAAGTCCAAAAACTGGTTGATGATCGCCAGGCGGCCCGGGCCGCCAAGGACTGGGCCATGTCCGATCAACTGCGTGATGCAATCCAGGATATGGGGTACGCCGTTCAGGATACCAAGGATGGGATGAAGGTGATTAAGAAATAGGTTCAGAGGTTATAGGGGTTCAGAGGTTCAGAGGTTCAGGGTTCAGGGGTTCAAGGTTCAGAGGTTCAAGGTTCAGGGTTTAGGGGTTCAGAGGTTCAAGGTTCAGGGGTTCAGAGGTTCAAGGTTCAGAGGTTCAGAGGTTCAAGGTTCAGAGGTTCAGAGGTTCAGAGGTTCAGAGGTTCAAGGTTCAGAGGTTCAGAGATTCAAGGTTCAGAGGTTCAAGGTTCAGAGGTTCAGAGGTTCAGGGTTCAGAGGTTCAAAGGTTCAAGGTTCAAGGTACCGGTTGCGGAGTACGGGTTTTTCGATTGCGGAATTCGGATTTTGGATTTCGGATTGAAACGAACTAAAGCACGGAGAACAGCTGCGGGACGCTCGCAACGGCCGCTCTCACCTTCTTACCTTCTTAGAAGGTGGGTTTCGAGTGGCATGGCGCGTCGTGCAAAGGATATGGGGTTAACAGTTAAACGACGAAATTAATAATATGGATGAAGAAATTAGAAAATATTTGCGACAGGTATCTCGGGAAGAGATGTATAAACTCTGGGGTCGGGCCAAGGAAGGAGATTATGAAGGGCTCGATGACGAGAAAAAGCGAATTGCTAAAATCATGTTGGAGCATGAGGATGAGTTCCATAACCAGTTTGAATTTGCCGACCTGACCTATGATCATGAGTTCGATCCGGATACCGAGTATAATCCGTTTTTACACGTTACAATTCATTCGATTGCCGAAACTCAACTAGCTCAGAAAGACCCCATCGAGACCCTTCAATATTACAACGCCATCCGCAGAAAAAAGTATTCCCACCATGAGACCATCCATTTTATCGGGCAATTTATCAGCTGTATGATTTTCGATATTCTGAAATATAACAGGCCTTTCAATTTGGATGTTTACCGCAAACTGCTGAAAAAATACAAAACCCGCAATCCGGAAAAGTTGATGGATTCGCTGGAAAAGGACCCGCTCCTGTCCGAGTGAAATCCGGCCTCCACCCTATCCAACCGAAACTGAGCGATTCTCCGGCCGCAATCATCGTTTGTGAAAGCCAATTCGCGGGTAGTCATAAATAGGGTTACTAAACAGACGCTCTAATTCCCCAACCCGTATGTAAGCCGATTTCTAACGTAGGCCGTCCCGGAAAAAGGCGGTGATAAACCCCGCCACTGCAGGCAAAGCCCTGTCAAATAAATGGCGGCGGGGTTAATCACCGCCCGAAAAATGGGCAAAAGGTAAAAAATTGTTCAATCCAAGGTATTAATGTTTGAACAAAGAGGTCGATTTAATTTCTACTCTAATAAGTAACCGTCTTTGTATGGCCGAAATGAATGGTGTTATCCGTAACAAATACTTCTTTAAATTCTACCCGTATTCCGACGAAATCTGAGGGATCGCCGGGCAACTCTTTTAAAAAGGGAAATTTTTGCATGAGGCGTCCCAAGGCCATTTCCATCTCCCGGGGGTCTTCGACCAATGCTGCGGTACCAGTACCCTTAATATATTTCAATTTTTGCAGATCAGCCCAGGTGGGGCAATCGTGATCGATCGCAAAAGCGACATTTGCATCCTCTCGTATCTGTTGAACCTTTCTTGAATCTTTTTGGGTGATAAAATACAAAACGTTTTCGCTGTCGCCTTCAGCATAATCGACACTTCTTACACACGGCAACCCGTTGGCGGCTACGGTAGCGATCCTCAGAAGATTGTGTCCCTGAACCACTTCGTTAACTGTTTCTTGTTCATTCATAATTACGCTCCTTTTTATTTGGGGGTCTGATTCAAACCTCTCTGGGGAGGCCAGTTGCTATAGCGGAGGTAAATAGACCGGTCTAATTTATCTCTGCGTCAAAAAAATCCCCACTATCAATCACAATCGACAGTCAGGATTTCAATACGTAATTAAATATGAAGTTCTTGTGATTTTTTAGCGGTTCAACATTTCTGGACACTTTCATACGGATCAAAGCCCCATGCCAACCTGCAATGATGAAATCAGCCGCCTCCTTGGCGTTTATATCGCTGGACATCTCTCCTGCCTCCTGGGCTTGGGTGAGAATCAAAGTGTAGTATTCGACCATTGCATCAATGGCTTTGGATAATTTTTCTTGAAAAACAGGACTTAAATCCCCCAATTCTTGAGCGAAGTTACCTACCGGACATCCGCGGGTGTAGGCTTTCGAATCAAAAAATTCCATAAACCCATCCAACAGTCTTTCAAGTTTGCCAAGTGGTGAATTTGGGGCGCCTTCAAGGATGTCATTGCAAAATTGAACAAAAAAGTCTGAAAAAAAATCAATAACCTGGAGACCGAAATCTTCTTTGCTTTTGAAATGGTTGTAGAACGAGCCTTTCGGAACGTTTGCAGCGCTGAGGATTTCCTGGAGACCGGTAGCATTGTACCCTTTGAGGTGGATAATTTCGGCTCCAACATGCAATATTTTCTGTTTAGAATTCATTTTAGGGGCTTTAGTTATAATGTGATAGAGATAATTAGACCGGTCGTCTTGGATTGTCAAGGACAAATTATGAATCATTCGATTTTTTTACTATTTGTTTTTTCAAAAGCAACAAACTTTTGTATTGGGATTGACAAATCCAAATTTATGCAACAAATTTGCATATTCTAATTTTTTACCTTTGAGGCACCCTATTATGCTGACTGCCGTCCTGAAACATATCGGTTTTTGTTCCGTCCTTGCTGCCATAATGACGGCAGGGGGATCTGCCTATGCGAAAATAAATGTCCTTGTCAGCCTGGGTCCGCAAAAATATTTCGTGCAACAAATTGGCAAAGACCTGGTTGACATTCAGGTCATGATTCCCCCGGGAGCTGATTTCCACATTTACGAACCCAAACCCAAACAGATGGTGGCCCTTGCCCGGGCCCGGTTGTATTTTGCCATCGGGATCGAGTTTGAAAAGGCCCGGCTGAAAGATTTATCACGCACCAACCCGCAGCTGGTGGTGGTAAGAACAGACCGGGGAATCGAGAAAATGCCGCTGGCATCCCGCCACCATTTCAGCAGAAATGAAGCGCACGCCCGGGAAACTGCCGGGGATCATGACAACGATCACCATGCGGCGGGCGGGTTGGATCCCCACATATGGCTGTCGCCGCCCCTGGTCAGGAATCAGGCGCGGACGATTGTTCGCGCACTGCAGGAGATCGATCCGGATCATCAATCGATTTATCAAGACAATTACCAGGCCTTTATCGCAGAGATAGCCAAACTGGATGCCGAGCTTAAGACGATTTTTGCCGGCCAGCGCGGGCTGCAATTTATGGTTTTCCACCCGGCCTGGGGGTACTTTGCGCACGCCTACGGTCTGCAGCAACTGCCGGTGGAGATTGAGGGCAAGGATCCCAAACCGGCGCAGCTCAGGGCATTGATCGAGCATGCCCGGGAAAACGATATCAAGGTCATTTTCGTCCAGCCTCAGTTTTCCGCCAGAAGTGCGCAACTCATCGCCCGGGAGATTGGGGGACAGGTCGTAATTGCCGATCCGCTGGCAGTGGAATGGACGGCCAACCTGCGTAAAGTGGCCCGGCAGATCAAAGACCAGGTGCGGTAGCCCGGATACAAATGAAAAATGAATATTGAATAATTAAGGAATGTTATCATATTTTAGATATTAGAATGCGGATTTTGGATTTAAGAAAGACTGTCTGAGTGAAGATATAGGTATGTCTCTCGCAAGGGCGCCAAGGCGCAAAGATAATCAAGCGCGATTTTTCATTACATGGCGATAGCCTCCTAAACCGGGCAGTGGGAAACCGGAATAAGAAAAACACGAAAGAATGAGAAAATTTTCGTGCTTTCAATATTTCGTGTTTTCGTGATCAAAAAGTTTTTCTTTAAATGCAGAGAAATCACAAATAGGACTCCATGATGGACGATAAAATTATCGAAATCCAAAACCTCAATTTTTCCTACCATAGTCAACCCGTGCTGCGGGACGTCGATTTGACCGTTCAGCGGGGTGATTTCATCGCCATGATCGGACCGAATGGCGGCGGCAAGACTACCCTGTTGAAATTGATGCTCGGGCTGCTTAAAGCCGACTACGGTGATTTGCGGATATTCAACCAGCCGCCGCAGAACGTATCCCACCGGATCGGCTATGTTCCGCAGGATGTTCATATCAACAAGAATTTTCCAATTTCCGCCCTGGATGTGGTCCTGATGGGCAAGTTAAAACCCGGCCGGGGATGGGCGCGGAATTCGAAGCGGGACCGACTGGCGGCGATCAATGCGCTGGACCAGGTCGAGATGAAAAAGTACTGCGATCATCGCATCGGGGAACTCTCGGGGGGGCAGAAGCAGCGGGTTTTTGTGGCCCGGGCGCTGGTGACGGATCCGGAGCTGATGTTTTTGGATGAACCGACTGCCAGCATCGACACCAGGGGTCAAAATGAGTTTTACGCGCTTTTGAAAGAATTGAACAAAACCATTACCATTATCGTTGTCAGCCACGATTTAATGGTCATCTCCGAAACGATCAAATCCGTGATTTGTGTAAATCAGAGGCTGCATTACCACGGTCATGCCGAGCTGACCAGTGAGATGATCGAAATGATGTATGAATGCACGGCGGACGAAACCTGCCCGGTGGAGTTGATTGCCCACGGGCTGCCGCACCGGGTGTTGCATAAGCATGAGCATGATTAATCTCCGTTTAAACCGGGTTTAATTTGTTTCATATTTTATTTGCTGGAATTGAATCTTTACTTTTGCAAATTCCAAGCACCAAATGACAAATAACAAATAATATCCAAAATCCAAATTCCAAAAAATCCCCTAACCTCCTTTCGATGAGGGGGAACCCGTTTTGAATTTTGGTCATTGTGATTTAAAATTATTTTGTAATTTGGGTTTTTGTGATTTGTGATTTAAAAATTCCATATCGACGGATATTTATCTCAATACTGCCATGTTTCTGCGATATTGAAATTCTAAAGGAGATCCATGATCGAAGCCTTTCAATATGAATTTATGCAAAATGCCCTGCTGGCCGGCTTGTTTGCCAGCATTATTTGCGGCGTCATGGGCACTTTGGTGGTCGTCAACCGGATTGTGTTCCTCTCGGGAGGAATTGCCCACGCGGCTTTCGGCGGGATCGGCCTGGCATTTTTTTGCGGCTGGCATTACATGGTCGGAACGATCGGGTTTTCCTTGATGGCAGCTTTAGTGATGGCAGCCATCACCCTGAAAGCCAGACACCGCGCTGATACGATCATCGGGGTGATCTGGGCCGTGGGGATGGCTTCCGGAATTATTCTGCTGGATTTGACCCCGGGATACAATGTCGATTTAATGAGCTATCTTTTCGGCAGTATCCTGACGGTACCCGATTCGGATCTTTGGATGATGATTGGTGTCGGCGGCGGGATTGTTGCAATTGTTATTTGTTTCTACAATGACTACCTGGCGCTGTCTTATGATGAAGAGTTTGCCCGTATTCGAGGAGTCCGCGTAAAACCTTTGTATTTTCTGATGATCGTCATGCTGGCCGTGGGGATCGTGATGATCATCCAGGTGGTGGGCTTGATCCTGGTGATCGCGCTGTTGACAATTCCACCTTATATTGCGGAGAAGTATTCGAAGTCTTTGATCAGGATGATGATATTGTCCAGCCTGCTGAGTGCCGTTTTTACGGTATCCGGCCTGTGGTTGTCCTATGTTTTAAACCTGACATCCGGCGCGACGATTATACTGGTGGCGGGAACCGGCTTTTTGATGTCATTCGGCTTTGATTATCTTTGGCCGAGGTTGGCTGCCAGACCAGGGAAGTAACCGGCTAGCTCGCTTCGCTCACAATTGGAATGATGGAATAGTGGAATAATGGGTTCCGGCCTCCGGCTTGGAGAGGATAAGGCAATGTTGGATTAATGGTCCCACCACCGGCGAGATTGACGATATAATTAAAATGGCTTATCTCCTTTAAAAAACCAATTTTCCAGCGTTCCACCATTCCACTGTTCCATTTTTTGGGCAAACCCGAAAACCTATATAACCTATATATTATCAGTAGGTTGTAGAAACTCCGAGACGTAAAACCATGTGCCAACACTGTGACTACTCAAGTTTTCTGGAAACATCCGGCCTGGGATATACCGCTAACCGTCATCGCGTATTGGAGGTGATCGGCAACAACAGCAGTCCGTTGAGCGCCCAGCAAATTTTCGATACCCTCAGCCGCACGGTCAATATCAACCGGGTGACGGTCTATCGAATTCTGGATTTGCTGGTGGACAATGGGCTGGTGGACCGGATCAACGGCGGCGGCCGTTCTTTCGTATACGGCCTGGCGCCCAATGAAAATCACCCGGCCCATCCCCATTTTTTTTGCCGGAGCTGCGGCAATCTGGAATGCTTGAATCCCCAGAGCCTGAACGTGGACCTGCAGCCCATGCAGCGCACGTTTGCAGGTCTGATTGAAAACATCGAGGTCCGGGTGGATGGGGTGTGCAAGAACTGTCTGAGTAGATGACGGAGGGCAGAGGTCGGAGGACTGAGGAATGAGGACTGAGGGCAGATGATCGAAGTTGGAAGTGGGAATGCGGCCTTCGACGAGCTCAGGCGAGACAAAGTCGGAGATTCAGAGCGTAGCGCAGAGGGCACGGAGCAGAGTGGTCATTAAAAGGGCAGAAGATGCAGTTATAAAATCAGTTTTAGCCGCACTTATTGAAGCCGCAGAAGTGACACATCATACAGCCTTCTTCAAAACTGACGGTTTGGCCGCATTCCGGGCACTTTTCGCCCATCAGGCTGTATTCGGTTTTTCGATTCTTTTGGGCATTTTCTCCGCTCATATAGCGTTTTTCGAGAACACGGGAAATGGCATCCGGAATGGACAGCACCAGGCCGCCATCCTGAAAAATCGGATATTCACCACCGATGCCTTTTAGCTGGTGGACGATTTTGTCGACCTTGACGCCGGATCTCAGGGCCAACGACACCAGACGACCAATGGCTTCCGTTTTGGCGGTGGTGGAACGGCCGGATTTGCCGATCGTGGCAAACACTTCAAACGGCCGTCCTTCAAATTCGGTGACAGTCACATACAGGTAGCCATAGCCCGTCCTGATCTTAGTCGTGAAGCCGGCCAGGGTTTCCGGCCTTTCCTTGACAGCCGTCATAAACGGGGTATCGGTCTCAAGTTTTTCTTCCGTGCCGGCAAACGAGAGAACCTGGTTTTCCTTGCTGCCGTCGCGGTAGATCGTGACCCCTTTGCAGCCTAAATCATAAGCTAAATTATATACTTTTCTAACATCTTCGACGGTCGCGTCATGGGGAAGATTGACGGTTTTGGACACGGCATTGTCGGTGTATTTTTGAAAGGCAGCCTGCATGCGCACATGCCACTCCGGTGATACATCATGTGCCGTTACAAACACTTTGCGAACATCCTCGGGGATCTCCGAAATGTCGTGAATAGTGCCTTTGCGGGCGATTTGGTCGATCAAATCGCTGCTGAAAAAACCTCTTTTACGAGCGATCTTTTCAAAATATGGATTGACTTCCAGCAGCTTGTCGTTGTCCATGACATTGCGTACAAAACTCAGTGCAAATAACGGCTCTATCCCACTGGAGCATCCGGATATTATGCTGAGGGTTCCCGTGGGGGCAATGGTGGTCGTGGTGGCATTGCGGTACTTGACCTTCTGATCTTTGTAGATGCTTTTGTCGTAATGCTTAAAGGTGCCCCTCTCCTTTGCCAGAGCTTGCGAAGCTTCATGGGCCGTTTCCTGGATGAAGCGCATTACGGACTCAGCCGTTTCCAGGGCGGCCTCGGAATTATAAGGGATTCCCAGCTGGTACAGCATGTCGGCAAATCCCATCACGCCCAGACCGATTTTACGGTTGCCTTTCACCATGGTCGTGATCTCAGGCAAGGGATATTTTGACATTTCGATAGTATTGTCGAGAAAGCGAATCGACAAATCGACGATGTCCTTTAAACCTTCATAGTCGACCATCGGGCCGTCGCCGTTTTCAAGCACAAACTTGGCCAGGTTGACGGAACCCAGATTACATGCTTCAAGGGGCAGCAGGGGCTGTTCGCCGCAGGGATTTGTGCTCTCGATGTCACCGAGGGCGGGCGTGGGGTTGTCGCGATTAATCCGATCCAGAAAAATGATTCCCGGGTCGCCGTTCTTCCAGGCCTGGTTTACCAGCGTGTCATAGACCTCGCGGGCATTCAGTTTGCCGACCGATGTATGGTCGCGCGGTTCGACCAGCCCGTAGTCCGTGCCTTTTTCAGCCGCTTGCATGAATTGATCGGTGACACCCACTGATATATTGAAATTGTTCAATTCCCGGTTTTTGCGTTTGCTGTGAATAAACTCCATGATATCCGGGTGATCCACTTTTAAAATGGCCATATTGGCGCCCCGGCGGGTGCCGCCCTGTTTGACCTGCTCCGTGGCAGTGTTAAAAATTTTCATAAAGGATACGGGACCCGAGGCCACGCCGCCGGTGGTTCCGACGGTGCTGTTTTTCGGGCGCAGGCGGGAGAAGGCAAATCCGGTCCCGCCCCCGGACTTATGAATGAGGGCCGCGTTTCTCAAGGCGCCGAATATCCCCTCCATGCTGTCTTCAACCGGCAGGACAAAGCAGGCGGCCAACTGTCCCAATCGGCGTCCGGCATTCATCAGGGTGGGGGAGTTCGGCAAAAATTTAAACTCGGTCATAATCTGGTAAAATAGTTTCTGCACTTCTTGGATGCGGTTTTCATCGCCGCCGAATTTTTTTTCGGCCTTGGCAATGTGCTGGGCGACCCGCTGGAACATGCGATCCGGCGTCTCGGTGACTTTGCCCTGGCTATCCTTTTTCAAGTACCGTCGGCGAAGGACTCTTTTGGCATTTTCCGAGAGAACCAAGCGGTTTTTAAGAAAAATGGACTGGTCCAGCCGAATGGGAGAAGGTTTGGTCAACCCGTACTCCAGCAGCTTTGATTCGATCATTTTTTCGATCATCGACATGGTGATCGTTTGAAACTCCATGCGGGTGATTTCTTCACGCAGAGATCGGCTGATACCCAGGGCCTGATCCGAATTGATAGGGTTGTCCTTTACCAGGATATCGGAAAAGAGTTGATCATCCCAAATATGGGTACCCAGATCAAAACGACCTTCTTTTGTGACTAAAAATTTGCCTTTCTGCCCCATGGTGCTTCTCCTAATTAAAAAACCACTTTTGTTAAAATATTTATCGTTCTATACCGGACGATTCTGGTGATAGAAATTTCAGAACCCACCAGCAAAAAAAAACATAGCCCCTATTTAAGAATTTTCAACCCAGGATTGTGACTTTGATGAAAAGTACACCGAGTGAATGCAAATTTTCTGCAGCAGTTTTTATGACCGTACTCGAGCACCAATTTTAGTTCGTCGCCCAGCTTGCAGTCATGAATTACCGGCTCCCAGGAATGTAGCCGGCTCGATTGCTGACACACAAATCCCGCCGTGGCAGATATTTTATTGGGCCAATTTATTTTACATGGTTCGATTTTTTCAGCAAAGTCCGGCCGATTTTCTCGCTTTGCTTTGCACAGAATCTCGAAACAGATTTAGTTAAACAGTTAATTTGCTGTGA
>Ga0209678_1000158_pt1 | contig 27121 bp, 22 predicted proteins | sample WorMetilvaeELBA1_FD_187404 | JGI IMG/M metagenome (GOLD analysis project Ga0209678, IMG submission 187404) | Marine gutless worms symbiont microbial communities from Max Planck institute for Marine Microbiology, Germany - Olavius ilvae ELBA.1... ...
AAAATTCATGCGAATTGTAGAACAAGTCGCTTCATCAGCTAAAATAACCTGTAGACAAATTAAAAATGGAATCCAGGCTGATTTACTTCTACGAAATTAATTCACTTGGGCTTTCTATATAACCAGATTATATAGAAAAGATATCCCTGTCAAGAGTAAAGATCCGAATCCCGGAATCCCAAGGCCCGGCTTGGGTTTGCTCCGAAACATGATGAAACAATTGACACTTCATCTGCATTCATTTAGTATCTATTTTTCGAAATCCTATCATGTATGCGCAGGCATTTTTGTCATATCCAAATTAAAAATTTAAACAATTCTATCGATTTAATTTAATAAGACAGAGCGAAGCGAAACCATAAATCTTCAATTTTCAATCTTCATTATTCATTTCCGGCTTCGCCGGGTTGGGCTAAAGCACAGTATCAGCAGTGACATATAAAATTCGATCTGATTCCTTTCACCAATAACTGGTAACGAATAACCAATAACTCTCAATTGAGTTTTTAGTCAACGCACGGCCTGAGTGGGACTGCGTCTGATTTAATTTCAAGGAGTAATCTTATGGCTCACGGCAACGGCAGCCCGGATTCAAACTTGACTGCTGAGCAAGTCAAATCGATTATAAAAGCCGGTACACCGCGTGATTTATTCCGCAATAAGCGCGTGCTGGTGTTGACGCCGGATGCCACCCGCACCTGCCCCCTGCCCATGATGATGCGGGCAATCCGGCAGGTGATCGGAGAAAAATGTGCCAAATTGGATTTTATGGTGGCCCTTGGCACTCACACCCCGTTGCCGGAAAAAGAGCTCATGGCGCTCTACGGTATATCAGCGGGCCAAAGGGAGACCGAATTTGGCAATTCCGATTTTTTCAATCACCGCTGGGATCGTCCTTCAACCTTTGCCCGTATCGGCCGGCTGGAGGAAAAAGAGGTTGCCGATATCTCCGGCGGTCTTTTGAAGGAGACCGTCCCCATCGATATCAATAAAAAGATATTCGATTATGAGTTGATTCTGATTCTGGGACCGGTGTTTCCCCATGAAGTCGTCGGCTTCTCGGGCGGCGCCAAATATCTGTTTCCCGGCATATCCGGCGGGGAGTTTCTGCACTTCTTTCACTGGCTGGGCGCGCTGATCACGTGCAGTGGCATCATTGGCATCAAAGACACACCGGTTCGGCGGGTCATCAACCGGGCTATGGAAAACATCGACATCCCCGTCCACTGTCTTTCCATGGTGGTTGCCGGTCAAAATTCGCTGTACGGTTTGTATGCCGGTGATGTGAAAGATGCCTGGGCCGCGGCCGCAGATTTATCAGCTCAAATTCATGTAGTTCAAAAAGAAAAACCTTTTCGAATCGTTCTGGGTAGAGCGCCGGAGATGTATGATGAATTATGGGTTGGCGGCAAGGTGTCTTATAAGCTGGAGCAGGTTGTGGCCGATGGCGGCACACTGATAATATACGCACCCCACATTCGGGAGGTTTCCAGGACGTGGGGACGCTATATCGAAAAAATCGGTTATCATGTAAGGGACTATTTCCTGGCCCAAATGGCAAAATTCGAAGACATTCCCAGGGGCGTGCTGGCCCATTCCAGCCATGTGCGCGGCACCGGTACTTTTGAGGGCGGTGTTGAATGGCCCCGCATGGAAGTTGTGTTAGCCACCTCGATTCCACGTACAAAATGTGAGCAAATGAATCTGGGATACATGGATCCGGCAGAAATCGATTTAGCGGAATATGAAGGCCGGGAAGCCGAGGGGATCCTCTTTGTGGACCACGCCGGAGAAACCCTGCACCGATTATGTGATTAAGGGATTGATTCTTGCCAAAATATCCGGCAGGCTGGTAAATATCCAAAATCAGACTGCTTGTAGATGGTTAAACCGTGTGCTGTTGAATATTACGCAATGGCCAGCATAATAAGCTGATAGGCTAAAAATAAATTGACATCCGCCACAATGTGGCAAATGTTATGCACGGTGAATGCACAATTATGATCAGACCTCTATTGCTCTCTCAATTATCTAATCCGTCTCAGTCCTCTCTAGCTTAAGCATTTCATCTATGTTCGCCAATTCGTAATTGCAGATCAAATTTTCATTCTCACTAGGGAGGTCAGCATGAAACTATCCTGCAATCAATTATGTCGATTAAAGGAATTTTTTGCCAATTTGAAATGCCCCAAATGCTTCAGCTCACAGGTCGCACTTTGTGAAGATCAAGCTGAAGAAAACGCAGCTTGTGAATTGTGTGGCTGCGAATTCCAGTTTAACCCTGAAATTCCCACAGGTGGTATGGAATAGAATTTATCGACAACGTCCTAATTAGCTGGGTCCATTCCCAGAAGTACTTTTTTTAGTAAGGGCGATCGGATATGATGACAAGCACGTCGAGCTATGCCCTTATCCTGCCCCCCCTATTTGCAGCGGTATTCAAGTGCGGCTTATAGTGCTGCAACATTTTATCCTTGCGGATCATTCCAAATTCCCATAGCTTGAATATGAATTGATACGTCACCGTAATATAACGAACCTATAACCAATAAAAGGCAATTTTAAGATTACAAAAAGCTATGGAAAAGTCTCGATGTTGGAGTGCTGGAGTACTGGGGTATTAAGATCAGACATCAATCCTTCAGCCAATACTCCAACACTCCAGTACTCCAATACTCCGAAGTTTATAAAAATTTAAAGCCAACGATGGATTACCTTTTTTGGGGTTGTAAAAACGTAAAATAATTAACCCATTCGATTTGTGATCAATGAGGGTGATCAGTTTTGTTGAACAGCCTACAATCACTGCCTTTTCTTTTGTTGACAGAGAGATATGAAAATGCTTGATTATGCATCTGCATAAAAGCTTTCGAAAACTCACTTTTAACGCGAGGAAAAACCATGCGCATTGCGGATATTCAAACAGCAGTAATTGCCGCCAACTATGATTGGACAATCATAAAAATTAAAACGGATGACGGCGCCATCGGCTATGGCGAAAGCCTGTTTGCACCGGGTTTGACGAAAATGATCCACGATTTTAAACCCCTGCTGATCGGTCGGGAAATTGACGAGATCCATCCGATTAACCGCACCTTGCAGACCGCCGGTGTGGCAGCCGGATTGCTGGGAGGCATCGTCACCAATGCCATCGCCGGCATCGAAACTGCGCTGTGGGATCTGCTGGGCCAGACCCTGGGGGTGCCGATGTTCAAGCTTTTCGGCGGTGCCTATCGCACCACGATCCGCCTGTACGCCGACTGCCATGCCGGCGAAGGCCTGTCAAGCCTGTCCTCGGTCATTGTGCCGCGGATTCCCTGGTGGATGAGCGACAGCGGCGAAGATGAATATTCCTGGGATGTTCACACCAAATTCCACGGCGGCCTGGATTCGGAAGCCGGCGAAGCCGATCCCCGGGCTTACGGCAAGCGCGCCGCGCAGGTCGCCGAGCAGGGATATACGGCGGTCAAGTTCGACGTCGACATCCCCAATCCCTATTCCAGGGATCGCTTCAACCGCTGCCTCGACCGCCGGGAGATAGAGTTGATGAGTTCGCTGGTGGCGGCCGTCAGGGAAGCGGTGCCGGATGGGGTGGACATCGCCATCGACTGTCACTGGAATTTCGCCGTTGAGGACAGCCTGCGCCTGGCCGAAGCCTGCCGGCCCTATAACCTTCTGTGGCTGGAAGATCCAACGCCGCCGGACAGTTTCGAAGCGCTCAAGCATGTCATCGCCCATGCGCCCGTGCCGATTGCGACCGGCGAAAACCATTATCTCAGGTCTCAATTTCATGACCTGTTCAACCGCTCCGGGCTTCGGCTGGCGGCGCCTGACTTTCAAAAGACCGGCCTGGCGGAAGGCCGCCGCATTGCGGAGCTGGCGGAGATCTTTACCGCCGTAATGGTGCCGCACAACATTTCAAGTCCGATCGGAACCATGGCCTCGGCCCACCTGTGCGCGGCCCTGCCGAATTTCTTGGTCCTTGAACACCATGGGATCGAAGTTCCGTTCTGGGAAGACCTGGCCCTTGGCTGGGACGGCCCCATCATCAAAGAAGGCCACATTCATCTCGACCCGGCCCGGCCCGGTCTGGGAATTGCGTTCAATGAAGAAGAGGCCTACAAATACCGCAATCGGGAGGAAGCTTTCTTTGATGAAGAATAAAGCAATCACGAAAGCACGAAATAACGAAAACACGAAAAGGAGATAAGATAAGTTTCGCGCTTTCTATATTTCGTGCTTTCGTGGTTAAAAAAGTTTAGAATCGAACCAGTCCGTTTTTGGATAATTAACTGCAGCAAAAGGATCAAAAATGCTAAAATTCAAGCGTTCGCTTTGCACCGAATGTCAGATTTGCATGGCCATCTGCTCCTGGAGCCACTTTGGCGAAAATACCACCAAACGGGCCCGCATCGATGTGTCGGCCGACTGGCCCAAGACGCCGGTAATCAGAGCATGTCTGGCCTGCAAAGACCACGAATGTGTTGCGGCCTGCCCGCATGACGCCTTGTCCTGGGAAAATTGGATTCAGCTGGATACGGACCGGTGCGATGGCTGCGCGGTCTGCGTCGACGCCTGTCCGGTCAAGGGTATCCGTATCGATACCAAAACCGGCTTTCCCCTGATCTGCGACACCTGCAGCGGCCAGTTTCAGTGTGTACAATGGTGTCCCACAAAAGCGGTACAAAAAAAGGAATAAGGATCTATGAATACCTGGCACGGTTACACCGGAAAATATTTGGATGTGGACCTCACAGCGGCATCCATATCGGACGCCGAATTGGATCGCGCTCTGGCACAAGATTACATGGGCGGCAAAGGCTTTGGCGCTAAAATACTTTATGACCAATTACCCACGGGATGCGATCCGCTCTCGGCGGACAACATCCTGGTTTTTGCCACCGGACCGCTCACCGGCACCTTTGCGCCCTCCAGCGGACGCTTTGAAGTTTGTACGAAAAGCCCTGCCACCGGGCTGTGGCTGGATTCCAATTGCGGCGGTTACTTTGGGCCTGAGTTGAAATTTGCCGGCTATGATATGGTCATTATCAGGGGCACGGCGGCAGCGCCGATGCTGCTGGTCATCGACGACAACAAATTCGAACTCAAACCGGCCGCCGACCTCTGGGGAACAGACGCCATAACGACCCACCGCCAATTAAAAGATACGTGCGGCAAGGAATTTAAAGTCGCCTGTATCGGACCGGCCGGCGAAAAAGGCGTACTCTTTGCCGGGATCATTTCAGAATATCGCGCCCTGGGCCGGGGGGGTGCCGGCGCCGTGATGGGATCCAAAAACCTGAAAGCAATTGCCGTCCGGGGCAGTGGAAGTATCCCCTTGTTCGATTCGGACAATTTCATGATAACCTGCCGCGAATCCTTCAACGAGCTTGCCAATAACCCGGATACCGGCGGCGGCCGCCAAAAATACGGTACCAATGTCATTTTGTCCCTGATGGACGAGGTCGGGCTTCACCCGGTGCGCAATTTTCAAAAAGGCGCCTTTGAAGGGGCTGAAAGCGTCAATGAAGAAACAGTCCAAGCCCACTATGTCAGAAACAAAGCCTGCTTCGGATGCCCGATCTACTGCAGTAAAATTGCTGATGTGAAGGAGGGCCGATACAAGGGCAGTTTCACCGAAGGCCCTGAATATGAAAACGTATGGGCGTTCGGCGCGAACTGTGAAAATACCGATGTGGGGGCCATTATCGAGGCCGAATATCTTTGCGACTATTATGGGCTGGACGCGATTACAACCGGCGGTGTCATCGCCTTTTTGATGGAGTGCGCTGAAAAAGGATTGCTTGACGAAACCGACATCGATTTTCCAATGGTTTTCGGCAATTCCGAATCCATCATCAAGGCCATCCACTTGATCGGCAAGGGTGAAGGTCCCGGCAGGCAATGGGGCCAGGGAGTCAAAAAGCTGGGCGATCAAATCGAAGGGGCTCAGGATCTGGCCATGCACGTCAAAGGTCTCGAACTGCCGGCTTACGATCCACGGGGCTCGGCCGGCATGGCCCTGGCCTACGCCACCAGTGATCGGGGCGGCTGCCACTTGCGTTCCTGGCCCATCGGGGATGAACTCCTGGCGACCGAAGGTCGCATGGATCTGCAATCCCTGGAATTCAAGGCCGAACTGGTCAAAACCCAACAGGATCTCTTTTGCATGGTCAACTGCAGCGGCATGTGTCTGTTTGCCACTTTCGCAGTGAATTTAAAGCAGATTACACCTTTTCTGCATGCCGCCACCGGCCTTGATGCCTATTCATCCTCCGAAGAGATCATGAAAATCGGCGAAAGAGTTAACAATCTGGTCAGGCTTTTCAATATTCGCGAGGGCTTGACCAGGAAACTGGATACGCTGCCCAAACGCTTTTTCACCGAGCCGCTCAAAGAAGGACCCAGCCGCGGACGGGTGGTCGAACTGGACCAGTTAATGGAGGAATACTATATGGTCCGGGGATGGAATGCGGAGGGTGCGCCCCAGGATGAGAAGTTACAGGAACTGGGGCTTAAAGAATTGTAGGTTGTCAGTGGTCTGTTGTTAGTTGTAACTGAACAAAGTTTAGACTGCAAGTCGATGGGGATGAAAGTAAATATTCAATTCCAACAGTATAGAATCGCGAGAGGAAAACCAACATACAACTGACAACAAACAACTGACAACCGACAACTGACGGTTCTCCAAACCTGCATAATGCGTAAAGACACAAATTTCGCGGAAAACCAATTTTTTATCAATAGGAGATTCAATAATGTTTAAACCCGAGGGCGTTTATGTGGCAATGCTGACACCATTTGATGAAGATGGTGCGATTAATGAAGGTGAGTTGCGGCGTTATGTTGATTTTATGATTGAAGGCGGTGTGCACGGTCTGTTTCCCATAAGCTCGGTGGGTGAGTTCATTCATATGAGCCGGGAGGAAAAAGTGCGTATGATGGAGATCATGGTCGATCAAAATAAGGGCCGCGTCAAGATCACCCCCGGTGTGGGCAGCAGTCTGCCGGCCGAATCGATCTTCCTGGCCCAAAAAGCCAAAGAACTCGGCTGTGACGGCGTTGTCGTTGCCCCGCCTTATTTTTATCAGCTGTCCCAGGAAAATATCGAGGCCTATTTTGAGTCCATCGCAGATGCTGTCGATATCCCGAATATTCTCTATAATATTCCGCTGTTCACCCAACCCGTCTCCTATGACGTGGTCAAGCGGCTGGCCCGGCATCCCAACGTCGTGGGCATGAAGGACAGCAGCGGCAGCATGGTCGACTTCATGCACTTTATGGATAAAATCAAGATTGCCGGTGAGGATATCAACCTTCTGACCGGTCGGGAGGAAACCCTGTTTCCCTGCCTGATGGTCGGCGGGAAAGGCTGCATGACGGCAACCGCCGGTATTTTGCCGGAAATCATGGTCGACATCTACGCCGCCTGGCAAAATCAGCGGTATGATGAGGCCAAGGTCTTGCAGGAATCGATTCTCCTCATCTTGCGCACCATGTTTAGCCTGCCGTTTCCCCTGGGATTCAAATACGCGCTGGAATTGAGGGGCTTTAAAATGGGCCCGCCCAAACAGCCGCTGTCGGATGCCGAGCGGTTCAACTACCGCAACACCAAGGTCAGAATCGAAAAGATAATGCTCCCGATTTTGGATAAGATCAGAAAAGATCAAAAGGCCAGCGCTTAGGCGACTACTCCTGAAGACCCGGATAAAGTGTTTCGATGCATTCAGGGCAGATGCCGTGGGTGAATTCGGCTTCGGAATGATCCTGGATATAGGCTTCCAGCCGATTCCAATAACCTTTGTCGTCGCGGATTTTTTTGCAATTCGCGCAGATAGGCAACAGGCCGTTTAAAGTATCGACCCTGGCCATGGTTTGCTTCAACTCCGTGATATCCAATCCGACTTTCCAACTTTTCCAACCCAGAATGGGAAAATAGCCGGATATGTTTGACCAGGCAATAGTTTTCTCAGATCCATCCCGGCTGAGAAATTTCCACTCTGCCTGGGTGTCTATATCAGACGACGAACCGTCTGTCTTGACCGGCATCAACAACTCCAGCACCTGCGGATTATCCTTGATTTCCGCTGCGCTATAGCCGCTGATGCGCTCGAATTCTCTATTATAAAATACAAGATAACCGTCATCATCAATGGCGAGGATAATGACAGGCATCTCCTTTAGCACCGATTTGAGCATATTTTTGCTTTTGACCAAGGATTCTTCAGCAGCCCTGCGCCTGCGAATTTCCTGCTCAAGCTGTTTCTCGATCTTCCGGAGTCTTTTATCCAAGTCACTTTTCGCTTGATCCATATTGATTTTCCTTTTTTTCTTTCTCCCATTTAACCGTATTTGGGCAGCGAGGTCAAATTATTTGGAACTCCAAGGATCAACATTATTTTCATCGTTAACGGGAATTTGCATGAATGCAACCAACGAGTCAATCAGCGTCACGGTCGATGACTGTGAGCGCGGCAGTGCGGTCACCAATTCATTGTTGGCAGAGAAGGACGCGGTGGTTCGAATCGAGAGACTTCCTGAAGGTGATTATCAGGCGGTTGACCGGCAGCTTTTCGAGAGAGAGACCCTGCGTGATTTTGTCTCATCCATCATTAACGGAAGGCATGAATTGCAGTCTGTGGCAGGCACCGGCGATCGGGTCGCCAATGACATTAAATCGGCGGTAAAAGAACAGATTAGCTACTATGGATATGACGAGGATTTCCCAATATGATTAGTAATTTTTAAACCCTCCTCTAAAACCTTAAATCTGCGCGGCCCTGTGAAATAAAATGGGGGTTTGAAAAGCAGAGCTTCTTCATTTTCAACCAATAACTAATAACAAATAACCAAGACCCCCCATGTCGGGGGCTTTCACGGCACCCGATAAACCATGGAATTGATGTTCATGCCCGCCCCCACCGAGGCAAATACAACGATGTCTCCCCCATGCAGCCTGTGATTATCGAGCTGTCCCCGTTGCATTAGATCCAGCATGGTCGGCAGGGTGGCTACCGAGCTGTTGCCGAGCCAGGAAATAGTCATCGGCATGATATCTTCCGGTATGTCTTTAATCTTATAAAGTTTAAACAACCTGGTTAGAATGGCTTCATCCATTTTCTGATTGGCCTGGTGAATCAGTACCTTTTTGACATCGGTTAATGTCAAACCGGCCTTGTCCAGGCTCTGTTTGACAACTTCCGGGACTTTACGTACGGCATATTTGTAAATATCGTGCCCGCGCATCTTTATGTACAGTTCATCGCCTTTGCGGTCGGGGTTATATGATTTGCCTAGCCCCAGCAGAAAGGCGTCGTTGTAGGTATCGGATCGGGTGACATGGGACAGGATCCCGGCATCGCTTTCGCTGGATTCGATCACGGTTGCACCGGCACCGTCGGCATATATCATTCCGTCCACATCATGGGGATCCGAGACCCTTGACAATATCTCGGCGCCGATTACCATAACTTTTTTTGCATCCCCGGATCGGATATAATAATCGGCTGTAATGGTCCCGTGCAGCCATCCCGGACAGCCAAATGGAATATCGTAGGCCACGGTGTAAGGGTTTTCTATTTTCAACCTGTGCTTGACCCGCGCCGCAATGGTCGGCACCATATCGGTTTTAATGTTGTCGGCCCTGACATCACCCAAATTTTGTGCAACGATAATATAGTCCAGGCTTTCGCGGTCGGTGCCGTCCAGGGCATTTTCCGCCGCCAAATAGGCTATATCCGAAGTATTCAGATCATCTTCAACATAGCGTCGTTCACGGATACAGGTAATTTCCTGCAGTTTATTGACGATGTCCTCATTTGACTTGGAAAGCTTCGTACCATCGGCCGCAAAAAATTCATTGGCCAGAAACTGCTTGTTGTCTACCTTGACCGAGGGAATATAACTGCCGGTTCTGGTTATAATTGATTTAAACATAATGGCTATAAGATAATCCACGAACCCGATATTTCAATAACCAAACCGGTTTTTTTGTCTGCAAAATCGACCCAATACCTGATATTTGCACAAATCGGAGGCCTTCATCTGGAAGCCGCCCACCTTGAGTTAAAGGGTCAGATCTGTGATCCCGCATTGGTATTTAAGCAATTTACCTATGTTACCGATAGTTGAAGTATCATGCAAAAAAACATTAAATGGCTTTTGGCTGAAATTGATAACTGGCTGAATGAAGGGCTAATCGGCTCTGATCAGGCTGAGAGCCTAAAACGCCGATATCGGGTATCGGAACAGGGGCCGGCCTGGGGTCGCATTATTTTTTTTAGCATCGGGGCGATCCTATTTGGCCTGGGAGTCATTTTGCTTTTTGCCTACAACTGGGAAAGGATGCACAAGTTTGCCAAACTGGCTGTCATTGCTATGGCATTGCTGACGGCCCACGGCACGGGGTTCTGGCTGCGGCAGTCCGGCGGTCGGCACCAAGCTGCCGGTGAGGGTCTACATTTAACCGGTACCATGTTTTTCGGCGCCGGTATCTGGCTGACAGCCCAGATTTATCACATCAACGAACACTATCCGACCGCCTTTTTGGTCTGGGGCATTGGAGCCCTGGCCATGGCCTGGTCCCTGCCCTCCATCTCTCATGCCATCCTGGCGACGGTTCTGGTAGTGCTGTGGAACGGTTTCGAGGCCTTCGACTTTAAAAATCCCCACCAACTGTCACCTTTTATTATTTTGGCGGGACTGATGCCTCTGGCCTGGATCTATCGCGCACGGGTATTGCTGGCCGCGACCATCGGCGCCTTTCTGTTGATGGTTGCAGTCTCGGCTGCCACAATCGGCGGTGATCTGGCGTTTTTAATCGTTTTTCTGAGTTCGTGCGTCATGCTTGCCGCCGGTATGATAGTTCGTGACAAAGGAGATTTTCCCGGCAGCGCACCCCTGTTTTCTTTTTACGGCAATCTGGTCTACCTGGCCACCTTGTTTGCCTTGAGCTTTTTTCACCGCGGACAGGGTCTGTTTACCATCGAGTTTGATGATTTCCGGGCCACAATTTATTTTTTTATTTTTTCCACCGCCGCCATTGGGTCTATGGCCTGGTCTGTATATCTAAATTTTAATCATAAAAAGCATAAATCGGCCTTGTTTCGCATGGATTATTACGCTGCGCTGGCCACCCTGCTCCTGGTTGTGCTCAATACGCTGGGTGTATTGAGTTTGAAAGGTTGGGCAGGAGCGGCTGTTTTCAACGCTATATACCTATTTCACAGCATCATGCTGATCATAACCGGCTGCAAAGAGCTCGATGTCAAATCCACCACTGTCGGGTGTCTGCTGCTGGCGGCTATAGCAATGGCCCGTTACACGGATCTTTTTGCCAGCCTTGTGGCAAGGTCGGCGGTCTTTTTAATTATGGGTGCCGCCCTGTTCGCAGTCGGATTTTATTATTCGCACACCAAAAAGCAGCTGCAGGATACATCCTCATGAGAAAAGCCTTTATTGTTCTGACCATATTGTTGCAAATTCTGGTGCTAGGTTTCATGGCCGGTGAGCGTGAGCACATTCTGCGCAACGGCCGGATCATTTATTTGCGGACGGCCCCGATCGACCCGCGCGATCTTTTCAGGGGCGACTATGTCCGTCTGAATTACGAGATATCAAATATTTCTGCCCACCGCCTGCCCCAGGATGATTTCACCCGCCTATCCAAAGGGCAGAAAGTCTATGTATCTCTCAAAGAAAGTACAAACGGGCTGTATGAATTCGAAAATATCGGCATCGAGGAACCGGAACGCGGCATTTATCTGGCCGGCAGGAGCCTCTATGATTATCGACACCACAAGCTCGTCCAACCACTAAGGCTGAACTACGGCATCGAAGCCTATTTCGTCCGGCAGGGCAAAGGCCTTGAGATCGAAAAGCGCCGGGGCAGCCGCAATAAAATCCAAATTCCGTTGGAAATGCAGATTGCGGTGGGCGCCAACGGCAAATCGGTCATCAAAGGTCACCGCTGGAGCCCCATCGGAGTGGGCCTGCAGGTATTGCGGTCTCCTCCCCCGGATAATCGAAGGTCGACGGAACCGTTAAGTGCCAAAGTCGCTTTGACCCTTGCCAATGCCTCCGACGCTCCGCTGGCGATTGTCACCCTGCCTGACAATTGCTCTTTTTCCCTGGAGACGAGCCAAACCGCCCGCACCCAATGGACGGTTGCCACAAGTCCTTGCCGGCCGCGGCAGCCGAACGATGAGCATGTCCTGGTTTTGCAGCCCCGTGAAGAAAAAATCTTTGAATTTGATTTTTCTGATGAAAGGTGGTTGGTCCGGTCCGAAACATCCCAACCGCTAGAAATCGGGACCCTGGACTGGTCCGAGCAGTTCCGATTAATCTACCGCCCACCCGACAGGGCTGCCAGCGCCCATTTGAAAAATCGCGATCTGATCTGGCATGGCTATTTACCCTCCAGGGCTTTTCATGGAAGGGGCAGGATTGATTGAAAAGGTAACACTTTTGTCTTGACAGGGCTATATTTAGCTGTTAGAAATGGCTTCTCAATTAAATGAGATTTCTTTCGAATTAGGGCGGGTAGCTCAGTTGGGAGAGCGGCGGCCTTACAAGCCGTAGGTCACAGGTTCAAGCCCTGTTCCGCCCACCATCTTCAAGCGGTGGTGGACGCAAATCAGAGAAAAAAATCAAGTTCGGGGGCGTAGTTCAGTTCTGGTTAGAACGTCCCGCTTATTCAAGCGGGAAGATCGCCAGTTCGAGTCTCGCTCGAAATGCAAATAGAAAATCAAGTTCGGGGGCGTAGTTCAGTTCTGGTTAGAACGCCGGCCTGTCACGCCGGAGGTCGCGAGTTCGAGTCTCGTCGTCCCCGCCATTTTCTACAAGGCCTGTCATTTCATTCAAGTGACAGGCCTTTTCTTTATTATGGCCTATTATCTCTATATTATACAGTCCTCCCTGGACGACAGTTTTTACGTAGGGACAACACAAAATTTGGAAGAACGAATTTTGCGCCATAATCAAGGTCGTAGCAAATATACAAAGGCCAAACGCCCTTGGATATTAGTCCATTGTGAAAAGCATCCCGATCGGTCCACCGCCATGAAACGAGAGTATGCCATCAAACGACGCAAATCCAAGGACTACATTGCAAAATTAGTTGAGGAGTTCAGTTCTGGTTAGATCGTCCCGCTTGGAAAAGCGGGAAGGTCGCGAGTTCGAGTCTCGTCGTCCCCGCCACTTTCTAAAAAAGGCCTGTCATTTCATTCAAGTGACAGGCCTTTTCTATTGTATGGTATATTATCCCTTCCATCGCAAAACCTCTAGATCGTAGGGTGGGCTTTGCCCATCAACAATAGATAAACTCAACTTTTACTTGACTTGACAGCCGTTATTCATGATATCTGAATATTATTCAATGGTTGAGACCCTCTCCGCAGACATTCGCGTTGCGTTCTTAATATCCTTTTGAGCTCTTAATTCTTCTCCAACCCTAAATTTACCATTGCTAATCTGGATGAAGATGAGATTAGAAACGACCTCCAGGATATAAATGCACAATAATTGTTGCTGATTTCTACTTTCCCAATTACACTGAAATGTAACTTTTTAGAAAAGTTTATTCCCGTATTCTCATCTGATCGACTTCTGAGCCTCTGTTAGATCCAACAATCGTTTCCAAAAAAAATATTCGAACCTTCCTTTATTGTAAGAACGTAAAAATTGAAAGGAGGAATCATGGCAGCACAAAAAAAAGTTCTTATCACTCTATTCCTATGCGGGTTTATTGTATTTTGGGGGGCACAAGCAATGGGGGATGATTGGACAGCGGAGCAAAATGAAGTCTGGGCAGTGGTTCAAGCATCGTGGGAAAATATAAAGAAAGGTGATGTAAATGGCATATCCGCAGGACAACATGATAAAATGCTTGTCTGGTTTAGTGCGCATCCAGATCCTTTAAGAAAAGAACTGATTCAGGTATATTACAAAACTTGGATAGATCGTTACGTGCCTACCTTTATTAAATTAGAGCCCGTGGCAATTAATATTGTTAAGGATGTTGCTACTGTTTTTTATTTGTTTAAATGGGAAAGTGCAAATAAAGAACTCTCCAACAGAGGCCGAGAATTGATAACATTAGTAAAACAGAATAACCGATGGTTAGCTATTGGCAGTCTTGCTTCATCATGTGATAATCGCTCTCCATGTCCCTATAACTGGTAATACTCCTATGCCAAGATAGTTAGTTATTCGACCTTAAAAACAATTTTGAATGATAATAATGACTCTTAAATCAAATTGAAAAATACGTTGATCAACTCGCTGGCAAATCTAATTCTATCAGACAACGATTTGGTAGGCCATTAACATAGTTCTGTTAAAACAAAAATTACAAAATTCCGGTTAGAACGTCCCGCTTGCGCAACCGGGAACATTGCGAGTTCCCGCCTGCAGCGGATTGCCCCCGGCCACTCTCTACAAGGCCTGTCAGTACTTTAACTCCATCAGTTGCATAGTTAAATTTCGAAATATTCATATCCCCCTTACAGATACAGGGATAACTCGAAATCGGGATGCCATCTCTGGAACTCACTCGTGCTTGAGAGCTGTATCGCCGGTGTAGGGTGGGTTCTGCCCACCATTAACAGATGAAATCAGCGATATTTGGTGGGCACAGCCCACCCTACAATATAGAAATTTCGCAATGTCAGGGAAAATAGGTGACAGGCCGTTTAATTATTAGGCACATTACATCACCCTCCTGACCGCCCTATCATCTATTCCTCTTTGACCTGGATACTGCCGCTATCGCCTACCGGTTGGACGACGTCGATAATTTTCAGGCCCCTATTTTTAGCCCACTCCTGCAACCCTGTCGGCACCCTGGATTTATCGTCTGAAGATTTTTTTGGCATTTCGTAGTTCATATGAGATCCTTTCCCGTCGATCCAAACAAAAAACCCGCGCCAGATGGACACGGGTCAATCGACGCTTTAGCAGATTTGATTTCACGTGGCCTGCAAGTTGTCTATTAAATCGCCACTAATTTTATAAGGTATTGCTGTCTATCGTATCTGTCAAGTCAAAATAAAAAGCCTGTCATCTACATGACAGGCTTTAGATTTAAGGAGACGGATAAAATTTTAGACAACAGCCGGGTTGGCTATACCAGCTGTTTGGGATCCTTCGGTTTTTCGGTGTTCATTTCAAAAGGAATGTCCACATTCTTGAACAAGGTGTCGCCGTCATCCAAAATCAAACCGTGGGTCAGAACCTCATCCATATGCTCCACCGTAACAATTTCCAGCTGGTTGGTGATGGTCTTGGGAACATCCTTTAAGTCTTTTTCATTTTCCTTGGGAATCAGAATTTTTTTGATTCCCCCCCGATGGGCGGCGATGATTTTCTCCTTCAGGCCCCCGATGGGAAGCACCCGGCCGCGTAAGGTGATCTCACCGGTCATGGCGATATCACGGTGGACCTTGCGCTTGGTCAAGGCCGAAACCAGCGAAGAGCACATGGTGATGCCGGCGGAAGGGCCGTCTTTGGGAATGGCGCCTTCGGGGATGTGGATGTGAATGTCGTATTTTTTGTAAAAATCTTGTTCAATCATCAGGTTGGCCGACCGGGAGCGCACATAGCTCAAGGCAGCCTGGGCGGATTCCTGCATGACATCGCCCAGTTTACCCGTTACGGTGAGTTTGCCTTTGCCGGGCATGATCAACGTTTCGATAAACAGCAGCTCGCCCCCCACCTGGGTCCAGGCCAATCCGGTCACCATACCGACCTGGTCTTTTTCCTCGACCTGCTCGGTGCGGAACCGGAAGGGTCCCAGGTATTTGGGAATGGATTTTTCAGACACCTTGAATTCGTTGCGATCTTTTTCCTTGAGCGCCTCCCGGGCCAGCTTGCGGCACACTGATGAAATTTCCCGTTCCAGGTTTCTGACACCGGCTTCACGGGTGTACCGCCGGACAATCGCCAGGATTGAATTCTTGGAAAAGGTGACGCCCCGGCCTTCAAGGCCGTTGTTTTTGATCTGCTTGGGCACCAGAAAACCTTTGGCGATATTATATTTTTCAATCTCCGTGTAGCCGGGCAGGCGAATGATTTCCATGCGGTCCTGCAGGGGCAGCGGGATATCGGGCAAGGTGTTGGCCGTGGTGATAAACAGGATATCCGACAGGTCATAGTCCAGATCCAGGTAATGGTCGTTAAAGCTGAAGTTTTGCTCCGGATCTAAAACTTCCAGCAGGGCGGCCGACGGATCACCCCTGAAATCCATGCTCATCTTATCGACTTCATCCAGGCAGAATACAGGGTTGTTGACCCCGGCTTTTTTTAGGGATTGAATAATTTTACCCGGCAGGGCGCCGATGTAGGTCCGGCGGTGGCCCCTGATTTCAGCTTCATCCCGAATGCCGCCCAGCGAAAGGCGGACATATTCACGGCCGGTGGACCGGGCAATGGATTTGGCCAAAGAGGTTTTCCCGACCCCGGGAGGTCCGACAAAACACAAAATCGGGCCGCGAATTTTTTTGACCAGGGCCTGCACCGCCAGATATTCCAAAATACGTTCTTTGGGTTTCTCCAGCCCGTAATGGTCTTCATCGAGGATTTTCTCAGCCTCATCGAGTTCATCCTGCACCTTGGTGGTTTCGTACCAGGGCAGGCTCAGGATCCAGTCGATGTAGTTGCGAACCACGGTGGCCTCGGCTGACATGGGCGTCATCATTTTTAATTTCTTGAGTTCCGCCTCGGCCTTTTCGGTGGCCTCCTTGGACATTTTTTTATTTTTTATTTTATCTTCCAGTTCCTTGACTTCGTCGGCGGCCTCATCTTCGGTGCCCATTTCCTTTTTGATCGCGCGCATCTGCTCATTCAAATAATAATTTTTCTGAGTCTTTTCCATCTGTTCTTTCACGCGGCTTTTGATGCGCTGATCCATGCGAAAGACCTCGATCTCCATCTTGATGAGGCTGAGCAGCAGGGACATTCTCTCAGAAAGATCGATGGTTTCCAGCAACCGTTGTTTATCTTCGATTTTAAACGAAAAATGGGCTGCGACCGTATCCGCCATCTGGGACGGGTCGGTTATGGCGGCAACATTGCTGAGCAGTTCTTTGGAGATATTCTTGTTTAATTTGGCATATTCTTCAAAACCGTCCTGGACCGATCGGTTCAAGGCTTCAGCCTCCGCCTGGGGCAGGTCCGGCGTAGCGATCTGGGCCAGTTCCACCTGGAAAAAATCTTCGTTGTGGACGAAACGATTGATCCGGGCCCGGGTTTTGCCTTCAACCAGCGCCTTGACGGTTCCATCCGGCAGCCGCAATAGCTGCAGCACTTTGCCGATCGTCCCGACATGGCTGATGTCGCTTTCGCCGGGATTATCCACGCCGGCTTTGCGCTGAGTCGCCAGAAAGACCTCCTTGTCTTTGTTCATGGCATCGGATAAGGCATTGACGGATTTTTCCCGGCCCACGAACAGCGGCGCCACCATATGCGGGAATATCACGATATCTCTCAGGGGCAGCAGCGGCAGCAATTTGGTGGAATCGGCTTCGTCTTCTTTGAAAAATTTAGGAATATTAACCATGGTAACAGAATCTCTTTTGTGGATTTAAATTTTAATGAAACCCTGATAGGGCGAGAAATGCTCGTTTAGCATTTCGTGTGATTTTTACTCGATAATCGATTCGGTTAATGGCTTGATTTCATAGTTCTACTTACTTTGAAATTCATATTCAGATTTCTATCCTTCTCAACCATTAACCAATAACAAATAACGAATAACGAATAACTCTCAATTCGTTATTAGGCCTGTTTCTTTGTCTGCTCGTAGAGCAGGATCGGGTCTTCTTTGTGCAACACGACATCCTCGCCGATAACGCATTCTTTGACATTTTCGGCTGACGGCAGTTCGTACATGATGTCGAGCAGGCACCCTTCCAAGATCGCACGCAACCCGCGAGCACCGGATTTGCGCTTGGTCGCTTCCTGGGCAATGGCCGAAAGCGCACTGTCGGTCAATCTGAGGTTGACCCCTTCCATTTCAAAGAGCTTCTTGAATTGCTTGAGCAGGGCGTTTTTCGGCTCTTTCAGGATTCGAATCAAGGCGTCTTCGGCGAGTTCATCCAGGGTGGCAACCACCGGCAAGCGGCCCAGGAATTCCGGAATCAATCCAAAGCTGATCAGGTCCTCGGGCTGGACCATATTTAGAATCTCACCAATGCTGCGCTCTTTTTCCTGTACGATCTTGGCGCCGAAACCCATCATTTTGGAACCGAGGCGGCGCTGGATAATTTTCTCCAACCCGTTGAAGGTTCCGCCGCACAGGAACAGAATGTTGGAAGTGTCTACTTTTACGAAATCCTGCTGGGGATGCTTGCGGCCGCCTTTGGGCGGAACGCTGGCCGTAGTGCCTTCGATGATTTTCAACAATGCCTGCTGGACTCCTTCACCGGACACATCGCGCGTGATGGACGGGTTGTCGGTTTTGCCGGCAATCTTGTCGATTTCATCGATGTAGACGATGCCGCGCTTGGCCTTTTCGACATCATAATCGGCATTTTGCAGCAGCGAAAGGATGATGTTCTCGACATCTTCACCGACATAACCGGCCTCGGTCAGGCTGGTCGCATCGGCGATGGTAAACGGCACGTTTAAAAACCGCGCCAGCGTCTGGGCCAGCAGGGTCTTGCCGCAGCCGGTCGGGCCGATCAAAAGGATGTTGCTCTTTTGAATCTCGACATCCCCGGTGTTGAAGGTCGAATCGAGACGCTTGTAGTGGTTGTAAACCGCTACCGAGAGCACTTTTTTGGCCGCTTCCTGTTCAATCACATAGCCGTCGAGCTTCTCCTTGATTTCCTTGGGCACCATCACATGCTCGGTATCTTTGGCATCCTTTTCACTTTCTTCTTCAATAATTTCACTGCACAGCTGGATGCATTCGTCGCATATGTAAACTGCCGGACCGGCGATCAGCTTCCGAACCTCTGATTGATTTTTGCCACAAAATGAACAGAACAGGTTGTCGTTTTCGTCTTTTTTCTTTGGCATATTAAGCCTCCGCCACTTCTATTTTATCAAGATCGTCCCGGTTGGTGATCACATGGTCAATGATTCCGTATTCTTTGGCCTCTTCACCGCTCATGAAATAATCACGATCCGTGTCATTTTGAATCTTCGGCAGATCCTGGCCGGTATGTTTGACCAGAATGTGGTTGAGGGTGTCTTTCATTCGCAGAATTTCCCGGGCCTGGATTTCGATATCTGATGCCTGCCCCTGGAAACCGCCCATCGGCTGGTGGATCAAAATTCTTGAATTCGGCAGCGAATATCGTTTGCCGGTGGTGCCCGCCGTCAAAAGCACCGCGCCCATACTGGCAGCCTGACCGATGCATACCGTGGTAATATCCGGTTTGATGTACTGCATGGTGTCATATACAGCCATTCCGGCCGTCACCAGGCCGCCGGGTGAGTTTATGTAAAAATTGATATCCTTGTCGGGGTCCTCGGATTCCAGAAAGAGTAATTGGGCAATCAACAGATTGGCAATTTCATCATTCATTGCCGTGCCCAGAAAAATGATTCGGTCTTTCAACAGCCTGGAATAGATATCATAGGCACGTTCGCCCCGGCTGCTCTGCTCGATCACCATTGGTATGAGTGGCACAGATAATCTCCTTTAGTACGGTATGGGGTTGATGATATATGAGGCGGTGAATCAGCCATCGGCCGTTGCCGTCTCGCCCTGGCCGCCCTCGGCCGGCTCTTTTTCAGGCTCCACGTCCTCTATTTTGCTAGTATCAATGATAAGCTTGATCGCCTTTTTTTCAAGTATCGTGTGCTTGAAATACTCCAGCTTATCCTTGTTCTGATCGTAGTAGTTTTTGATCTCCTGCACCGGCTGATTGAAGCTGCCCGCCATCTCGTTAAGCTCCTGCTCGAGCTCATCATCAGAAAGCGACAATTCCTCCTGCTTGATCATCTTGCCCAGTATCAGGTGCCGTTTCACCTGTTTGAGGGCTGTATCACGATATTTTTCAGCGATGGCCTCTTTGGTCAGCCCCATTTCCTCCAGGCTCATATTGCGATAGGCAAACGACCGCTCGGCTTCATTAACAATGCCTTCCAGTTCCATATCGACCATGGCATCCGGCACTTCGAAATCGGATTCGGCAATCAGGCCGGTGAAAATCTGTTCATTCAATTCCTGATCCACCCGCTTGGCATAACCTTGTTCCAAATTCTCGGTTATCACCTTTTTCAGATCATCCAGGCTCTCATATTCGCCGGCTTTTTTGGCAAGCACATCATCGATGGCCGGCAGGATTTCTTCCCTGACTTCATGGAGCGTTACTTGAAATGAGATTTCAAGGTCTTGAAGCTTGGCATTAAAATAATCGGCCGGAAATTTTACGTCAAATTCCTTGTTCTCTCCGTTCTGCATGCCGATCAACTCATCGTCAAATTCCTTGAGAATCGTCCCGTCGCCGATCTTCAGCGTGAAGTTTTCCGTTTTAGCTGTTTCATCAAAAGGCTGTCCGTCCTTGGAACCCTCATAGTCGATCAGCACGAAATCGCCGGTCGCGGCCGGACGCTCCGGTTCGATTTTTTCCTGCCGGGTAAAATTTTTCTGGAGCATCTTGAGCTGGGCGTCGATTTCTTCATCCGAGACCTTGTAGTTTGTCCGTTTGAGGGTTAACCCCTTGTAGTCGATATCCTCAATTTTGGGCGAAATCTCGACGGTCGCATCATAATTATAGGGCCCTGAGTCCTGCAACTCGGGCGGATCCACCTGCGGGGTTCCCACGATGTTGAGCTCGGTCTCTTTGAGGGCCTCCATAAAAGAGCTTTGAATCAATTTGGAGGTCACATCGGCGTGCACATCCTTTTTAAACATTCGCACCACCACTGAGCGGGGCACTTTGCCCGGCCGAAAGCCTTTGACCTTGGCTTTTTTCTTAAGCTCATTGTAAGCTTTGTCCAGTTCGCTGGCTACATCTGCTTCAGGTATCTCGATATGAAGCGTTTTTTTGACACTGTTGATATCTTCTACGGAAACTTGCATCATCATCCTTTCTGAATAATTTGGAACGAGGAACATCTAAATCGGACAGCAATTACACCAAATCGGGTATATCATTCAAGCGATTTAAAGGGTGCATAAATTTATATGCACCCTTTTTGAAGGCGACCCGAAGATCGACAAAAGCCATCCAAATTATAATACCCCCTTATGTATGTCCCCTGTCACCTGACCTCCGCTGGTTCTCCAGGCAATTAAATATATAAAAATTGGTGCGAGAGGGGAGACTTGAACTCCCACTCTGTCGCCAGAGCTGGATCCTAAGTCCAGTGCGTCTACCAATTCCGCCACTCTCGCATTAATTTCTGAAACCGAATACCTGGTCATGCAGGCAAATTGGCTTCCGGCAGTATAAAAACCCCTCCAGCCTGAAGTTGACGACCCATTAAGTTTTCAACTATTATTTGCTCTATTCCGGGAAGGGATAGCCGGATTCGCGGTCGGATAGAATCTTAAAACGAAATTTCGTCCTACTCTCTTGACTTTATACCTATTTTCGATAGATACCAGTATAAGGAACAATTGCGATAATGTCAATCTGAATAGCGGTGATTACCGGCCGTTGTGGCTAAAAATTGGATAAAAGCTGTGATTGTTATGAAAACGTATCGTTCATTTTTATTTTGGACCGTCATGGCGGTCTTTTTGCATTCCGGCATGGCCGGCGAAACATTCGCAAAAAAGCCGCTATTCGAGGACTATAAACGGATGATCGCGATAGACCCCGGTCATGGAGGAGATGATTCCGGCGCCACCGGAGCGGACGGCAAGAGCGAAAAAACGATTGTGCTGCGCCTGGCCCAAATACTGGAAACCGAGTTGAAGCGGGAATACCGCGTAATCCTGACCCGCACGGATGATATCCGGGTCCAGTTGGAAGAGCGTACGGCCCAGGCCAACCACCACAAAGCCGACCTTTTGATCAGCATCCATACCGGCGGCAGCTTGGTTCACGGCACGACCGGTTTTTTCATTTACCACTATCAGGCCGCAGGCAAAAATCCCGCAGAACCCGGCGCCATCATGCCGAACCGGGGCCTGGCTGACAATGGCCCAATTTTGTGGGAGAGGGTTCAGGAAAGGCATCTGGCAAATAGCCGGATCCTGGCCCGCCTGATACATACCAGCCTTACCGATTCAGGCATTGTTCAAGAAAGCCGCGTCCAGGGCGCGCCATTGCTGCTGCTGCAGGGAGCCAATATGCCGGCTATTTTAATTGAAATCGGTTACTTAACCAATCCAGCCGAGGAGGAAAAATTAAGCGATCAGCGATATTTAATCAATTTGGCCAAGCAAATCAGCAGGGGAATAGACGCGTATTTTGAGCAGGAGCAGTAGGAGGGTTTCCTGAATAGACTTAAATACATTAAGCAGTATGGAAGTTAATTAAAGCTGTAAATCCCAAATCACAAGCACCAAAGCACAAATAAATCTCAACATTCAATACTCAATGACCAAACCATCAATCCATTTGCAGCACATCACGTTGCCATATCCTTTCGCTGGTCATAATATTGTCAGGTACAGCTAAACAAGAAGGTTTATTTGGAATTTTGATATTGGGAATTGTTATTTGTTTGAATTTTGACTTTTGTCGCTTGGGATTTCATGAATTTCATGACGAGAATAATTATCGTTATATCAACAAATTAGTTGCTAAATTGGCAAACATTGGATAAATTAGAGGACCTTGCACCATTTCTAAAAGCATGATATTGAGTCCCACCGAAATCGGGGCGTGGCGCAGCCTGGTAGCGCGCCTGCTTTGGGAGCAGGAAGTCGGAGGTTCAAATCCTCTCGCCCCGACCAATTATTTCAAGTAGTTACGTGGCGCCGGTTTCCTGCGAAATCGGCGTTTTTCAATTTTTTCTCCCAAATAAGCAAAAAGGTGCGCATAGCGTGCATAATGTACATTCGAGTTGTGAAGATTTTTGCATTTGATATTATTGGCAATATTTCCCCTGTGTCTCTGTGACTCCCTCCTATAGCCCCCCTGATTGCCTAAAACAGCTTTTATTTAATAATGCTGCTGTTCTAAAATATACCAAAAACGCGGAAATAAAAGTTGTATAATCGCGGAATTTAAAATATAAAAATAGCGATATAAACATTAATCATATCGCGGCAGGAAATTCCGAAATGATAGAACGTTACCCAAGATGGCAAAAAGCGACCATCAAACAGCTGATGTTGGAAAGGCGTGTACTGCTATTGAGTGGTCCAAGGCAATGCGGTAAAACCACATTGGCCCGTGAACTGGAATCCAATGAGACGGAATATAGGACCCTTGATGACGGTACACTTAGAGAAGCTGCCGAAAACGATCCCCAGGGATTCATCAAGCGGAGCAACAAGACAATGATTGTTGATGAAGTGCAGCGAGTACCATCCCTACTTTCCGCAATTAAGAAAGCTGTAGACGAAGACACCAGTCCCGGACAGTATCTATTGACTGGGTCCACAAATATACGATCACTTCCAACCGTTAGAGAATCTCTCGCCGGACGAATCGCCAGAATCCGATTACGCCCGCTCGCCCAGGGGGAAATCGAAAGAGCCGCTTCCCGGTTTATTGATTCCGCATTTATGCAATCTTTCGCTCGCCAACATACCCACTATGACCGCGATGCCATCTTAGAAATCGCTTTCAGAGGCGGCTTTCCAGAGCCGATGTTGCTTCCGGATCGTGCTCGAAAACGATGGCACACCGACTACGTTAATGCCATAATGGAACGAGACCTTCAAGAGATCGCCAGAATTCATCGAAAAAATGCCATGCGAGAACTGGTGCACACACTGGCAGCCTGGTCGGGTAAATTTATGGACTTATCAGCCATCGGTTCTGGGTTATCCATCCGGCGGCCTACAATCGAAAGCTACATCAACGCATTGGAGACACTCTATCTAATAGAGCGCGTATACCCTTGGACGAAAACAGACTATGCCCGTGTCGGCAAACAAAGCAGGCTCTTTACAGTCGACAGCGGCCTGATGGCGTCCCTGCTGAGTTGGAAAATGGACCAGGTACGCCTCGATTCCGATCGCTCCGGCAAACTGATTGAAACTTTCGCCTTCAATGAAATTATGGCGCAAGTTGACGCCAGCGATGGTCGCTATGAACTATTTCACTACCGTGACCGTGAAAAACGTGAAATCGACTTCCTAATAGAACGGGAAGATAATGCATTGCTTGGTATTGAAATCAAGGCCGGATCTGCTGTTGAGAAAAAGGATTTCAACCATATGCGATGGTTCCAAAACAATCTGGCGAAAAACCCGATATTTATCGGCATCATTCTCTATACAGGGGAAATTCCTGCCTCTTTCGGCAACAACTTGTGGGCAGTCCCCTTTGGTCACTTGTGGTCTTAGCGCACAACTAAAAACCGGGATAGGTCGAATAGTGATGATCCCATATGAAAGAAAGGAAGACACACTGACTCCAACCACCATTCACGTAACAACTCGAAAACAAGTAAATTATCGGTTGAAATCTGGGAGATTTATCTATGAATAAACCTAAAATGACATATTTTGAAGAAAATGATATCCTCCATCTAATGATCTCAGAAGAAGATGAAGCCGGTAGCGTTGAACTAAGCCCGAATATAACAGCTGAATTGAATGATAAGGGTGATTTGATTGGAATAGAAATTTTGAATGCCAGCTACCTATATTCGGGATTCAATTTTAGAAACCGCCCAGGCTAAAGTATTGAGCATAGCATCTTCACGTAACGCGTCATAACAAAGAAAAATTTTGCTCTTCGGTTGCAGCGATAGTATTGCTAAATAAGATCTGCTTCTAAATCATTTCCGATAGTCGCTTTAGCGAATAAATTCCGTCCAAGCCCTTGATCGTTTTGGGCATCTTTTCGTGCTTCGAATTGAATAGGGTCTTAAACCGCTGGTAATTTGCCGACACAAACTCTTTTGACCCGATGATGCCCGAATCCGTAAAATAACGCGTGCGGTATCTAAAACGATCGCTTCTGCTGAGTTCAAACTTTCTGCCGCGCTCTTTTTTAAGAACTTTATCCTCGATGACCTTGACGGCGTCTATCTCGGACTGATTCAACGATCCGGCTTCATAGACAAAGCGGCGGTAGCGCCTGATGCGCTCTTTTTTGCTTTTGACATTAAATTCTTTTAGGCCGAAATCAGTGGACAGAAAGTTGTCCTGGTTGTCGGTCTGGACATGATAACCTAATGAATTCCAGCGATATTGCTCCGGGCGTTCAACCAAACCGGCACGCAAGGGATTCAGATCGATATAGGCCAAGCAGTTGATCAGCGTCTCCCCGTTTTCAACGATCAAGCTTTTGAAGCGATCCCCCCAAAAGTATCCCCGCCGGTTGTGACGTCGGTTGTAAAACCGAGCAAAATTAACCTTGATCTCTCGCATAAACTCAGAAAGATTGGACAATTTAAACCGCAATGACGGCACCAGGCCATCAGCAAAGATCCGCTCATCACCGTAAAAATCCACATAGCGTTTTAGTATTTCCTCGTCAGTAAATTTGTATTCGGGAATAACCCGCACCAGGACGTGGAAGTGGTTGCCCATCAGACAAAATCCTAAAATTTCAACCAGATACAAAGCCGCATAACGCCGAATCAGATCCAGCATAAAATCCTTTTCAATGTCGCCCAAGGGAAAGCCCTCCAAGGCGGTTCGCGACATCACATGATAAACCGTGCTTTGATCATCAATTATCATTCGTTGAGTTCTTGGCATAATCGGAGTCCTTTATACATAAATCACATAAATTATAGCCTTACATGACACACCATCTTATTGATGTCAAGCGTTAAGTACCTGTCCCTATATTATTCACCAAATAGCCTGAACAGTTGCCCCGATACCTCGATTCACCCCAAGGCCCCCGATCAGGATATGAAACGACACTGTTAAGATCTTTGTTTTCACTGTATAGCCCGTAAAAGCCCTCCCCTAAAGCTTGCAGTTTCTCTTCAAGGTTCTCGTTTCCGGACATTTCTGAAAGCCTGGCTCTGACAGTATGTTGCGGAACCCCCGGACGGATCTCGGCAACTTGAAGATGTATTTCTTGGATGTGGCTTGAGCCGTTTCCTGCCACAAACTCCAGGATTAAGGTTTTAATTGTTTGTTTCATAGTTATCACGCTCCGTGCTTTTTCCACTTGGCACGGAGCCGTTCAGGACCATATTCATAGGCATTTTCATGTACGTCTCCCTTTCACCCAAATGCTCCGATGCAATATTTTATGGATTTTTATCCACTATTTGGAAAATTTTGAAAGCTTTTACTGTGCCTCCGGTATCAACTGACGATAGGATACAGATCCAAAATGTTGATAAATAGCGCCGGGATTCAGACACCATTTGATTGTTCCAATTTTTAACTTTTTGCCAATTTACATGGAATTTGGTGGGAAAAAAGCGGATACAAAATGCCAAGGAGCCATAAAAATCCGGGTCTACAGGATTCTTAAAATAAGAGATTAAAGATGTACATCTGTAAGCGTAATCGAAACTTTTAGACTATGACTCGAATTGTGGGAGCAGGCACGATATGTGCTTTGGCACGTAACCTAACAAAAATTAATACTAAAAAAAGAATATATTTGTCATTGTGTAATCTAAATCGTAAACGCCACAATAGAAGCATGAATTTTGAGACCGAGAACCCTGCAACGAATGTAACCTAACAAAAATTAATACTAAAAAAAGAATATATTTGTCATTGTGTAATCTAAATCGTAAACGCCACAATAGAAGCATGAATTTTGAGACCGAGAACCCTGCAACGAATCATACCATACCATCCTCTAAAATCCTTGGGATACTTATTTGAAATTCGTAACTTTACCCGATTGACCCGAATCTCGACAACAAACTTTTAAAAACATATCATTTCGTACCTGATTCACCAAAATTTTGAAATTCTATAACATTTATGATAATTAGTGCCTGAACGAAAAGTGGCCGTTTTTCCAGTTAGCCCGGCCGCTAATTATCACTCATTAAATTACTGCCGTTCAAAACGATGGCGAACAATAGCAAATCAATATTTAGCAGCGTTTTCTCTAAA
>Ga0209678_1000159_pt1 | contig 27097 bp, 27 predicted proteins | sample WorMetilvaeELBA1_FD_187404 | JGI IMG/M metagenome (GOLD analysis project Ga0209678, IMG submission 187404) | Marine gutless worms symbiont microbial communities from Max Planck institute for Marine Microbiology, Germany - Olavius ilvae ELBA.1... ...
CGCAGCCGCGCGAACTGAGCGTCCGAAAGCCAGAAACAGTGCTCAGACATGGCAAACCCCCAAACAGTTGGGAGCTTGAATCATGCTTCGCCCGAAAAGGGAATCCCCTTTATGGGTCCGGACCCTGGGCCGTCTTCTCGCCCGGCGGCCTGGCGATCCTGCTGCCGGCGCTGGCCTGCCTGCTGCTGTGGCTGGGGCGGCGGCGCACCGGGCTGGCGCTGCTGACGCTCGGCGTCGTTGGCGTGCTCATCGTGACCGTGCTGCCGGTCGGCGCCTGGCTGCTGCGACCGCTGGAAGACCGCTTTCCTCAGCCCGCGCTGCCGGTGCAGGTCGACGGCATCGTCGTCCTGGGCGGCAGCGTCGACCTGCCGCTGACCGTGGGCCGCGGTCAGCCGGCGCTCAACGGTGGCGCCGAGCGGCTGACGGTCGCGGTGGCGCTGGCGCGGCGCTATCCCGACGCGCGCCTGGTCTACACCGGCGGTGTCGGCACGCTGGCGGCGCAACCGACGACCGAGGCGGCGGTGGCGCGCCAGGTGCTGACGGACCTGGGCCTCGGCCCGCGGCTGGAGATCGAGGACGCCTCGCGCAACACGCACGAGAACGCCGTCGAGACGTACGCGCTGGTGCGGCCGGCGCCCGGCGACGTTTGGCTGCTGGTCACCTCCGCCGCGCACATGCCGCGCGCCGTCGGCAGCTTCCGTGGCGCCGGCTGGCAAGTCACGCCGGTCCCGGTGGACTACCTGACTCTGCCCGCCGAGAATTTCCGGCTGGCCTGGGGCCTCGGCGGGTTGGGGCTGGTCGAGGCGGCCGCGCACGAGTGGCTCGGACTCGTCGTTTACCGCTTCTTGGGCCGCACGCACGCATTGTTCCCCGATCCGGCATGACGCCGTGGCCGTTGCGCCGATGCGGCAGCTGTGGCAGGGGACCGCTGACCGGGTCCCCCGAGTCGGAGGCATATCGGCGATGAGACGACTGGGCTGGCTGCTGGCGCTAATCCTCATGGCCGCGCCGGCCTTGGCGCAACAGGATTTCGCGGCCTGGCGCGCGGAATTGCGCGCCGAGGCGCTTGCGGCGGGCATCTCGCCGGCGACGTTCGACCGCGCCTTCGTCGACGTGGCGCCGATCCCGCGCATCATCGAGCTCGACCGCGCCCAGCCGGAGCGCACGATCACCTTCGAGCAGTACCGCACCCGCGTCGTCACCGACGGCCGGGCGCGCCAGGGCCGGCAGCTGATGGAAGCCAACCGGGCGCTGTTGGACGAAGTCGCCGCCAAGTACGGCGTGCAGAAGCGCTTCCTGGTCGCGCTGTGGGGCATCGAGACCAGCTTCGGCGGCTACACCGGCGGCTTTCCGGTGATCGCCTCGCTCGCCACGTTGGCCTATGACGGCCGCCGCAGCGCCTATTTCCGACGCGAGCTGATGGAAGCGCTGGCGATCCTGGAGGCCGGCCACATCGCACCCGAGGACATGAACGGCAGCTGGGCCGGCGCCATGGGCCAGGCCCAGTTCATGCCCTCGACGTTCCGCAAATTCGCGCAGGACCACGACGGCGACGGCCGCATCGATATTTGGGGCAGCAAGCCTGACGTTTTCGCCTCGGCCGCCAACTACTTGGCGAAGGTGGGCTGGCGCGACGACCTGACCTGGGGCCGGGAGGTCCGGCTGCCGGCCGGCTTCGACCCTGCCCAGGCCGACCTGGCGGTCGTACGCAGGCTGCCCGAGTGGCAGACCGCGGGCCTGCGCCGCGCCGACGGAAGCAACCTGCCGACGCGCGACATCCCGGCCTCGGTGGTGCTGCCGGACGGCAATGGGGGACGCGCGTACGTCGTGTACGACAACTACCGCGCGCTGTTGCGCTGGAACCGGTCGTTCTACTTCGCGACGTCCGTCGGCCTGCTTGCGGACCGGCTGGCGGGCGGGTAAGGTGGCAAATCTATGGTCTTTCTGAGGGCCTGCCACAACATGCTGCGATCCGGGCCAGGATGGCGTACGGCACTCGTGCTGGTGCCGGCGGCGCTGTTGCTGGCGGCCTGCGCCCAGACCGAACTGGTCGTGCACACCGCCAAACAGGCGCAGGAGGCCAGCGTCGTCGATGCGCCGCCGCCCGAGCGCGGCTACAAGGTCGGCAAGCCCTATCAGGTCAACGGAAGCTGGTACTACCCGGCGGAAGATTACAACTACGAGGAGACCGGCATCGCCTCGTGGTACGGCCCGAACTTCCACGGCAAGCGTACCGCGAACGGCGAGAGGTACGACCAGTACGCCCTGACCGCGGCGCACCGCACGCTGCCCATGCCCAGCGCCGTGCGCGTCACCAACATGCAGAACGGCCGCTCGATCGTCGTGCGCATCAACGACCGCGGGCCGTTCGCGCGCGGCCGCATCATCGACATGTCGCGGCGCGGCGCCCAGCTGTTGGGCTTCGAGGGCCAGGGCACGGCGCGGGTGCGCGTCGAGATCCTGGCGCCCGAGAGCAAGCAGCTGAAGCTGGCGGCGATAAACGGCGTGCCGGGCACGGCGGAGGCCCAGCTCGCGGTCAGCGCCTCGCCGCGCGAGGGCGTCATCGCCGAGCCGCTGCCGCCGGTCGAGGGCCAGCCCGCCGACCGCACCGTCGAGATCGCCTCCGCGACCGATGACGCGCCGATCGTCGCCACCTCGCTCGGGCGCACGCAGCTCGATCCCGTGGTGCTGCCGACCGGGGTTGAGGTGCTGACGATCAGCCCGACGGGTATCTACGTCCAGGCCGGCGCCTTCGGCGACTTCGGCAACGCGCTGCGCATGCGCGACCGGCTGTACGGCATGGCGCCGATCCAGATCAGCCGCGTCACCATCGCCGGCAGCGACCTCTATCGCGTCCGGCTCGGCCCGCTCGGCTCGGTGGGCGAGGCCGACGGCCTGCTGGGGCGGGTGATCGATTCCGGCATCCCGGAGGCCCGCCTGATTGTCGAATAGCGCCGCCTCGTTCGTGATTTCGCCACGTACGGGCGCTAAACTGCCTGGGTCTTAGAAAGCAGGGTCATTGGGAATGAGAACATTTGCTGCCGTCGCGGCTGCGGTCGCCCTGGCGCTGACGGTTGCGGCACCCGCGGCCGCGTTCGAGACCCAGGCCGAGTACGCCATCCTCTTGGACTACGACACCGGCGCGGTGCTGTTCGAAAAACGGCCCGACGACCTGATGGCGCCGGCCTCGATGAGCAAGATCATGACCGCCTATATGGTCTTCGAGGCGCTGCGCGACGGCCGCGTCTCGCTGGAGGACGAGCTGCCGGTGTCGGAGACCGCCTGGCGCAAGGGCGGCTCGAAGATGTTCGTCGAGGTCGGCAAGCGCGTCGGCGTCGAGGACCTGCTGCGCGGCATCATCGTGCAGTCCGGCAATGACGCCTGCATCGTCGTCGCCGAGGGCCTGGCCGGCAGCGAGGAGGCCTTCGCGCGGGCCATGACCGAGCGGGCGCGGTCGCTGGGCATGACCCGGAGCACCTTCGTCAATGCCACCGGCTGGCCCGAACCGAACCAGATGATGACGGCACGCGAGCTTGCCATCCTGGCCCGCGCCATGATCTCCGAGTTCCCGGAGTTCTACCATTACTACTCGGAAAAGACGTTTACGTTCAATGAGATAAAGCAGGGCAGCCGGAACCCGCTGCTGTACAAGGAGATTGGCGCCGACGGCCTGAAGACCGGCCACACGGAGGAGTCCGGCTACGGCCTGACGGCCTCCGTCAAGCGCGGCGACCGCCGCCTGGTCATGGTCGTCAACGGCCTTGAGAGCGTGCGCGCGCGCAGCGAGGAGTCCGAGAAGCTGGTCGAGTGGGGCTTCCGCGAGTTCGGCAACTACGCGCTGTTCGAGGCCGGCGAGCCGGTCGACGAGGTCGCCGTCTGGCTGGGCGACCGCGGCACCGTGCCGGTGGTGCTGCGCGACGACCTGACGGTCACCCTGCCGCGTGCGGCGCGCCAGAAGATGACGGTCAAGGTGGTCTACGACGGCCCCGTGCCGGCGCCGCTCAAGAAGGGCACGGAGGTCGCCACCCTGGTCGTCGAGGCGCCCGACACGCTGCCCATCGAGCGTCCGCTCTATGCCCTCGACCCGGTCGGCCAGCTCGACTTCCTGGGCCGCATCACCAGCGCCGCCGGCTACCTGCTGTGGGGGCCGTCGCAGCCGTGAACGACGGCGCGGCCGCGCAATCCCGCTTCATCACCATCGAGGGCGGCGAGGGCGCCGGCAAGTCGACCCAGATCGGCCGCCTGAGCGCGCGCCTGGCGGCGGCCGGCATCGACGTTTTGACCACGCGCGAGCCGGGCGGCGCACCCGGTGCCGACGCCATCCGCCGCCTGCTGGTCGAGGGCGCACCCGAGCGCTGGGACGCCGAGACCGAGGCCCTGCTGCACTTCGCGGCGCGGCGCGACCACCTGGTGCGCACGGTGTGGCCGGCGCTCGACGCCGGGCGCTGGGTCGTCTGCGACCGCTTTGCCGATTCGACGATGGCCTACCAGGGCTACGGTCACCGGCTGGGCCGCGACTTCGTCGCCGCGCTCTACCGGCTGGTCGTCGGCGACTTTGCGCCGGATCTGACGCTGATACTCGACGTACCCGTGATGACCGGTCTCGCCCGCGCCGAAGTGCGCGGCGGCGACGAGACCCGCTACGAGGCCATGGACGAAGGCTTCCACGAACGCCTGCGCGAGGGCTTCCTCGACATCGCCGCGCGCGAGCCCGAGCGCTGCGTCGTCATCGACGCCGGCCGCGATGCCGACGCGGTGGCTGCCGACGTTTGGACGGCGGTCGCCCAACGCCTGGAGGTCGCGGCATGAGCGACGAGTTGATCGCCGCCATCGAGGCGCCGCGGGCGACGCGCGCGCTGGTCGGCCACGAGGGCGCGGCGCAGGCCCTGCTCGACGCCTGGCGCTCGGGGCGGGTGCCGCACGGCTGGCTGTTCGCCGGACCCAAGGGCGTCGGCAAGGTGACGCTGGCCTGGCGGTTCGTCAGGTTCGTGATGGCCGGCGGCACAGGGGAGACGCTCGACGGCGAGGGGGCGGCCGCCCGGCGCGTGGCCGCCGGCAGCCACCCCGACGTGCGCCTGGTCCGCCGGACGTACAACCCCAAGCCCACGCACCGCTTCCGCACCGAGGTCGCGGTCGACGACGTGCGGGCGCTGGGGCCGTTCCTGCGCCAGACCGCCGCCGGCGGCGGCTGGCGCGCCGTCGTCGTCGACGCCGCCGACGAGATGAATCCCAACGCCGCCAACGCCCTCCTGAAGCTGCTGGAAGAGCCGCCGCCGAAGACGCTGCTGCTCCTGGTGGCCCACGCGCCGGGGCGCCTCTTGCCGACGATCCGCTCGCGCTGCCGCCGCCTCGACTTGCGCCCGCTCGCCGAGACCCAGGTGGCGCAGGTGCTGGCGCTGCACCGGCCGGCGCTCGACGTCGCGGAGGCGACGGCGCTGGCGCGCCTCGCGGAAGGCGCGCCGGGCCGCGGGATATCGCTCGCCGACGCCGGCGGGCTCGCGTTCTACCGCGAGATGATCGCGCTCCTGGAGTCTCTGCCCGAGCTCGACGCCGTGGCGCTGCACGCCGCGGGCGATCGCTTCGCGCGGGCCAACGGCGAGGGGGCGTTTCGCACCTTCACCGGGCTCCTGGGCTGGTGGCTAGAAGGCCTGGTGCGCGACGTCGCCGCCGGCACCCCGACGCCCGACGTGGTGCCGGGCGAGGCGGCGCTGAAGGCCCGGCTGACCGCGGCGGGCGACCTTGATCGCTGGTTGGAGGTGTGGGACAACACGCGCCGCCTGACCGCCCGCGGCGACGCCGTCAACCTGGACCGCAAGCAGGTGCTGCTGGGCACCTTCTTCGCCCTCGCCGCCGCGGCCAGCGGATCGCCGTCAGTCCAGAGAGCTTCATGAGCGCGCACGCCGCGGGGTCGGACCGGCCCTTCTACATCACGACCGCGATCTCCTACGTCAACGGCCCGCCGCACATCGGCCACGCCTACGAGGTGATCGCGACCGACGCCATGGCGCGCTTCAAGCGTCTGGACGGCTACGACGTGCGCTTCCTCACCGGCACCGACGAGTACGGCCAGAAGGTCGAGCGTACCGCCGCCGCGGCCGGCCAGACGCCGCAGGCCTATACCGACGCCATCGCCGCCCTGTTCGTGGAGCACGCGGCGCTGCTCAACATTTCGAACGACGACTTCATCCGCACCACCGAGGCGCGCCACACGGCCTCGGTGCAGGCGATCTGGCGCGCCATCCGCGACGCCGGCTACATCTACGAGGGCAACTACGCCGGCTGGTACGCCGTGCGCGACGAGGCGTTCTACGGCGAGGACGAACTCACCGAGGACGCCGACGGCACCAAGCGCGGGCCGACCGGCGCCGAGGTCGCCTGGGTCGAGGAGCCGACGTATTTCTTCAGGCTCAGCGCCTTCCAGGACAAGCTGCTGGAGCTCTACGAACGCCAGCCCGACTTCGTGCAGCCGGACAGCCGGCGCAACGAGATGATCGCATTCGTGCGCCAGGGCCTGCGGGACCTGTCGGTCAGCCGCACGACCTTCGACTGGGGCGTGCCGGTGCCCGACGACGCGCGCCACGTCACCTACGTCTGGCTCGACGCGCTGACCAACTACATCACCGCGCTGGGCTACCCCGACACCGCCGGCCTGTACGCCAAATACTGGCCGGTCGACGTGCACATGATCGGCAAGGACATCACGCGGTTCCACGCGGTCTACTGGCCGGCCTTCCTGATGGCCGCGGGGCTCGACCTCCCGCGCTACGTCTTCGCCCACGGCTTTCTGCTGACCAGCGGCGAGAAGATGTCGAAGTCGGTCGGCAACGTCGTCGCCCCCGCCGACTGGGTCGCCGCCTACGGCCTCGACCCCGTGCGCTACTACCTGCTGCGCGAAGTGCCGTTCGGGCAGGACGGCAGCGTCAGCCACGACGGCATCGTCGCGCGCCTCAACGGCGACCTGGCCAACGATCTCGGCAACCTGGCCCAGCGCGTGCTGGCCATGGTCGCCAAGAACTGCGGCGGCGCGGTGCCGGAGCGCGGCGACCTGACCGCCGCCGACACCGAGCTGTTGGGCCACGCCCACCACCTGTTGGGACAGGTGCGCGAGGCGTTCGACGCGCTGGCCTTCCACCGCGGGCTGGAGGCGATCTGGCGCGTCGTCGGCGAGGCCAACCGCTATGTCGACGCCCGCGCGCCCTGGGCGCTGCGCAAGACCGACCCGGCGCGCATGGAGACCGTGCTCTACACCCTCGCCGAGGTCGTGCGCCACCTGGCGATTCTCGTCCTCCCGGTGATGCCGGAGAGCGGGGCCAAGCTGCTCGACCTGCTGGCCGTTCCCGAAAACGAGCGCGATTTCAGTTATTTGGGCTCGCACCACGCCCTGACGCCCGGCGCCGCGCTGCCCAGACCGACGCCCGTCTTCCCGCGCTACGTCGAGGCCGAGACGGCGGCGGACTGAGCATGCTCGTCGACAGCCACTGCCACCTGGACTTCGACGACTTCGCGACGGAGCTCGACGACGTTGTCGGCCGAGCAATCGACGCCGGGGTCGGAATGATGCTGACGATCTGCACCCGGCTCGACGGCTTCGACCGCGTCGCCGCGCTCGCGGAACGCTACGACAACGTCTACTGCACCGTCGGCGTGCACCCGCACGAGGCGGAAGAGCAGGGGGTCAAGGCCGCCGACCGGCTTATTGAGCTAAGCGCACATCCCAAGGTCATCGGCATCGGCGAGACCGGCCTCGATTTCTTCTACGACCACAGCCCGCGCGAGGCCCAGCGGATCAGTTTCAGGGCCCATATCGCGGCGGCGCAGGCGACCGGCCTGCCGCTGGTCGTGCACAGCCGCGACGCCGACGCCGAAATGGCGGAAATCCTACGCGAGGAGATGGGGCGCGGGGCCTTCGCAGGTGTGATGCACTGCTTCAGCTCCGGCCGCGAACTCGCTGAAGCGGCGGTCGACCTCGGCCTCTACATCAGCCTCTCGGGGATCCTGACGTTCAAGAAGGCCGACGAGCTGCGCGACATCGCCCGCAACGTGCCGCTGGACCGCCTTTTGGTCGAGACCGACGCGCCGTATCTCGCGCCAGTGCCGCTGCGCGGCAAGCGGAACGAGCCGTCGTTCGTGGTGCACACGGCGGCGCGGCTGGCGGAGGTGAGGGAAGTGGGCACCGATATGCTGGCCACCGCGACGACGGAGAACTTCTTCCGCCTGTTCGCCCGCGCCGACCGCGCCCGCGCGCTGCTCGCGGCCTGATGCGGGTCACGATCCTCGGCTGCGGCGGCTCGATCGGCGTGCCTGGCCTGGGCCCCGACGGCTGGGGCGCCTGCGATCCCGCGAACCCGAAGAACCGCCGGCGCCGCGCGGCGATCCTGATCGAGCACGCCGGCACCGCGCTGCTGGTCGACACGCCGCCGGAACTGCACGCGCAGCTGCTCGACGCCGATCTTCGGCACCTGGACGCCGTGTTCTATACGCACGCCCACGCCGACCACCTGCACGGCATCGACGATCTGAGGCAAGTCAACTTCTTACGCGACGATCTTGTCCCCGTTTATGCGGACGCGGAGACGCTCGCCAACATCGACAGACGCTTTCGCTACGTCTTCACGCCGCGCGCCGAGCGCGCCGTGCGCTGGTACAAGCCGTGTTTGAGGCCGCATGCGGTCGACGGCGGTTTCTCGGTGGGTTCGCTCGAATGCGCGACGTTCGAGCAGGACCACGGGTTTTCGACCACGCTGGGGCTGCGCTGCGGGCCGTTTGCGTACTCGACCGACGTCGTGCAGCTCGACGACGCGGCGTTCGCCGCGCTCGAGGGCGTCGACACCTGGGTCGTCGACTGCCTGATGGAGGAGCCGCACGCGGCGCACAGCCATCTGGAGCGCACGCTCGACTGGATCGCGCGGGTGCGGCCACGGCGCGCCGTTCTGACGCACATGAGCATCTGGCTCGACTACGAGGCGCTGCGCGCCAAGTGCCCGCCGGGCGTGGAGCCGGCGTACGACGGCATGGTGCTGGAGGTGCGGGCGTGAAGGGGCCAAATTCTGCGCCGAGGCGCCGGCTCAGAGGGTGTCCCCCGATCTGATGTGATATTTGTCATAATATACATTATGCGATAAATCGCGGGCAGGCTTAGATGCTACATGAAGTCGTGGTGCCCCTCCCTGCGACGTGAGCCCTCAAACCGTTGCCGCCCAAGCCCCCTCCACGAACACCGCTTCGTCCTCGCCAGGCCAGGGCGGCATGGTGATCGGCGACGGCCTCGAGCGGCTTCTCGGCCGTGCAGCGGAACTGGAAGTGCGTGCCGAGCGGGATCGTCAGGCAGGTCCCAGGCGCGAGCGCCACCACCTCCTCCGTCTCGTCCTTCCGCCACATCTCGCCCTCGCCCGCGACGACGTACCAGATCTCCTCGACCGTGCGGTGGGTCACGGCGCGGGCGACGGCGCCCGGCGCCAGGGAGAAGTGCGCCATGGTGCCGCCCGCGAGGCCCAGGAGCACGCGCACGTCGGCGCCGTCGGGCGCCGTGACGGTCGGCCCCGCCGGCAGCATCATCGTCGCAAAACTCACCGGTACATCTCGCGGTCGCGGGCGTAGGCCCGCTCGAACACGTCCAGCAGGTGTCCGGCCGACGCATCGTGCTCGCGGTACTGCTCCAGGCCGCGCACGACGTAAGTGGCAAAGGCGATCGCCTCGCCCTTGCCGCGCAGGCCGTAGCTGTCGGCGATCTCCTCGAGATCGTCGTGCACGCGCCGCCGCAGCATGACGTTGAGCTGGCGGCGCAGCACCCGCACCTTGCGGCGCCAGGCGTCCTGCGCGGCGGCGGTGGCCATCAGTCGCTCCTGCAGGTTCGCCAGGATTCTACTAGTAGAAAAACAAATGCGCAATCCGGCGCGACAACATCCTTGCACCCGGCCCGCTCCGTGCGGCGCAATGCGTGGCCCCGACGGACGAACCGAGCCCATGCGCAAACCCACCCTCGCCGCGGCGCGGCGCTGGTACGCCGAGGATCTGCGCGTGACCGCGCCGATCCGCCACACCCCGCGGCCGGTCGAGGCGTTCGCGGCCGTGCCGCGCGAGGACTTCCTGGGGCCCGGACCGTGGCGCATCCTGCCGGACGGCCGCTTCGATGCGCCCTACGACAGCCCGGATGACGACCCGCGCATCCTCTACCACGCGGTGCTGATCGCCATCGACGACGCCCGCGACCTCAACAACGGCTCGCCGAGGTTGTGGGCGTACTTTTTCGACGTGGCGGAGCTGAAGCCGGGCGCCCGCATCCTGCAAGTCGGCGCCGGGACCGGCTACTACTCCGCGATCCTCGCGCAGGTTGTCGGCAAGACCGGGCAAGTGATTGGTGTGGAAGTCGATCCCGGCCTCGCCGCCCGCGCGGCAGCAAACGTCGCCGCCTGGCCCAACGCCACGGTGATTGCCGCCGACGGCACAACATTCGACCCCGGGCCCGTCGACGCGGTGATCGCCTTCGCCGGCGCGACGCACCCCGCCCCGCTGTGGCTCGACCGGCTCACCGAGGGCGGGGCGCTGCTGATGGCGCTGACGGCGGAGCACCACTTCGGCTTCATGCTGCACGCGCGGCGCCGGGGCGACGCCTTCACCGCGCGCAGCCGCGGCCGCGTCGGCATCTTCAACTGCGCCGGCGCACGCGACGCCGCTGCGGCCAAGGCGTTGCAGCGCAAGTTCGCGCGCCTGCGCAGTCCCGTCCCCGTGCGCTCGCTGCATCGCGGCACGCCGGACCCGCGCGACCGCTCCGTCTGGTACGCCGGCCCCGGGTTCTGGCTGTCTCGGAAACCGCTGCCGGAGTCCTGACGGTTCCCGGACTCCGGCGCTGGGCGCTACTCTCTGCCCTGCCCTTTCTTTGGAGCCATCGCCATGACCGCGACCGACCGCCTGCTCGACATCATGGCCCGCCTGCGCGATCCCGAGACCGGCTGTCCGTGGGACGTGCAGCAGAACTTCGCCACAATCGCGCCCTACACGGTCGAGGAGGCCTACGAGGTGGCGGACGCCATCGAGCGCGACGACATGCCGGCGCTGCGCGACGAGCTGGGGGATTTGCTGCTGCAGGTCGTGTTCCACGCCCAGATGGCCTGCGAGGCGAAGCTGTTCGACTTCCACGACGTCGCCGACACGATCTCCGACAAGATGGTGCGCCGCCACCCGCACGTCTTCGCCGACACCGTCGCCGAGACCCATCACGAGGTGCATCACAACTGGGAGGCCATCAAGGCCGGCGAGCGGGCCGACAAGGGGCGCCACGGCACGCTCGACGACGTGCCGGTCGCCCTCCCCGCCCTGATGCGCGCCGAGAAGCTGCAACGGCGCGCCGCGCGCGTCGGCTTCGACTGGCCGGAGGCCGGCCAGGTGCTCGACAAGATCGAGGAGGAAGTCGGGGAACTGCGCGCGGAGTTGGCGGGCGCGGACCACGACCGCGTCGAGGACGAGATCGGGGATTTGCTGTTCGCCGTCGCCAACATCGCGAGGTTCCTCAAGGTCGACCCCGAGGCCGCGTTGCGCCGCACCAACGCCAAGTTCGAACGCCGATTCCGGTACATCGAGGAGCGACTGGCCGCCCGTGGGCAGTCCCTCCCCGACGCCAGCCTCGACGAGATGGAAGCACTGTGGCAGGAAGCGAAGGAGGGGGAGCCGGAGGCGGTCGGCGCCTGACGTCGGAAGGCACTAACGCCGCACTATTTACTATCGATCACTTCCGCCGGCGGTTGGCCAACAGGCACTGCGGCCGCTGTGCATTCGCCCATGCCTGTAATTGCTCTCGCCTCGCAATTCAAGTAGATCGCCGCCGCTATATAGGCGATGAAAATAACAATGAAGAACCACATCAGAGCATTTGTTGGACCATCCCAACGGTGCCTTATGTAGTTGTCATAGGCCGACTTGTTTTCTTTCAATCTATTTGAGACGCCCATCAAGATTGCGTTGTAGGAACCTGCTTCAACATCTATGCCTGACTCACCCAGCACCTTTCTTTGGAGCAGATCAGCCAGCAGACGCGACATGTATTGGAGTCGTTCCAAGTATCGCTGCGCCCGGAAAATGAGAACAAGAACGGTTCCTAGAAACAGAACTGGCCAAATCAGAACCCACCAGCGGGCGGAGTAGAACTCTGGAAGAACGATTGAAAAGATGGTCAACGCGATAATAGCAGGGAGCCAGGAGATTTGGGCCCGGAGCGTGCCGTAGTACCGGAACTGACTCCTCGCTTCATCGATGTAGTCTCCATAGAGAGCATTTTGGTCGACGCTTGCCGATTTGAGAGCCGACCAAGAACCTACGGTGTGACCGTCCTTGTCGGTCACCGTGACGGTTGCCCGCCATTCATCGTTCCATTCGCCATCGGCCATCAGGCGGCTCCTTGCGGCTTGCTCCCTACCGGGTGCGCAGCAACACGATGCGTCAGCCTCCGCAACGAATAGAGTTCATCGCTCTCGGCCGCCCGACGCCGTCTGACGCCCAGCGGCGGCCAATCCGCCCCGCTCACCGCTTCCTGGGCGTCCAGTCGTTGGCGAGCAGGTGGATCAGCGATGAGGTGTCCCAGCGGCTGCCGCCGCGCTGCTGGACCTGGGAGTAGAACTGGTCGACCAGCGCCGTGACCGGCAGGCGGGCGCCGTTGTGGTCGGCTTCGGCGAGCACGATGCCCAGGTCCTTGCGCATCCAGTCGACGGCGAAGCCGAAATCGAACTTGCCCTGGATCATCGTCGCGGCGCGGTTCTCCATCTGCCACGACTGGGCGGCGCCCTTGGAGATCGTGTCGATCACCGCCGGCATGTCGAGACCCGCCTTCATGCCGAAGTTGATCGCCTCCGAGAGACCCTGGACCAGCCCGGCGATGCAGATCTGGTTGACCATCTTGGCGAGCTGCCCCGCGCCTGCCGGCCCCAGCAGCCGGCACATGCGCGCGTAGCAGTCGATCACCGGCGCGGCGCGGCCGAAGTGGCCCTTCTGGCCGCCGACCATCACGGTCAGGACGCCGTTCTCCGCCCCGGCCTGGCCGCCACTCACCGGCGCATCGAGAAACCCGACGCCCTTCTTCTTGGCTTCGGCGTTGAGTTCGCGCGCCAGATCGGCCGAGGCCGTCGTGTGGTCGACCAGGATCGACCCCTTCTTCATGCCGGCGAGCGCGCCGTCCTTGCCGTAGACCACGCCGCGCACGTCGTTGTCGTTGCCGACGCACATGAAGACGATCTCCGCGCCGCGCGCCGCCTCGCGCGGGGTCTTGGCCGCCGTGCCGCCGTGCTGCTTGACCCACTTGCGCGCCTTGGCAGCGGTGCGGTTGTAGACCGTGACCTGGTGGCCGCCGGCGGCAAGATGCCCGGCCATGGGATAGCCCATGACGCCGAGCCCGAGAAAGGCAACCTTGGCTGACCCGCTCATGCCCGCGTGTCTCCCTGTCTGGTTCGTTGATTGTCCCGCGCCGGAACCGGCGGGCCGCCAGTCTATCCGGGCGCCGGAACGCCCGCCAGCACCGCCGCGAGGCGTTGCCAGGTGCCCGCGTCGGTAGCGCTCAGGATCGGCCCCTTGGTGCGACCGGTCGGGTCGTACGGATCGCCGTCGAGGTGCCGCGCGACGCCGCCGGCTTCGGCGACCAGCAGCGCGCCGGGCGCGTGGTCCCAGGGCTTGAGCTTGCCGTAGACCGCGAAGTCGAGCTCGCCCGCCGCCAGCCGCAGGTAGTCGTCGCCGGCGCAGCCGGGCGCCCGCACCCGCGCGATCAGGCCCGGCTCGGCCTCCAGCGCGCCCAGGAAGCGCCGCCCCGCGCCATACCGTCGCAGCGCGCGTCGGGCGCCAGCGGCGTCAGGCGCGCACGTGCGCCGTCGACCTCGGTGCCGGCGCCGCGCTCGGCCAGTGCCAAGCGCTCGAGCGCCGGCTCCAGGATCCAGGACTGCAGCGTCTCGCCGCCGCGCACCAGCGCCACCATGACCGCGAAGGCGGGATCGCCGTCGGCGAAGTTGCGCGTGCCGTCGACCGGGTCGATCAGCCAGACCGGGTCCGGGCCGACCAGCAGGTCGAAGAGCGCCGCGTCGTGCTCGGCCGCCTCCTCGCCGACGACGACGCTGCCGGGCAGGAGGTCGCGCAGGCGCGGGGTCAGAAAGGCCTCGGCTTACAGGTCCGCCACGGTGACCACGTCGCCGCGCTGCTTCGTCATGACCTCGTGGCGTTCCAGCGCCCGCCAGCGCGGCATGACGATCTCCGCCGCCGCTTCGCGCAGCAGCGCGGTGACGCGCGCCGGATCGGGGATCATGCGCGCGCGGTGCCTCGGGCCAGCCGGTCGAGGCGCGCGAGATCGGCGGCATCAAGGCGCACACGCAGGTGCGCCGTCTCGCCTTCGTCGCGCCGTGCCAGCACCTCGCCGCGGCGGTACAGCCAGGCCAGGCGCGCGCCGTCGCTGAGCGGCACGTCGACGTCGACGGCGGGGCGCGACGCGGCCAGGCGGGCGTCGATGGCCGCCAGCAGGGCGTCGCAGCCCTCGCCCGACAGCGCCGAGAGCGGCACGGCCGCGCCGTTGCGCGCGATCAGCGCCCGCGCCTCCGCGTCCAGGCAGTCGATCTTGTTGCGCACTTCGATCATCGGCGCCGTGTCCTCGTCGGCCGGGTCGAGGCCCAGGTCGGCCAGCACCGCGGCGACGTCCCGGGCCTGGGCTTCGCTCTCTGGGTGCGCGATGTCGCGCACGTGCAGGATGACGTCGGCCGCCTGCACCTCCTCCAGCGTGGCGCGGAAGGCGGCGACCAGGTCGGTCGGCAGGTCAGCGATGAAGCCGACGGTGTCGCTCAGAATGACGCGCCGGCCCGACGGCAGGTCGAGCGCCCGCATGGTCGGGTCGAGGGTGGCGAAGAGCTGGTCGCGGGCGTCGACCCTGGCCCGGGTCAGGCGGTTGAACAGCGTCGACTTGCCGGCGTTGGTGTAGCCGACCAGCGCCACGATCGGGTACGGCACCCGCTCCCGCGCGCGCCGGTGCAGGCCGCGGGTGCGGCGCACCTGGGCGAGCTGGCGGCGCAATTTCGCGATGCGCCCGCCGATCAGGCGGCGGTCCAGCTCGATCTGGCTCTCGCCGGGACCGCCGACGAAGCCGAGCGCGCCGCGCTGGCGCTCCAGGTGGGTCCAGGACCGCACCAGGCGGCTGCGCTGGTAGGTCAGCGCCGCCAGCTCGACCTGCATCTGGCCCTCCCGCGTGGCCGCGCGCTCGCCGAAGATCTCCAGGATCAGGCCGGTGCGGTCGATCACCTTGACCTTCCAGGCGCGCTCCAGGTTGCGCTGCTGCACCGGCGTCAGCGTGCCGTTGACGATGACGAGGTCGGCCTCCAGCGCCTTGATGGTGTGGCCCAGGTTTTCGACCGCGCCGGGGCCGAACAGCGTCCCCGGGCGCGGCTTGTCGAGCGGCACCGCCTCGGCGTGGGCGACGTCGAGCGCGATCGCGCCGGCCAGCGCCACCGCCTCGGCGAGGCGCGCCTCTGCCGATCGCGCCGCGGCGCCGCGGCGCTTGGGCGCGGGATGCAGCACGATCGCGCACCCGCTGGCGGCGGCCGTGGAGGTGTCGGAACTCATCGGCGGCGACGGGTCCTCAAGGGCTTACGCACCCGCCGTCTCGGCCTCCTTGTCGGGCTCGAACAGCTGGACGGGCACGGAGGGCATGACGGTCGAGATCGCGTGCTTGTAGACGAGCTGCGAGTACGCGTCACGGCGCAGAAGGACGCAGAAATTGTCGAACCAGGTGATCACGCCCTGCAGTTTGACGCCGTTGACGAGGAAGATCGTCACAGGCGTCTTGTTCTTGCGGATGTAGTTCAGGAAGACATCCTGCACGTTCTGGGACTTTTCGGCTGCCATTGGTCTTATCCGTTTTGTTATTCGTTTCCGTACAGTGCGTTAGCAATGTCCGGGCGTCAGCAACGTCCGGTGGCGTCTCCCTCCCCGGCTCGGCGATTCTTGTTCTGCGCGCAGGCCGAGCCTACGCCATTCGCCGCCGCGCGGCCACACGCTTCGTCCGCCTCAGTCGGCCGTCGCCGGCGCGCCCGCCTCCTCGGCCACGTGGCCGCGATAGGCGGCCTGCAGGCGCCGGGTCAGCGGGCCGGGCGTGCCGTCGCCGACCGCCCTGCCGTCGATCCGGGTGACGGGAATGACATAGGATGTCGTGCTGGTGAGAAAAGCCTCGCGCGCCGCCAGCGCCTCGGCGACCGTGAACGGCCGCTCGACGAAGCGCAGCCCCGCGTCCTCCGCCAGCGCCAGCACGGCGCGCCGGGTGACGCCGTTGAGGATTGCCCGGTTGGCCTGGCGCGTGACCAGTTCGTCGTCCGGCGTGACGATCCAGGCGTTGGTCGAGGTACCCTCGGTGACCGTGCCGTCGTCCGCCACCAGCCAGGCCTCGTAGGCGCCCTGCGTCACGGCCTGCTGCTTGCCCAGCACATTAGGTAACAGCGATATCGATTTGATATCGCAGCGCTTCCAGCGGATATCCTCGATCGTGATGACGCCGACGCCGTCGGCCATCGCGGCGGCGCGCGGGGCGCCGCGGCGGGCGGTAACGACCAGCGCCGGGGCGACGCCCGCGGGGAACGGGTGGTCGCGGCGGGCGACCCCCCGGGTCACCTGCAGGTAGACGATGCCGTCGGCGACGCGGTTGCGGCGGATCGCCTGGCCGATCACGTGGCCCAGCGCCGCGCGCGACATCGGCGCGGCGATGTCCAGCTCGCGCAGCGAGCGGTCGAGGCGGTCGAGATGCAAGCCGGCGTCGATCAGGACGCCGCGGCGCACGGCGATGACCTCGTAGACGCCGTCGGCGAACTGATAACCGCGGTCCTCGACATGGACCGCGGCATCGCCATGGCGCACGTAGCGCCCGTTGACGTAGGCGATGCGCGACATTCCGCGGTCCCGGCTCTTAGAAGAATTCCAGGCGCACGGCGAACAGCCGTTCGACCTTCTTGATCGCTTCCTTGGTGGCGAACAGCACGACCCGGTCGCCGACCTTCAGCGTCGTGCTGCCGCGCGCCATGTCGACCCGGCCCTCGTGCACCACGGCGGCGACGACGACGCCCGGCGGCAGCCGCGCCTCGCGCAGGGGCACGTTGACGAGGTTCGAGGTCTCCAGCGCCTCGGCCTCGATGATCTCGCCGAAGTCCTCGCCGATGGAGTGCACCGAGTGGATGCGGCCACGACGGATGTGCTGCAGGATCGTCGACACCGTGATGGCGCGCGGATCGACGACCACGTCGATACCCAACGGCCGCATCAGCGGCGCGTAGGTCGCCTTGTTGACCAGCGTCACCGCCCGCTGCGCGCCGGCGCGCTTGGCCAGCAGCGACGCCAAGATGTTGACCTCGTCGTCGTCGGTGACCGCGACGATGGTGTCGGAGCGGCTGACCCCCGACTCGTCGAGGATCTCAGGGTCCAGCGCGTCGCCGTGCAGCACGATCGTGCGGGCGCAGTTCTGCGCCACGAACTCGGCGCGCTCCTTGTCCAGTTCGATCAGCCGCACGCGGCCGCCCTCTTCCGCGGCCTCGATGTCCTCCGCCAGCTGCAGGCCGATATTGCCGCCGCCGATGATGACGATGCGCCGCGCCTCCGGCTCCTCGTGGCCGAAGGCCGCCATGGCGCGGCCGACCTGATTGCTGTCGACGACGTAATAGACGTCGTCGCCGTTCAGCATCTGGTCGTCGCCGTGGGGCACGATGGGCCGGTCGTCGCGGCGGATGCCGACGACGACGATGTTGAGGTCCGGGAACAGCGTGGTGAGCTGGCGCAAGGGCGTGTTGACGACGGGGCAGGTCTCCGTGCAGCGCACGCCGATCAGGCGCAGCCGGTCGCTCGCGACGGGGATGAGGTCGAACGCGCCCGGCACGGTGAGGCGCCGGCCGATGGCGCGCGCGACCTCCTTCTCCGGCGAGATGATGACGTCGATCGGCATGTGGTCGCGGCGGAACAGGTCGGACCACAGCGGGTTCAAATAGCTGCGCGCCCGCACGCGGGCGATCTTGGTCGGCACGTCGAACAGCGAGTGCGCCACCTGGCAGGCCACCATGTTGACCTCGTCGGCGTAGGTCACCGCGATGATCATGTCGGTGTCGGCCGCCCCTGCCGCCTCCAGCACGTCGGGCTCGGAGGCGTGACCGACCATGGCCTTGACGTCCAGGCTGTCGCTCAGCTTCTGGATCAGCTCGGCACGCATGTCGATTACGGTGACGCCGATGCTCTCGGTCGCCAGTTCCCGCGCGATGTTGAAGCCGACCTGGCCGGCGCCGCAGACGATGGCTTGCATGAGCTTCCGCTTTTCGCTGGGGAGCGGCTATTCGCCGGCCTTGCTGAGCGCCGGATCGCCGCCGTTCGGCTGAACCGCGCCGCTCTGCACGCCCAGCGACTTCAGCTTGCGGTGCAGCGCGGAGCGCTCCATGCCGACGAAGCTGGCGGTGCGCGAGATGTTGCCGCCGAAGCGGGTGACCTGGGCCAAGAGGTACTCGCGCTCGAACTCCTCGCGGGCGTCGCGCAGCGGCAGGCTCATGACGTCGACGCTGTTCTCCATGCGCAGCACCTGCGGCGCCTGGCCGCCGATCTCCGGCGGCAGCATGTCGGCGCGCACCGGGATTTCCGGCCCGCCGGCCGCCATGATCAACAGCCAGTCGACGACGTTGCGCAACTGGCGCACGTTGCCGGGCCAGTCGTAGTTCTGCAGCGCTGCCAGCGCGTCGTGGCCCAGCCGGCGCGGCGCCATGCCCGAGGCCTCGGCGGAGCGCACCATGAAGTGCTGGACCAGCTCCGGCACGTCCTCGCGGCGATGCTCCAGCGGCGGCACGGTGAGCGGCACCACGCTCAGGCGGTAGAACAGGTCCTCGCGGAAGTTGCCGGCGTTCATATGCGCCGCCAGATCGCGGTTGGTCGCGGCGACGACGCGCACGTCGACCTGCACGCGCTGGCTGCCGCCGACGCGCTCGAAGGTCTGGTCCTGCAGCACGCGCACGATCTTGCCCTGGGTCGCCAGCGGCATGTCGGCGACCTCGTCGAGGAACAGCGTGCCGCCTTGCGCCGCCTCGAACAGCCCCACCTTGCGCGGCTGGTCGGGGGCCTCGTGGCCAGCCTCGATGCCGAACAGCTCGACCTCCATGCGGTCAGGCGCCATGGTGGCGCAGCTGACGACGACGAACGGCCCCTCGCTGCGGCGCGACTGGCCGTGCAACAGCCGGGCGACGACCTCCTTGCCGGAGCCGGCCGGCCCCGTGATCAGCACGCGGCTGCCGGTGGGCGCCACCTTCTCGACCGACTGGCGCAGTTGCACCAGCGCCGCGGAGCCGCCGATCAGCTCGCTCTCGGTCGCCGCCAGCAGGCGCAGCTCGGCGTTCTCGCGCCTCAGCCGCGCCGCCTCGATGGCGCGGGCGACGATCAGCAACAGCCGGTCGGCCTTGAACGGCTTCTCGATGAAGTCGTAGGCGCCCATCTTGATCGCGTGCACCGCGTTCTCGATGGTGCCGTGGCCGCTGATCATCACCACCGGCACGTCCGGGTGATCTTCCTGCAGCCGCTCGAGGATGCCCAGGCCGTCGAGTTCGCTGCCCTCGAGCCAGATGTCGAGCACCACCAGGCTGGGACGGCGGGCGGCGACCTCGGCCAGCGCCGCGGCGTCGTCCGCCGCCTGGCGCGTGGCGTAGCCCTCGTCCTCCAGCACGCCCGCGATCAGCAGCCGGATGTCGTCCTCGTCGTCGACGATCAGTATGTCGTGCGCCATCGCTCGCGATACGCCTAGTCGCCGGCCTGACCGGCTGCCGTCTCGGCACCGGGCGCCTCGTCCGCCGCGGGGTCGTCGCCCGTCGGCTCTTCGTTCGCGACGAGCGGCAGTTCCAGCCGGACCACCGCACCGCCGCCCTCGCGGTCGGCGAGGCTCAACTTGCCGCCATGATCCTCCATGATCTTCTTGACGATGGCCAGCCCCAGTCCGGTGCCGCTACTGCGCGTCGTCACATAGGGCTCGGTCAACTGGTGCCTGTATTCCGGCGGCAGGCCGCGGCCGTTGTCGGTGACCAGCAGCGCCACGCGGTCGCCGTCGAGCGCCAGACTCAGACCGATGCGGCCGCGCTTGCCGGCGGCGCCGGCGGTCTCGGCGCTGCGCTCGTCGAGCGACTCCTCGGCGTTCTTCAGCACGTTGATCAGCGCCTGGGTCAGCAGCCGCGCGTCGCAGCGCAGGGAAACCGGCGTGTCGGGCAGGTCGATGTCGTAGGCGACGTCCGGATGCGCGTTGCGCTGCAGGAACGCCGCGTCGCGGCACAGCGCGACGACGTCGGCGCGGCGCATCTCCGGCGCCGGCATGCGGGCGAAGGACGAGAACTCGTCGACCATGCGGCCGATGTCGCCGACCTGGCGCACGATGGTGTCCGTGCACAGCTCGAAGGTCTTCGGATCCGAGGTGATCTCGCCCAGGTACTTGCGCTTCAGCCGCTCGGCCGAGAGCTGGATCGGCGTCAGCGGGTTCTTGATCTCGTGGGCGATGCGGCGCGCGATGTCGGCCCACGCCGCCTTGCGCTGGGCCGCCTCCAGTTCGGAGATGTCGTCGAAAGTGACGACGTAGCCCTGCACCTTGCCGCCGGGCGCGCGCTGGGCCGCGACCCGCGTCAACAGCGTGCGCGGCTGGCCCTGGCGGGTCAGCGTGATCTGCGCCTCGACCAGGCGCTGCGGCCGCCGGGCGGCCACCGCGATCAGCGGCGCCATCTCCGGCACCGCCTCGGCGAGCGGCCGGCCGATGACGCGCTCGAGCTCGGTACCCAACAGCTCCGAGGCCGACTGGTTCGGCAGGTTGACCCGCGCCGCCGGGTCGAGGCCGATGACGCCCGCCGTGACGCCGGTCAGGACGGTCTCGGTGAAGCGTCGCCGGTCGTCCAGCTGGCGGTTCGCCTCGACCAGCTCGCCGCGCTGTTCGGCCAGCTGGGTCGTCATGCGGTTGAAGGCGCGGATCAGGTTGCCAAGCTCGTCCTGGTCGCCAGGTTCGATGACCCGCACGCTCAAGTCGCCGGCGCGCACCTGCTCGGCGGCCGTCACCAGCTCGCTGATCGGCCGCGCCAGCCGCAGCGCGAAGGTCAGGCCGATGCCGACCGCCGCGACCAGCAGCAAGAGGGCGACGATGACGAAGATCGTCGCGAAGGTGATCTGCAGACCGAAGCGCCGGCTCTCCAGCTGCTCGTACTGGTTGGCGGCGTCGCGCGCCGCGGCGAGATGGCCCAGCACCTGGGAATCGACGTAGCGGCCGACGAACAGGTAGCTGCCGGTCAGGGCGTCGAGCTGCACCAGCGCGCGCACCCGATCGTCCTCGCCGCTGGTCAGGATGACGACCTGGCCTTCGCCGGCGCTGGCCAGGGCCCAGGCCGGCGGCGGATCGAACTGCAGCGAGAAGCCGAGACCGGCCCGCGCCAGGACGCGGCCGCTCAAATCGAAGACGACCGCCTCGCTGAGGCTGCGCAGGGCCGCCTGGGCCTGCACCGCTTCGTCGAACGCGTCCGGGTCGAGCATCAGGCTGGTCCACTGCCGGCGCAGGTCGCTCGACATGGCCAGCGCGTCGGTGGCGACGACGCGCTTGTGTTCGGCCAGGTAGGCCTCGGCGACGGCGACCGACTCGTCGACGGCGCGGCGCACGCGCTCATTGAACCAGGTATCGACCTCGAAATTGAAGAACAGCGCGGCCAGCACGGCGACCGTGATCGCCGGCGCCACCGCCAGGAGCGCGAACAGCGCCACCAGGCGCACATGCAGCCGGGCGCCCGAGGCGCCGGCGCGCCGTTCGGCCCACAGCTTGACCAGGCGCCAGATGACGAGCGCGCCCAGCGCCAGCAGCAGCGCCACGTCGAAGATCAGCAGGCCCAACACCAGCTTGGCGTCGCGCGCGATGGGGGTGGCGCCCGCCAACACCGAGTAGGTCAGGATGCCGGCGCCCAGCGCCAGAACGGTCAGGACGATCGCCGTCGTGCGGCTGCCCACCGCCTCGACCGCCCATAAACGCAGTCGCCGCCGCCGAGAGGCGACGGCGTCCGGATCGGCCCCCGAGTAGCTAGGCCGCATGCCCGCCGTGTGCTCGCTCAAGACATTGTCCTGCTGCCGCCGCGCGGCGCGACCGGAGCCGGCACGGCGCCGCCCGTCGAGCCGCCGCCGTACTGGAACCAAGCCGGAACATCGGTCGGGCTATTCTAGGCCCCGGACGACCCGGATGTCCAACTCACGGATTTTCTTGCGCAGCGTGTTGCGGTTGACGCCCAGCATGCCGGCGGCGCGGATCTGGTTGCCGCGAGTCGCCGCCAGGCTGAGCTCGATCAGCGGCCGCTCGACCTCCTTGAGCACGCGATTGTAGAGCCCGGCGGACGGCAGCGCGTCGTTGTGCGCGGCGAAGTAGTCCTTGAGGTGGCGCTCGACGGCCGCGCCCAGGGACTCCGCCTCGTGGAGCTCGACCTGGGCCGACTCGGGCGGCGCCTCGGCCAGCTCCTGTTCGACGATGTCGACGGTGATGATCTCCTGGCTGTAGAGCGCCGCCAGGCGGCGGATCAGGTTCTCCAGCTCGCGCACGTTGCCGGGCCAGCGATAGCCCTTCAAGAGGTCCATCGCGGCGGTGTCCAGCGACTTGGCGGGCAGGCCCTCCTGCTGCGCCAGGCTGAGGAAGTGGCGCACCAGCGCCGGCACGTCCTCGACGCGCTCGCGCAACGGCGGCAGGCGCAGCGGCACCACGTTCAGGCGGTAGAACAGGTCCTCGCGGAACAGCCCCTGCCGCACCAGATGGCGCAGGTCGTGGTGGGTCGCGGCGATGATGCGCACGTCGGCGGAGATCGGCGTGCGGCCACCGACGGTGGTGTACTCGCCCTCCTGCAAGACGCGCAGCAGCCGGGTCTGCGCCTCGATCGGCATGTCGCCGATCTCGTCGAGGAACAGCGTGCCGCTCTCGGCCTGTTCGAAGCGCCCGGCATAGCGCTGGGTGGCGCCGGTGAAGGCGCCGCGCTCGTGGCCGAACAGCTCGCTCTCGATCAGATCGCGCGGGATCGCCGCCATGTTGATGGCGACGAAGGGGCCGTGGCTACGCTGGCCGTAGTCGTGCAGCGCCCGCGCGATCAGCTCCTTGCCGGTGCCCGACTCGCCGGAGATCATCACCGTCAGATCGGTGCCCATGAGCCGCGCCAACACGCGGTAGATCTCCTGCATCGCCGGCGAGCGGCCGATCAGCGGCAGGCGTTCCTCCGGATCGGCCTCGTCCGCCGCGCCCTCGAACGGCCCGGCGCGCGGCGTCGCCAGCGCGCGCTGCACGCAGTCGACCAGCACCTTCAGGTCGAACGGCTTGGGCAGGTACTCGAAGGCGCCGCGCTCGGTCGCCTTCACCGCGGTCAGAAGCGTGTTCTGCGCGCTCATGACGATGACGCGCAGCTCCGGCCGCCGCTTGGCGATGCGCGGCACCAGGTCCAGGCCGTTCTCGTCCGGCATGATCACGTCGGTGATCACCAGGTCGCCCTCGCCCTCGTCGACCCAGCGCCACAGCGTCGCGGCGTTGCCGGTGCTGCGCACGTCGTGGCCCAGGCGGCCCAGCGCCTGGCCCAGCACGGTGCGGATCGCGCGGTCGTCGTCGGCGACCAGGATGGTGGCGTTCATCGGCCGCCCCTGTCGTCGGGCGCCATGGGCAGCATGACGCGGAACTCTGTGCGCCGCGGCTGCGACTGCACGTCGATGACGCCGCCATGGTTGCCGACGATCTTGGCCACCAGCGCCAGGCCCAGGCCGGTGCCCTTGGGCTTGGTGGTGACGAACGGGTCGAACAGGTGGCGGTGCAGGTCGTCGGGGATGCCGCCGCCGTTGTCGCGCACGGTGATCGCCAGCGGCAGGTGCACGCGCCGCTCGCTGCCCGGCACCGCCAGCCGCACGCCGTGCTGGTAGCCGGTGGAAAGGGCGATCTCGCCGCCCTCCTCCGGCAGCGCCTCGGCGGCGTTCTTGATCAGATTCAGGAACACCTGGATCAGCTGGTCGCGGTTGCCGAAGACCGCCGGCAGCGACGGGTCGTAGTCCTCATGGAAGCGCACCTGGCGCGCGAAGCCGGAGCGGGCCAGGTCGCGCACGTGGTCCAGCACCTGGTGGATGTTGACCGCGGCGCGCTCCAGCGGACGCTCGTCGGAGAACACCTCCATGCTGTTGACCAGCGCGACGATGCGGTCGGCCTCGTCGCAGATCAGCCGCGTCAACTGGCGGTCGGCGTCCGACGCGTTCTGCTCCAATAACTGTGCCGCGCCGCGGATGCCGCTCAGCGGGTTCTTGACCTCGTGGGCCAGGATCGCCGCCATCGCCGTCACCGAGCGGGCAGCGTTGCGGTGCGTCAGCTGCTGATCGATGCGCCGGGCGATGGTCTGCTCGCGCAGGGTGACGACGCACAGGTCCGGGTCGTCGCCGAGCGGCGAGACGTTGATGGCGACGAAACGCACGCCCAGGCGCGGGCTCTCCAGCGTCACGTCGGTCTCGGCGACGCTGCTGCGGTTGGCCTGGGCCTGGCGGATCAGGTGGAAGATCGGGCTGTCGCCCGGCAGCATGTCGCGCAGGCTGTGGGCGCCAAGCACCGCGGCGCTGGCGTCGAAGAACTGCTCGGCGCCCGGGTTGGCGAAGGCAATCGCGCCGTCCACGTCGACGACGACGATCGCGTCCTGGATCGCCGCCAGCACGCCCGCCGGGTCGATATCCCCGGGCGGCCGGGGCTCAAGGGCCGCGACCTTGGCCATCAGGCTGCGAGCCGCACCGGCGCGCCGAAGAAGCCGTCGACGAGCGCGTGCACCCGCGCCGGGTCCAGGGTGTTGTTGACGGCGTTGCGGAACGTCGCGGCGCCGGGCCGGCCTTGCGCATACCAGCCCATGTGCTTGCGCGCCGCGCGCACGCCGCCCTCGACGCTGTAGTGCGACAGCATGGCGGCGAAGTGCTCGTGCACGATGGCGCGCTGCACGGTGTCGGGAGGATCGGTGGGGGCGGCGCCGGTCTCCAGGAACGCCGCGACCTGGCCGGCGAACCAGGGGCGGCCCTGGCAGCCGCGGCCGACCATGACGCCGTCGGCGCCGGAGAGCTCCAGGCAGCGCCGGGCGTCCTCGACGTCGCGGACGTCGCCGTTCGCCACCACCGGGATCGACACCGCGTCCTTGACAGCGGCGATGAAGCCCCAGTCGGCGGTGCCGGTGTAGAGCTGGCAGCGCGTGCGGCCGTGCACGGAGATCATGGCGACGCCACAGTCCTCGGCCAGGCGCGCCAGTCGCGGCGCGTTGCGGCTGGCGTCGTCCCAGCCGGTGCGCATCTTCACCGTCACCGGCACGTCGACCGCCGCGACCACGGCCGCCATGATGGCCGCCGCCAGGCCTTCCTCGCGCATCAGCGCCGAGCCGGCGGCCTTCTTCACCACCTTCTTCGCCGGGCAGCCGAAGTTGAGGTCGATCAGCGCCGCGCCGCGGTCGGCCATCAGGCGCGCCGCCTCGGCCATCAGCGCGGGTTCGGTGCCGGCCAGCTGGATCGCCACCGGCGCCTCCTCCGGCGCCGTCGCGGCCTTGCGCAGCGACTGCCGCGTGGCGCGGATCATCTCGCCGCTGGCGATCATCTCCGAGACCACCAGCCCCGCACCCAGTCGCTTGACCTGGCGGCGGAACGGCAGGTCCGTCACGCCCGACATGGGCGCAAGGATCACGGGGTTGGCGAGCGCGACGCCGCCAATACAGATGCCCATTTTTTCGGCAGCCCGAAAGCGTGGTCAATAATTGGGCAGAAGGTACGGCACCTGGGCCCGGGAACGCAACCGCAAAGGCGCCGGGTTCAGCCGACCAGCACGTCCGTGACGAACTTCACGCCAGGATAGGCGAGGAAAAGCAACAGGTAGGCGGCCAGCGCATAGCGTGCGACCCGGCGCCCGCGCACGCCCGTGCGGGCATGGGCCAGCAGCAGCAGGCCGATCACCACGAACGTCGCGAGCGACAGCACGGTCTTGTGGTCGAGGGCCAGCAGCGCGCCCGAGACCAGGTACTGCGCCGCCATGCCGGTGACCAGACCGGCGCCCAGCACGACTTCGCCGGCGGCCAGGAGGCGCACTTGCAGCCGTTCGGCGTCGGCGACCGCCGGCAGGCCGTCGGCCAGTCGGCCGGGCGCCCGCTTGGCGCGGATCGCGCGCTCCTTGATCAGCACCGCGACGCCGGCGACCGCAGCAAGGGTGACGAGGCCGTAGGTCAGCACCGAGACGGCGATGTGCACACCCAGCCAGGCGTTCGGTACCACCGCCGCCCCGGCCGGTGCGGCGCTCCACACCGTGGCGATCAGGCCCAGCAGCGCCAGATAGGGGAACAGCAGCGGCGCCAGCCGCCAGACCTCGCGCGTCGTCGCCGCCAGCACGGCGTAGAGCACCAGGCTGACCGTCACGGTGACCCACAGGGCGGCGCTGAAGTCGGCGCGCCAGACCTGGCGCAGCTCGACCAGCACCCAGGCGACGCTGCCGGCCAGGGCGACCGCGGTCACCAGCCAGAACGTGCCGTCGCGCCGGGCGGCGGTGCGCCACGGCATGACGCTCGCCGGCAACAGGGCGATGAAGGCGGAGAGGCTGAGGAGGAAGGCGTTGTTCGCCATCGCGGGCGGGACTATAGCACCACGATGACCGAGACACAGGCGCGTCAAGGCGCGCCGGTAGGCGTCAGTCGGGCAGGGGCGTCAGTCGAGCAGAGGCGTCAGGCTGGCAGAAACGTCAGGCGGCCTGCGGCGTCGGCTCGAGCAGCTCCTGATAGCGCTCGGCGAAGGCCTCGGTGGCCAACACGCGGACGTCGTCGCCGGTGTCGCCGCCGGAGATCGACGACAGGTGCAGGCTGAAGCGGACGTGGTCGATACCGTCGTGGTCGGCGAAACGCTCGAGCACCGTGGCCGTCTCGACGAAGCCGGGCCCCGCCTCGCGGCGGAAGGTCAGGCCGGGGTCGATGGCAATCCGCGCACGCCGGCTGAAAATGGACTGGGCTCCGGACTCATAACCAGCAACAGACGATGGCGGCGAGGTAGACGGCGGCGGCGAAGTTGACCGCGAGGCGGTCGTATCGGGTGGCGATGCGGCGCCAGTCCTTGAGCC
>Ga0209678_1000160_pt1 | contig 27007 bp, 23 predicted proteins | sample WorMetilvaeELBA1_FD_187404 | JGI IMG/M metagenome (GOLD analysis project Ga0209678, IMG submission 187404) | Marine gutless worms symbiont microbial communities from Max Planck institute for Marine Microbiology, Germany - Olavius ilvae ELBA.1... ...
CGAGCTCTCAAACAATTATGCGATGTCATGAATCAGGAGTCATACGTCTACCCCGGCACCCGAATGAAATTGGTATTTGCCGCGCAATAAGTTGCAATTGAAATTACGCGAGGTCAGGAGCCCTGAATTTGGAAAACTTCTTTGCAAGAAAGGATGATGACTGATGACGCTAATGACCCCGGAACAGTTTGAAGACAGTTTAAAACCATTGAAGCCCAGGGTGTTTATGAACGGCAAAAAGGTCGAAAATATTCTGGAAAACAAAAATACCCGGACCGTTGTTGAAGCCAACAAGGCCAGTTATGCCTGGGCTCTGGATCCCAAATACAAGGATATCATGTCCTGCTATTCACCGCTGATCGACGATGTGGTCAACCGCTATACCCATGTCAGCGCCAATATTGATGACCTGGTGAAAAAAGCCGAAGCCGGCACCTTTACGGCTGAAATGCTGGGCACCTGCATCTATCGCTGTGTGGGCTACGATGCCTTTCACTCCCTGGCCAGCACCTGCTGGGAGATGGACCAGAATTTGGGCACTCAATATCATCCGCGTTTTATGGAATATCTGAAGATGGTCCAGCAAGAAGATTTATCTGTTGCCGGGGCGTTGACCGAGCCGCGTGGCAAGCGCAACCAAAAAACATTGGACTGGCCGGATCCTTACCTTTCATTGAAACTGGTAGATAAATCCGATAAGGGCATCACCGTGCGCGGCGCGAAAATAAACATCAGTGGGGCCTTTGCCAGCCATGAAATGGTGGTGCTGCCCCAGGCGGCTCATTTTGAGGGTGAAGAAGACTATGCCATCGCCTTTGCCGTACCCACGGATGCCGAGGGTATCACCTATGTCTGCCAGTATTCTCCATATTCGGCTGAAAGAGATCAGGCCGATGATCTTGAAGAACTCGGCAATCCGGTATTCGGTCAGCGGGAGACCGCCATGGTCATCTTCAATGATGTCTTTGTCCCCTGGGATCGGGTGTTCCACTGTGGTGAGGTGGATTATTCCCTTAAGCTGGTGACGCGCTTTGCCAAAACCCACCGGATGACCTGCGGCGGCACCTGCAAAGTCGGGTTCATGAATCAGATCATCGGGGCTTCCAAGCTGATTCAGGAATATAAAGGACTGGAAAAAGCCGGCCATATCAACGACCAGTTGATGGAAATGGTAGTGCTGCGCGAAACCGGCCGGGCCTGCGGTCTGGCGTCCGCCCAAAAAGGTGCGGAGGAACCCGAAGGCTCCGGTGTATATTTACCCGACGAGTTGATGAGCAACGTTTCCAAATTGAACATCTGCAATGCCTTCTGGCGGGTGATGGCCCTGGCCGGTGACATCGGCGGCGGCCTGATCGTGACCATGCCGTCGATGAAAGAATTGAAAAATCCGGAAGTCAAAGACTATGTCCAGGAATTTTACAGTTTCGGCTCCGACGTGCCCACCGAGAACATATTGAAAGCCCATAAGCTGCTGCAGCATTGGACGGCCGGTCAACATGGCGTTGCCACCTGGCACGGGGCCGGTCCGGTTATGGCCAACAAAATTATGCTGCAGCGGGTGATTGACTATAGCCACGATAAGGACATCGTCAAACAGGCCTTGAATCTGGCAGACGAGTAATAAGGTCCGGTCAATGGCAATTTCGTATCACCATGGCGTCTCCGATAATCGACGTAAATTTGTTCAGAACATACGGATCCGGTGAGTAACGCCGAGGTGTTTCGTTCATCGGATTTCCGTATGTTATTGTTGTAGGGTGGGCTGTGCCCACCTTCGGTAATTGAAATCAGCAAGAATTGGTGGGCACAGCCCACCCTACAACAAGGAATTGTCGTCGCGTCAGAGTTATTTCAACCGTCATTCGCCGGGGGGCGTCATTCGCACATTCCCTTTTCTTCCACCCAGCTCAATGCCGAGCAATTTCCCAATTCACAGGCTTTCTTGAAATCCCAACACGCCTTCGCCGTTTGCTGTAATACAAGGTAAGTCAGCCCCCGGTTGTGGTAGGCACTCATAAAGTTCGGATCGAGGTCGATGGCCTGGCTGTAGTCGTTTTCGGCCAGTAGATGCTCCCCCAAATAAGTGTAGGCATTGCCGCGATCAAAGTAAGCATCGGCGAAATTCGGCTTAAGTTCGATGACCTGGTTGAAGTATTCTACGGCTTCATAATACAGCTCTAAATCGATGTAGGCATTTCCCTGTTCGTAGAGAATTTCGGCGAGATTTGATGCCGGCGGAAGGAGCAGGTTTTCGTCTTTTGGCAGCGCCGCTAACAGGACGGCGTTAGGGGACGGATTTGCGTCAAATGAATTTTCAACCGCCCGGTAACCGGTTTGGATAGTTGCCTGTGAAATACAGGGGATCAGAGTCAGTGCGAGCAATAAAAAGCAGGTCTTATTCAATGTTTTGGATTCCTTTTCGATTTTTCCCCCAGTTTGAGCAGAAATCGTGCCAATTTTCTAATAGTTGATTTTATTAATAAATTTCAAATATTTATTGACCTCATGGTCAACAATGACGCTAATTTTTGAGATGATTACTTACCGATTTTTATGAAGTACATTTCACAAATTCTGTCATCATCTAATGTTTACTCCCTGGGGCGATGGGATTGTACGCAGTGATTAGATATGCTAAATAACCTGCCAGCTATCCGATTTATGCGTCGTATCTGAACCTGAAAGAATCAGCTTGTGATTGGGAACGTGGGGATGACATGATTGCCATCAGTAATTTGGAGTTTTCATATGCCAACGGAAAATTCGTCCTGAATATTCCCGAATTTGCCGTTTCGAAACATGAAAAGGTGGCCGTTATCGGTCCCAGCGGAACCGGCAAAACAACCTTGCTGAATCTGATTGCCGGCATCCTCATGCCGTCTCAAGGCCGCATTCGCGTCAACGACACTTCCATCGAACAACTCACCGACGGGAAGCGGCGGCAGTTTCGCATTACCCAATTGGGATTTGTTTTTCAGGATTTTGAGCTCCTCGGCTATCTCAATGTCTATGACAACATATTGCACCCCTACCGAATAACCAAAGCCTTGAAACTGGATTCTGCCGTCAGGCAACGGGCTGAAATGCTGGCTGCGGAAATGGGCATCGGCGACAAGCTCAGACAGCGAGCCGTCGATCTGTCCCAAGGTGAAAAGCAGCGGGCGGCAATCTGTCGGGCGCTGCTGCCCCAACCCGGATTGATTTTGGCCGATGAGGCCACCGGCAACTTGGATCCGGAAAATAAATCACGTATTCTCGATCTGCTTTTTCGGGCGGTGGAAGAACACGATACGACCCTGCTGGCGGTCACTCATGATTATGAACTGTTGAGGAGATTTGATAGAGTTGTTGATTTTTCTGATTATAAAAAAGCAGTGGGATTAGCCGCGGATTAACGCAGACAACCGCAGACATTAATACCGGCCGATTGCTAAATCCCGCAGTCGGGGCGCGGCCGGAATTAAAACACCATCGCTTCATGAGTAGGCTTTGATAATGAATATCGACGAGATTACATACAAAATTAGGGGCGCCGTTTTTGAAGTTAATCGAGTGCTGGGCCATGGATTTCTTGAAAAAGTATACGAAAAAGCCCTAATTATCGAACTCCGCAGACAAGGACTGCGGGTCAAAAATCAAGCCCCACTTCAGGTTAGGTATAAGGAAGATATGGTTGGAGAATATTTTGCCGACCTACTCGTTGAAGACTGCGTGATTGTTGAGATAAAAGCAGTGGGTCATCTACATAAGGTGCATCAGGCGCAACTGCTGAATTATTTAAAAGCGACCGGTGTTAAAGTTGGCTTGCTGGTCAATTTCTCAAAAAGCAAAGCTGAAATTAAGCGGATGGTGTGGGAATTGCCCGAAGGGCCGGAAAAATAGAAGCCGGCCACGTCGGCCGGATTTTGTCTGCGTCTGTCCGCGTTTGTCTGCGGCCAAATTAAGATTGCTTCAAAATGTATGATAGTATTTACATAGCCTGGAAATATATTGCCTTCAACAAAATCAAAACCACCGTGCTGGTGGCCTGCATTACACTCATTTCATTTCTGCCCTTTGCCCTCCAGTTGCTGCTCAATGAGAGCGAGCGGCAGCTGATGTCGCGGGCCGTTGAAACCCCGCTGACAGTGGGCAATAAAGGCAGCGCCCTGGATCTGGTGATGAATACGCTATATTTCGCCGACGATCTGCCCGAGCCAATGACCATGGCGGCCGCGGACCGCATTGACGATACCGATCTGGCTCTGCCCATCCCCCTGTATGTGCGCTTTAAAGCCAGGGGCAATCCCATCGTCGGCACGACCCTGGACTATTTTGAGTTTCGCGGGTTGACGATTGCCCGGGGAAGACAGCTTGCGGTGCTGGGCGATTGCGTGGTGGGGGCCGGGGTTGCCGGAAGCCTGGGATTAATTCCCGGCGACAGCCTGGTCTCCTCGCCGGAGAGCCTGTTCGATCTGGCCGGAATTTATCCCTTGAAAATGACGGTAGCCGGGATACTCACCCAAAGCCATACTTCCGATGATCGGGCCGTATTCGTGGATTTGAAAACCGCCTGGGTGATCCAGGGTCTGGGACATGGCCATCAGGATGTTACCCGGCTTCAGGATCCCACCCTGGTTCTTAAACGAACCGATTCTAATGTCGCCGCCACCGCCAAACTTTTTCATTATACCGAAATTACGGAAAAGAATGTAAATTCCTTCCATTTTCATGGCAACCTGGCCGCCTATCCCATCAGTGCCGTGATTGCCGTTCCCCATGACGCCAAATCGGCCACGATCCTGCGGGGCCGCTATCTGGCCCAAGAAGAAGCCCAGCAGATCGTCCGGCCGGCCGAGGTCATCGATAGGCTGCTGCAAAATATTTTTCGCATAAAAAACGTGCTGGATGCCGTCATCGCGCTGGTAACCCTGGCGACCGTGCTGGCAGTTATTCTCGTTTTTACCCTGTCGCTGCGACTCCGGCAGCGCGAGATTCAGACAATTTTTAAAATCGGCTGCAGCCGGATGACTATTGCCAGGTTGATCGCTGCCGAAATTATGATCATCGTTTTCTCGAGTGCCGTACTTTGCGGCATCATGATGATCGGTGTGCGCAGCATATCAGATGAGCTGGTCAGGATGCTGTTCATAAGATAATTCTCCTAAGATATATTCGGAGGTGCAGTTTGACGAACGGAAAATCTTTGTTAATGTTGAGCAGGGGCGCCTTGGGGCCGATCGTCGTTACCATGCTGCTGATATTCGGATTCCCCATGCATCATAGTGCAGCGTCCGGACCACTGAGGGTCTACGTGGTGAACTATCCCTTGAAGTATTTCGCCGAGCGCATCGGCAGGGAACACGTCAAGGTGGAATTTCCCGTTGCGGCCGATGTGGACCCGGCCTACTGGAATCCTGATCTGGCAGATATTGCCGCCTACCAGCAGGCGGACCTGATCCTGCTAAACGGCGCCGGTTATGCCGGATGGGTGGCCAAGGTCAGCCTGCCGCGATCAAAAATGGCGGACACCTCCAAAAAATTCAAAGATCGGTATATTTCGATCCAAGGGGTCTTGACCCACAGTCATGGGGGCGCCGGCCAACATGCGCACGAAGACCTGGCATTTACCACCTGGCTGGATTTGACGCTGGCTGCCCGACAGGCCGAAGCTGTGGCTCTGGCCCTGGGGCGCAAGCGACCGGACTTGAAGGACACGTTTCAACGCGGTTACAATGCCCTGGCCAGGGAACTCGAGGCCCTGGATCAAGAGATTCAGGCAATAGTATCTCAGAGGCCGTCCATGCCGTTGATCGTCTCCCACCCGGTTTACGACTATTTTGCCAGGCGCTATGGATTGAATATTGAAAACCTGCATTGGGAACCGGACCAGGTTCCCGATGGTGAGCAGTGGCTTGCGCTCGAAGCCATTTTAACGCGTCACCCGGCCCGCTGGTTGATCTGGGAGGGCCGGCCCGTCCAGGCATCCGTGGATGGACTTAAAAATCGAGGGGTCGACAGCACCGTATTCGATCCCTGCGGCAACATGCCGGATCAGGGCGATTTTATGACAGTGATGAAGCAAAACGTTGAAAATCTTCGTAAAGTGTATCAAGAGGAATGATCGGTTGATTTTGGATTTTAGATTTGGGATTCTGGAGTTATGGTATGTTGTCTGGATAAAGATTTTAGATTTTGGAATTCGGATTTTGGATTTAAGGAATTCTATCATCTTAATAAATGGATAGAGCGAAGCGATACCGCCAATCCAAAATCCCAAATTTAAAATCCAAAATTTTATTTAAAACCCAAACCGCAGATATTCAGACTGAATTTAGTCATTCTTAATCACCGTGGATTAAGGAAATGGAGGTACCAATGGCCTTGTGGCAGCGACTGGTTTTGACGGTAGTAGCAATCGTGGCGGCCAGTATTATTATCAGTATAGCTTGGAATAAACTGTTCGGCTTCGGCTTGCCGGCTTACCTTGGCGGTGTAATTGGCGGCCTGACGGCGGTGCCCGTCTGGGAGTTTTTGAGGCGCGTGGGTCCGAAAAAGTGATCCTCATGAAGACAGCAAATCACCTCCGGCCGTGTGTGATCGGGCCTTGCGGGATTTTTCAACGCCTGACAGGATTGATTGCAATCGGTATTGTATCTTGACATCAGCGCTCTTATTATCGGCCTGATGATATGCCATCTCGCGAAACAGCCGTTTAATCAAAATTCCCGGTCTTGCCCGTTACATGGAGGAGATTAAAATGAAAATAAGTCTCCTGTTCAGGGTTGCTCTGTTAATTTGTTTGGGGTCGCTGCTCGGAATCAGTCAAGCGGTGTCTCAGCCAGGTTTCTACGGTTGGGCTTAAAGCCAGATTACAGACTTGGTGCAGGGGCAGAAACCGGGCCCAGACCACCTCGCGATTATCGACCTGAATCTGCGGCAATTCCGCCATATCGATTTCAAAAAAAATCCCGATATCGGTTGCATGCTTGAATTTACCTTTAAAATCTCCGACAAATTTTAATTGTTCTTTTTCAAGCTTAATGTTGACTTCTTCATGCAGTTCCCGCACGGCGGCTTCAGCTTTATCTTCACCACGCTTAATTCGCCCGCATGGCAAAGTGAAGCGTTTCTTGTACGAGTTTTTAATCACCAATAACTTATCTTGATGCCATACGGCGATGTAGACACCGTGAACGGTCGGCCTGGTAAAGAACCATAAAATTAATAGAGCCCTGTAACCCAGCTTGTAAAAAAGCCGTGCTGCTTTATTGATAAATTCGTTCATTGTTGGCGGACCGAAATGGCCAATGGGACTGGAGTTGGAAGTGATGTAAAAGATCTCAGTCGGTTTGCTTTGAGCCTTGAGCTTTCAGCTTTGAGCCTTGAGCTTTCAGCTTTGAGCTTTCAGCTTTGAGCTCTTGTTGTCACATATACTGTTTGCGGGCGCGGTCAAGGTCTCTTTTTTCATCGCGGCGTTTGATGGCCTGGCGTTTGTCATACTGGCGCTTGCCTTTTACGAGCGCTATGGATAGCTTGACTTTGCCGCCTTTAAAATAGAGTTTGAGCGGTACCAGGGTGTGCCCTTTTTCATTGACCTTGCTATACAGGCGTTTGATTTCCTGCTTGTGCAAAAGCAGCTTGCGCGTTCGGAGCGGATCATGGTTGCCGTAGTAAGCAAACGGGTAGGGACCGATGTGCAGCTGGTAGACGAACACTTCACCATCGACGACCCTGGCATACGAGTCCTTGATATTGGCCTTGCCGAGCCTGAGAGATTTGACCTCGGTGCCCTTCAGAACCACGCCGGCTTCATATTCATCGACTATAAAATAGTCATGTCGGGCCCTGCGGTTGACGGCAATAAACTTTTGGGCTTGCTTCTGCATGATATATAGACTATCGGTAAAAAGTATAGAGTTTTGGGTGCAAAATATATGGCTTTAGGCCTTCGGTATTCGGCTTTCGGTGATGGATCCCGGTCTTCATGATTGTCGCTTTGATATCCAATCGGGTTGACCGGCAGGAACAGGTCTTTCTGCTTGTGGGAGCGGCTTGCCGTCGCGATTATCTAATATCGCGGCTGCAAGCCGCTCCCACAGTCTTTTGACGCTATTCTAGTCTTTCCAACTGAGCGATATATTGAACTCAGGTTTCGGGTAGGTCAAGCCGAGGTTCAATTTCTTTTCCGAAAGCCGAATGTCGAATGCCGAAAGCCTGCTCCTGCTTCCAGTATCCAGGATCTAATACTGATTCTCGAATATATCTCCGTAAGCTTCTTTCAGTACCCCAAAAACCCCCCTGGCAGTCTTCTTGGTAAGAACATCCTGCATAAACGCCTGGGCCTCGCTTTGGCTCAATGAGCGAATTACCCGTTTTATGTTCGGGATCGATTGCGGGTTCATACTCAGCTCATCCAGACCCAGACCCAGAAGAAAAGGGACGTGATGGGCCGCAGAAGCCATTTCACCGCACATATACACTTCGATGCCCTTGCTTTGGGCCACATCGGCCACCTGTTTCAACAGGCGGATAACGGCCGGATCCAGCGGCTGGTAAAGATGGGCCACATTCGAATTCAGCCGGTCAATGGCCAGGGCATACTGAATTAGATCATTGGTGCCGATGCTGAAAAAGTCGGCCTTTTCCGCCAATAAATCGGCCAGAACAACAGCCGATGGGACTTCGATCATAATTCCGATTTTAATGTCGCGGTTGTACTCCAGTCCTTCTTTTTCCAAAGATTCGGCGGCCTGATCCAATAATTTCCTGGCTTCACAGATTTCGAAATAAGCAGAAATCATGGGGAAGAGGATGCGGACATGGCCAAATGCCGCCGCCCTCAATATGGCGCGCAGTTGGGTCAGGAAGACATCCGGTTTTCTCAGGCAGTAGCGGATGGATCGCAGACCCAGCGCCGGATTGGCCTCGTCCTGACCGTTTTGATTGGCAACCGCCTTGTCGCCATTTATGTCCAGGGTCCGAATCGTCACCGGCTTGGGGGCCATGACTTCGACGACGTCTTTGTATTTTTCAAAAAGCTCCTCCTCGCTCGGAAAAATCGCGCGGTTCATATATTGGAATTCCGTGCGGTACAGTCCAATGCCGTCGCCCCCGTAATTTTTTACCGAAACAACTTCCTCCGGCAGCTCGATGTTGGCCATGACCTCCAGTTGGACGCCGTCGGTGGTTTCGGCGCTTAGATGACTTTCGCGGGTGATGACCGCCCGATACTGTTCGTAATCGATCTTGCGTTCTTCGTAGTCGACCAGGGACTTTTCGTCCGGATTGATGATCACCTTACCCTTGTTGCCATCCACGACAATGAGATTATCACTTTTGATGTGTTGGGTGGCAGATTTGAGGCCTACGACGGCCGGTATCTCTAGGGCCTGGGCCACGATCCCGGTGTGCGAGGCCTTGCCGCCGCGATCCGTGATAAAGCCCATGATCTTTTCCAGATTGATCTGGCTGGTGTCGGCCGGGGACAGATCCCGGGCAACCAGAATGACCCGCTTGTCAATATCCGCAATTTTTTCGGCTTTGGCGCCGACCAGGTTGCGCATGATGCTGTCGGTCACATGCACGATGTCCGAAGCGCGTTCTTTCAGATAAGCGTCGGCCATTCCCAGAAAAACCGCTTTCAGGTTGGACACGACCCGCTTCAGTGCCCATTCGGCATTAATTCCGTCCGATTCAATAATTTCAATGGTCTTGCCGTAGAGCATTTTGTCTTTGAGCAAGGCTAAATGGGTTTCGAGAATATGGGCACGCTGCAGCTCTTCCGGGCTGTCATCGATGACAGTGCGAATTTCATCCCGTGCCTTTTTAACCGCGGCTTTAAATCGCTTAATTTCTCCTTGCAGCTTTTTCGTTTCGATATAATACCGGGCGACAATATCCACGCCTTCCTTGTCGACCAGGTAAGCTTTGCCGATGCAGATACCGGGAGACGCATTGATGCCTTTCAGAATGAGTTCTCCAGACGGTTGTGACATATTCAATTATTCCCCAAACCCGTTATCAACGAGATCGACAATCGCATCTAAGATATCGGTGTCCGCTGCGTCCTCGATGACAATCCTTATTTTTGTACCTTTTTCGCAAACCAGCGTTAAAATATCCATGATGCTGGATGCGTCAGCCTTTTCCTCATTTTTCACCACCCAGACATTGCCTTTGGAATGCCTGGCGATTTCGGCAATGCCTGCCGCTGAGCGTGCATGCAGGCCCAGCTCATTTTTGATGGTTGCCGATTTATCCAACACCTGGGCTTTCTTAGCCATTAAAAACCTACGATACCTAATCAAAAACCATATTTTTGTCAATTCCAAAATGTTGACTTGAAAGATAATGGTTGTTAAGTTTTTTGCAACTATCTTTATCTATTGTCTCATAAATTTGCCAACGATACCAGCCGATCCCCATTGAGGGAGGAAGCGGTACGCAAAATGCCGTCTATTATCAGCGGTATACGGTGGGCACAGCCCACTCTACCATAAGGAGTTTTTGCTGCTTAGGGTGATGACACCGGAGATTCGACGGACGGAATCGCGCTAGGCCTGCGCAGCCATTTTTATTAACCAAATCAAGGGGAATGATGATGTCCGACAACACCCTGATCTTCGGCAAAGATGCCTGACCGTATACCCGGGCAGCTCGTGCAGCATTTGCCAAAGAAGGCCGGCCGTTCGAATATTACAATGTTATCAAAGATCCTGATCATCTTGACACTATGTTAAAGTACTCCAAGGGCGCTCGCAAAGTCCCGGTTATCGTCGAGGGTGAACAGGTGACCATCGGATTTGAAGGCAAGACCTGAGGATTGTGATAGTTCGGCCGGAGGCCGAAGCTTGATGCTGGATGCTGGATGCTCGATACTGGATTCTTGATACTGGATACTGATCACTGGCTACTTGTATGAAACTAAACTAAATTGGAACAAAGATTAGTCGCGAACGTCGAACATCGAACGTCCAACATCGAACGTCGAATAAGGAAGACGCTACGCTAAATCGATTCTAAACAAACGAATTGCAGAATCTCAAATGTCAAATACCCAAAAGAGGGTTCAGGTCGTTGAAGCTTTTATTTAAAAAATTGACAGAATACATTATTCGATGTTGGACGTTCAGTGTTCGATGTTCGACGTTCAGCAGTTTCTTTTTCGATTTGACCGGCCGTTTGTTTGGTCGGCGGCTGGGCTGACTACTGACTACTGAATACTGAACACTGGTTACTGATTACCGATCATTGGTCACTGGTTACCGATCACCGATCACCGATCACTGATTATCACAAATCTTCAATTTTCAATCGACACGGGGCCCTGCCGGCGCTTTCAGTCCCGTACATCACATAGGAGTCAATACATGACCTTACCAGAAAATTTCAATGCACTCGTGGTTAGAGAGACCCAGGATAATCAATTCGTGCGATCCATCGAAGAGAGGAGAATCGATGATCTGCCTCCGGGAGATGTGGTTGTTCAAGTGCTTTATTCTTCGTTGAATTATAAGGATGTCCTTTCGGCCACCGGCAATCGGGGGGTCACCCGCAAATATCCCCACACACCCGGAATCGATGCGGCCGGTATCGTTGCCGACAGTGCGAGTGATGCCTTCAAACCCGGTGATCAGGTCATCGTTACCTCTTACGATCTGGGAATGAATACAGCCGGAGGCTTCGGCCAGTATATCCGGGTGCCCGCGGGATGGGTCGTTCCCCTGCCCCAGGGCCTTACGATCGCGGAAGCCATGGTTTATGGCACCGCCGGTTTTACCGCCGCATTGTCCGTCTGGAATTTGATGGAAAACTGCGTGGTGCCGGAAAGCGGCGATGTGCTGGTCTCCGGGGCCACCGGCGGCGTTGGGAGCATTGCCGTATCCATATTGGCTAAACTCGGCTTTTCGGTGACGGCCATCAATGGCGTGGTGGATGAAACCGACTATTTGAAGGAGATCGGTGCCAAGAACGTCATTCCCCTGGAAGAGGCCACCGACACGGGCGGGCGGCCTATTTTGAAAAGCCTGTGGGCCGGCGGCATCGACACTGTGAGGGGTGACATATTGACGACCACCATCAGATCAACCAAATATGGTGCGGCGGTGACCTGCTGTGGTAATGTGGCCTCGGCCGATCTGCCGTTGAACGTTTATCCGTTCATCCTGCGGGGGGTCAGGTTGATTGGTATTGATTCCCAGAATTGTTCGATGGCGGTCCGGCAAATAATCTGGCAGAAGATTGCATCCGAATGGAAACTCGACCGCCTGCCAACCATTGCGACGGAAGCGTCTTTCGAAGAGCTAAACGACAAAATCGATTTAATGCTGCAGAGAAAGCATCTTGGGAGAACGATTATTAAAATGACTAATGAATAATGAGAAATGACTAATGGTGGAAGTCGCTTCGCTCCGGCATTTATATCCGGCCAGGAATGCGGATTTAAGGGTTATATTATATTCGGTCGGGTAGAGGCACGTAACCCAACATAAAACTTCCGGATCTCAACTCAATCAATATCCAAATATGGCGAGAAAACGAACCGTATGATATAGAGGATGGCATTGCTTTGCTCCATTTATAAATGGCAGAATTCCTTCATTTGTCATTTCTCATTATTCATTATTCATTCTCCAGGGGTTTGTCCATGTTGGATCTAAATTCCGAAAACATGACCCGTGATGAACTCGCCGGGCGGGTTGCAGAATTGGAAAAAGAACTGAGAGACGTGAAGCAGGCCGAAAACACCTTGCGCCGGCAAAACGAGTACCTCACCGCCCTGCATGAGACCTCCCTGGGATTGATTGACCATCTGGATAAAGAAGAGCTGCTGGAAGCCGTTTTGCAGCGGGCAGCCATGCTGACGGATACCGAGCACGGCTATATCTATCTGCTCGAGCCGGGCGATGTCCTGATGCAAATGCGGGTCGGCATGGGATTTTTTAAAGGCCACCTGGGGCTGAGCGTGAAAAAAGGCGAGGGCATGGGGGGCAAGGTCTGGCAAGCGGAGAAGCCATTGTTGGTGGTGGATTACTGCTCGTGGGACGGGCGCCTCAGCGATCGGTCCCTGGATGATTTGCGCTCGGTGGTGGGGATTCCCCTGAGAGATCGCAACGGCGTGCAGGGAGTTATCGGTCTGGCCACCGTTAAAACCGGCCGGCGCTTCGAAGCGGAGGATATCGCAATTTTAGGCCGTTTTGCCGAACTGGCGTTGGTTGCCCTGGACAAGGCCAAACTTTATGCCGATGTGCGGCGGGAGCTGGCGGAAAGAAAACGGACCGAAGCGACCCTGCGGGAAAGCGAACAGCGCTATCGCCTGCTGCTGGAGTCATCTCCTGACCCCATTGTCCTTTATAATATCCAGGGCAAAGCCACCTATGTCAATCCTGCTTTTGAACAGACTTTTGGATTTACCAGCGACGAACTGTTGGGCAAACAGGTTGATTTTGTGCCGGAGGAAAACTGGCCGGAAACCAAAAAAGCCATCGAAAATATGCTCAGCGGGCAAAAAATACAGCTTTTTGAAACCAAACGCCTGACCAAAGACAATCGGGTGCTGGATGTTCAAATAAGCTCCACCATTTATCTCAACCGCAACGGCGAGCCGGCCGGCAACATTGTTACCCTGCGGGATATCAGTGCCCAGAAAAAAGCGGAGGTCGAGCTGAGAAAATACCACGGTCGATTGGAAGCGTTGGTCGGCGAACGCACCGCCGAGCTGGCTAAGTCCAATGCCCAGCTCGAACTGGAAATCGACGAACGCCGTCGTGCCGAAAAAACCTTGCGCAAGCGTGAGATCGAACTCAAAGGCCAGTCCCACCATCTGGCAGAGGTCAACACCGCCTTGAAAGTGCTGCTGAAACAAAGAGAGGAAGATAAGCAGGAGCTGGGTGAAAATGTTTTGTCCAATGTCAAAGAGCTGATTTCACCTTATCTGGAAAGACTGAAAAAAAGCCGGCTGAACACCAACCAGAAAACACTGGTCAACATCCTCGATTCAAACTTGAGCAACATGATTTCGCCTTTCATCAGCAAAATGTCTTCAAAATATTTCAATCTAACCCCCGGCGAAGTGCGGGTTGCAAATCTTGTCAAAGAGGGTAAAACCAACAAAGAAATAGCTGAGCTGCTGTTTATATCCAAAAATACCGTATTATTTCACCGCTACAATATTCGCCAAAAGCTCGGGTTGAAGAATAAGAAAATCAATCTGAGATCCCACCTGCTGTCCTACGATACGTAGTGGGTATTACCCACTATTTTACCACTATCTTATCAACTTGACATTGACCGTGTATGGGGTATGTTGGGCTACCATTCAGGAGCGGTATTGGCGATTCAATTTTCATATAATTATGAACAGTTGCGTTGCCGGCCGGAAACCCTGGATCTTTTCCGATTGCGAAGCATTCACTCAACTTAATAGTGTGTAACTATATAATATTAATACAATTTATTAACTATTATATTATTGGTGTTTATTTGCTTGACTAAAGAGATGATATCCGATAGATAGCGTTCCATGAAATGAATTAAATTCATAATCTATCTGAATGTCGGTTATGACTATTTTGTGGGAGATGGAGCCGCAGATTGGCGCTGGAGTCCAGTTTAAAATTACGATTCAAACACACGCTATGCACACGTTCAAGGGAGTGCCTCCGCCAAGCCGACGCCGATACTGTAGATTGAAAAGGTCTACTATTGCAGGCCTTTTTTGCGTTTTAGCATTAAGACTCGAATATTACCGATCACTATGGAAAAATTGGCCATATCAGATGTCACCTTGTCGTTTGGCGGACTGAAGGCGCTGTCGGGTGTCAGCCTGGACATTCAGCCGGGTTTGATCACCTCAATTATTGGTCCCAACGGGGCCGGCAAGACAAGCTTGTTGAATTGTATTTCCGGATTTTATCATCCGACGTCGGGCGATATTTATTACGGCGATCATAAACTCAATAAAGCGTCGCCCCACCAGGTTTCCAACATGGGAATTGCGCGGGCGTTTCAGAATATTGAATTGTTCAGCGGCATGACGGTGCTGGATAACCTGATGCTGGCCCGGCATCAAAAATTGCATTACAACCTGCTGCATGCCGTCGTCTACTTCGGCAAAGCCTCCCGCGAAGAATCGCAAAACCGGCAATATGTCGAAGAGGTCATCGATTTCATGGAACTGGAGCCGTATCGCAAGCACACGGTGGGCAGCCTTAGCTACGGCATCCAGAAGCGGGTCGAGGTGGCCCGGGCCCTGACCCTGGCGCCGCAACTGCTCCTGCTCGATGAGCCCATGGCAGGGATGAACATCGAAGAAAAAGAGGACATGGTGCGATTCGTCATCGACATCCAAAAAGAGCGCGACGCCACCGTTGTCCTGGTGGAGCACGACCTGGGCGTGGTCATGGACATTTCCGACCGCATCTACGTTCTCGATTTCGGGGAGTTGATCGGCTCCGGGACACCGGATGAGGTCGTCAAAATACCCAAGGTAATTGAAGCCTACATTGGAGAAGATTAGATAAAATTGCCTAAAATGATTTGAAATGCCTAAAATGACTAAAATTGTGGAATCGCTGCGCTCTACCGGATTAAATTAAATCGATAGGATACCACAATTTTAGCTCATTTTAGTTCATTTTAAATTTTAGCTCATTTTTCACTACCATATATTTGCTATGGAAAACCAAGACCACTTACTAGAATACACCATCCCCCAGCTGCTGCGCTGGCGGGTTAAAGAGACCGGCGACAAGGTCGCCCTGCGCGAGAAAGATTTCGGCTACTGGAACAACTACACCTGGAACAACTATTACGAGATAGTGCGCAAAATCGCCCTGGGGCTCGAACTGGTTGGCATTAAAAAGGGCGATAAACTGGCGCTGATCGGAGACAACATACCCGAGATGCTGTTCATGGCCCTCGGCGCCCAGTCCATCGGGGCCATTTCAGCCGGGATTTATCAAACCACCCTGCCCGATGAAATTGCCCAACTGATTAATTATATGGACGTGACGGCCGTCTTTTGTGACGACCAGGAGCAGGTGGACAAGCTGGTGGAAGTGCGGGACGAAATTCCCCAGGTGCACAAGGTCATCTATGAGGATCCGCGCGGCATGCGGGACTACCGCGCCGATGACTGGTATCTGTTTATCGAAGACCTTTATGAAATAGGTGAGAAAGCTCACGCGGCAGACCCGACTAAATTCGATGCCCTCATCGACCAGGGCCACCGGACGATATTTGCCACTTCTGTCTGACTTCCGGCACCACCGGGCTGTCCAAAGCCTCCATGATCTCCCATAAAAATTACATCAATATGGGCATCCAGATCGCCAAGGTCGACAAACTCGAGAATACCGACGAATACCTTTCCTTTTTGCCCTTTGCCTGGATCGGCGAGCAGATGAACTCCTTCGGGGTGGCCATGGCCACCGGTATCACCATCAATTTTCCGGAGTCGGTCGAAACCAGCATGGAGGATCTCAAGGAGATCGGGCCCCACTTCATGTTCGGGGCCCCCCGGATCTATGAAACCATCCGCTCCCAGATCTGGCTCAAGATCGATGAATCCTACTGGATCAACCGTTTGGCATACAACAAATTTATCAAGATCGGTGAAAAGGCCGCCCGTTATCGCATGAGCGGCGAGCCGATGCCCGCATCCTTGAAATTTATGGCCTGGCTGGGCAAGGTCATGGTTACGGACCCGCTGATCAACCAGATCGGGCTGCGACGGCTGCGGCGGGCCTACACGGGCGGGGCGGCGCTCGGGCCCGAGCTGTTCACTTTTTATCAGGCCATCGGTGTCAACCTTAAGCAGATATACGGCCAGACGGAGATCGTCGGCATTGCCTACATGCATCGGGATGGTGACGTGCGGCCCGACACGGTGGGCAAACCGCTGCCCGAGACCGAATGCCGCATCAGCGAACAAGGCGAGATCCTGTCGCGTTCGCCTTCGGTGTGTGCCGGCTACTACAAGATGGATGACAAGTCCGAGGAATTGCTGGAGGGCGGCTGGCTGCACTCCGGGGACGCCGGTTATCTGGATGACAACGGCCACCTGGTGGTCATCGACCGGGTGGCGGACGTTATGCACAACAGCCAGGATGAAATGTTCAGCCCCATGTTTCTGGAAAACAAGCTCAAATTCAGTCCCTACATCAAAGAGGCGGTTATTTTCGGCCACAAACGGGATTTCGTGTCCGCCCTGATCAACATCGATCCCATCGTGGTGGGCAAATGGGCCGAGGACCGGGGCATTTCTTTTACGACCTATATGGATCTTTCCAACAAACCGGAAGTAGCGGAGCTGCTCAAGGAGGCGGTGACCGACATCAATGCCCGGGCTGAGAAAGACCATTTCAAAATAAAGCGCTTTGCCGTGTTGTACAAACTGCTGGACATGGACGACGGTGAGCTGACCAAAACCGGTAAAATACGCCGCAAGTTTGTCATGGAAAAATACCAGGATCTCTATGACGCCCTGTATGACGAAAGCGTCAGTAAAAAGAAGGTCGAGGCATTTTTCCAGTATCAGGATGGCCAGACCACGACCGTGGAGGCCGAGATGTCGTTTTACACAATGGAAGGGGTTGCATGAGTTATTTTTTTCAACTAGTGATCAGCGGCGTTGTCGTGGGCTCCATCTATGCCCTGTCGGCACTGGGATTTGTGCTGATCTACAAGTCCAGCCGCGTGCTGAATATCGCCCATGGCCAAATCATCGCTGCGGGCGCCTTTATCACCTATGCGTTGACGGTCTGGGTGGGCATTCACATTGCAGTTTCGTTTATTTTGAGCATGATCATCACCTTTTTTCTAGCCATGAGTGTCGAGCGCGTGTTTTTAAGGCGCCTGATCGGCGAACCCATCATTTCGGTGATCATGGTGACCATCGGGCTGATGTCCATTATCGACGGCCTGATTTACATGACACCTTTTGGCGCGGAAAATTTCTCGTTTCCCGAATTTCTCCCCAAAGAACCGATTGGCTTCGGGGGCGTTTCCATTTCCTGGACGCAGCTGGTCGGCGTGATCGTCACCTTTATCATGATCGGCGGCTTTACCTGGTTTTTTAAAGCATCCACCATCGGCATTTCCATGCGGGCGGTGTCCGACGATCAGTTTGCCTCCATGTCCATCGGTATATCCGTACCCAAGGTGTTCGGCCTGGCCTGGGCTACGGCGGGATTGAGCGCGGCTGCCGCCGGCGGCATCATCGGCAATATTACGGGATTGAATTTCGATGTCCTGCACTCTTTTGGCATCATCGTCTTTCCGGTGGTGATTGTGGGTGGGCTGGATTCCATTTTCGGCGCCATCGTGGCGGGCATCATCATGGGGCTGATCCAGCAGTTTGCGGCCGGTTATCTGGACGGCAACTGGGGGCTTTTCGGTACGGCCGATGTTTTGCCTTATATCATTCTCCTGATCATCTTGTTATTCAAACCCCATGGACTTTTTGGTATCCATGAAATAGAGCGGGTGTAGTGCATGTCTGAAAATCGATGGTTGGCCACGGGTAACTTTTTTACTTCCTATAAAGCGGAACAGCGCATATTTCTGACCAATGTCGACCGGTTGATTTTTGCCGGTTTTATTGTGCTGTTGTTCGTCTGGCCCCTGATGTTCAAGGTCAGCAATAAATACATGCTGGTGATCGACAGCATTATGATTGCCATTGTGGCGGTATATGGACTGAATCTGCTCACGGGATTTGCCGGCCTGATTTCCATCGGCCATGCCGCCTTCGTGGGCGTGGGGGCTTATACACTGGCGAGCTTTGCCAGGGTTCTGGGAAGCGACCACGTGCTGCTGACTCATTGCTGGCCGCTGATGATTCTGCTGGCCGGCCTTGTGGGGGCCGTGTTCGGCGCCGTCGTGGGGCTGCCCTCGCTGCGACTCAAACATTTGTACCTGGTGATTGCCACCCTCTCGTTTCAAATGATTTTCCAGTGGGTGATTAATTTTTCGAGGTTTTTCGACCAGGGGCAGACGATCGCCATCGGCCGGGTGTTCTGGTTTACCGGCAAGGTGGTCCGCAAGCAGCACTATTTTTTCTGGTACTATGTCACGCTGGTGTTCGTGGTGGTGCTGGGATTTGCCGTGCGCAACCTGCTGCGCAGCAAGCACGGGCGCTGCCTGGTGGCGGTGCGCGACAATGACCGCGCCGCCGACGCCATGGGCATGCACCCCGGTTTTACCAAGGTGTACGCTTTTGCCCTGTCAGGCTTTTTCGCCGGCGTTGCCGGAGCCCTGCACGCGTATTTGTGGCGCGGGGTGGGCTTCGAGTCCTTTTTGCTGCACCATTCCATTTCATACCTCGCCATGGCCATCGTGGGCGGGATGGGTACCCTGGTGGGGTGCTTTTTGGGGCCGGCGGCAATTTTAATGCTGGAACTTCAGGTGGAAAACTTTGCTGAATTTGTGGGCCACTATTTCACGGCCGTGGGGGATGTGGCCACGGCATTCCGGCCCTTGTCCTTCGGTCTGGTCATCGTACTGTTCCTGATGTTCGAGCCCCGGGGGATTGCCAACTGGTGGCGAATCGCACGCAGCTATTTCAAGTTGTGGCCGTTTCGGTACTAGATGTCGGATGGTATGCCTAGTTTTGGGTTTCGTACTCGTACTCGTGCTCGTCCTCGAAGTTATCGAGCCGCTTTAAGTACCGAGGGCGAGGACGAGTACGACGACGAGGACGACAGCGATGCGAAGCTTTCTTGTCGGCCTTTCAGTGTGAAGTAAATAGTAGTCTGACGTTTGAATCATCACAGTTGGTTAACCAAAGCAAAAAGGAGGAAAAAATGAAAAACAAACAAGTCATGTTCATGCTGGTTGCACTGTCTTTTCTGCTGGTTTTGGGATTTTCGGCTCAGACCCTGGCTGGAGAAACCTACAAGATGGGTCTGTCCCTGGCGATTACCGGGCCGACATCCGACGTGGGCAACCCCTATTCAAAGGGTGCCGAGGATTATGTCAAATATGTTAATGATGAAAAGCTGCTGGGCGACGACAAGCTGGTGTGCTACATCCGCGACGACGGCTACAAGACCGAGACCACCAAGCGCAACTTCGAAGATTTCCTGGATGAGGAAATCGTGTTTTATCTGAATTACTCCACCGGCAGCACGATGGCGATGAAAAAGGATTTTGACGAAGAAAAAATTCCGGTCCTGCCGGCCTCCTTTCATGCCGGCAACCTGATTGATTCCAGTTACATCTTTTTGCCGATTTCCTCTTATTCCAGCCAGGCCGTGGGGCTGGCCGAATATGTTGTGGCCAATCACAAAGGCAGCGGTACGCCTAAAGCGGCCATGTTCATCCACCCGTCGGCATTTGGGCGTGCATCTCGCGATGATGTTCAAAAAGCGATTAAAGTCGGACTGGGCATTGAACTCGTCGAAATCGTTGAGCACGGCAAAGACCTGGACAACACGGCCATGCTGAAACGTTTTCAGAGCAAAGGCGTTCAATACGTAATCAGTCATACGGTTCAACCACCCGTGGCCACAATGCTAAAAGGAGCACAGAGCCTGGGCATGCTGGCCTCGAGTTTCGGTGAGGCCGGAAAAATCACATTCCTGGGAGCCCACTATGCCGGTGGACCGGACTTGATCGGCTTGGCCGGTTCTGCTGCAGAAAACTACTTTTGGACCACCTCATACAAGTTGATGACCGCCAAGGGGCCGGGCACGGAAGCACAATTGGCTCTGGCCAAACGCTACGGCCGCGATGAGAAAGTGGCCATGTCGCAGAACTACACGAACGGGATCATGGTCGTTCAGGTCGCCGTCGAGGCCATGCGCCGGGTAAAGACCAAGGGTAAAAAGGTCTCCCGTGAAAGTCTGTATGAAGAGATGCTGGCCATGAACGGCTACAATGCCTACTATCCGCTGACCACGGTGGGACCGGTTACTTTTTCGAAAACCGACCGGGAAGGCGTGGACACGCTGCAGCTGTATATGGCTAAAGACGGTGTATTCCAGGAAGTCGGCGCACCGTTTGTTTCAGAGTATGTCCAAAAGATCAAATAATCGCAACATTGCACCATGCGATAAAACGCGGTTCGGCCGCACTTAAATCGGGAGGGTTGCTCCGGGCAGCCCTCCCATTCCAAAGCAAGAAATATGAATCAGCAAAGTTCCAACGGCAATCTGCTCGATGTCAACAACATCGAAGTCGTTTACAACGATATCGTCCAGGTGCTGCGCGGTGTCAGCTTGAGCGTGGCTGACGGCAGCATCGTGTCCCTGCTGGGAACCAACGGGGCCGGCAAAACCACGACCCTGCGGGCCATCAGCGGACTTCTCAAGCCTGAAAACGGTTTCATCAAGGACGGATACGTCAAATTCGAAGGCAAGGACATCACCAATGTTCTCGGCACCCATGTTGTGAAGTTGGGTGCGGTGATGGTGCCGGAAGGGCGCCGCGTGTTCAAGCATCTCACCGTGGATGAGAACATCCGTGTGGGATCCATCACTCGCCGGGACGGCGCCCAAAACATCCGCCAGGACCAGGATCTCATGTATGATCATTTTCCGCGCCTGGCCCGGGTCACCAATCGGCTGGCCGGCTACTGCTCCGGGGGTGAGCAGCAGATGATCGCCATCGCCCGGGCCCTGATGTCGTCGCCCAAGATGCTGATGCTGGATGAACCATCCCTGGGATTGGCTCCGCTGCTGGTCAAAGAAATTTTCGATAATATCAGGCGCATCAACCGGGAAATGGAAACAACCCTGCTGATCGTGGAGCAGAATGCCAAGATCGCACTGGAAATCTCGACCTATGCCTATATTATGGAGTCCGGCAAAATCGTCCTGGAGGGTCCTTCCGCTGAATTGAAGAACAATCCGGATGTCAAAGAATTTTATATGGGCGTTACCCAGGGGGGCGGTCGCAAATCGTTCAAAGAAGTTAAATCCTACAAACGCCGCAAACGCTGGATGTAGTGTCCCGATTGTTTAAAAAACAATCGGGAGTTATTAGTTATTGGTTATTGGTTAATCGAATAACTAAGAGGAATAAGCGATGAAATTTTTAGTGGCATACAACGGCACCAAAGAGTCGGCAGCCGCCCTGGAGCTGGCCCAATCCCATGCGAAAACATTCGGGGCCCAGCTGGTTGTCTTATCATCCAGTGAAGGCGGCAAAGGGGAGAAGATCGAAGACATAAACAAGATCAAACAGGATCTTGAAAAGATCAAACAGGATCTTGCGGAAGACGGGATTGATTGTGAAGTGGAACAGCTTGCCCGGGGCCTGATGGCGGGCGAAGATATCGTGTTGTATGCCGCAGAGAACGAGATCGATCAAATTTACGTCGGCATCCGCAAAAAATCGAGAACCAGTAAATTAATCCTTGGCTCCACCGCACAATTCATCATCCTGAAGGCCGGGTGCCCGGTTACCTCAGTCAAATAATATCAGGTTTCAGGTGTCAATGTTCAACATTGCCGATACCCGACGCCGGACACCTCATATGAAACGTTAAAAGCGAACCGCAGAACCGCAGAATATTGAATATCGAATGTCGAAGGTTGGAATCGCTTCGCTTGATCTTTTTTAAAATAGATAAAATTCATTATTCGATGTTGGACGTTCGATGTTCAATGTTCATCAGTTTTTTATTTGATTTAACTGGCCGTTTCTCAGGCCAACGCCTGGACTGACACCTGACACCTGAAACCATTCGTTACCCATAGCATGCTGATACAAACATCCAGCAAATGATTTAATCAAACAGGATAATATTATGGCACTTCATGACTACACCTTTTATGATCTGATCAGCCGCAACGCGGTTTGCTTTAACAATCTTTCAGCCTGGTATGAGGTTGACGATCAACGCACCGTGACCTATGCCGAGTACAAACAAAAAGTGGATCAGCTGGCCTGCGGCCTGCAAAAAGCCGGTATTGAAAAAGGCGATCGCATCGGGGTTGTCGGCAAGAACAGCCTGGAATATTTTTTACTCTACGGTGCCGCGGCCGCGCTGGGGGCCATTGTGCTGCCCATCAATTGGCGGCTTTCGGCTGAAGAAACGGTGTTTAATCTGGCCGACTGTGAACCGTCACTCCTGTTTGTCGATCCCGAATACCAGGAGATGATCACCAACGCTAAAGATCAACTTCCGTTTGTCAAAGAATGCTGCAACCTCAAGCCGCCGGGCGGAGATTTCGGCGATTTTAATGCGCTGCTCGACAATGATGGCAAGTACACCCTACCGGAGGTGGCCGACCAGGACGGGCTGGTGATTATTCATACGGCAGCGGTGGCCGGCAGGCCCCGGGGAGCATTGTTGAGCCATAAGAACCTGATCAGTGCCAACATCCACATCAATCTTCTGCTGAATCTGTCGACCGAAGATGTTCACCTGAATATACTGCCGCTGTTTCATGTGGGCGGATTATTCATGGCGTCCGCCGCGTTTCATGCCGGTGCGTGCAATCTGAATATGAGCAAATTCGACGCGGCCCAGGCCGTCGATTTGATTGCCGAGAAAAAAGTGACATTCATGTTTGATTTTGCACCGATCCTGTCCTCCATCCTCGAGGAGCATGAAAAATCCGGCAAGGACATCAGATCTTTGCAGCATGTGCCCGGATTGGAGGCTCCGGCCGTCATCGAAAAATACCTGGAAGTGACCGGCGGTAACTTCTATTGCATGTACGGCCAAACGGAAACCTCGGCCATTGCCACCATGGCGCGCTATTCGGAAAGGCCGGGGTCGGCCGGCCGGACCATCCAGCTGGCCGATGTGCGCCTGGTCGACGACGACGATCAACCGGTGCCGGTGGGAGCCACCGGCGAAATTGCCGTCAAGGGCCCCATGGTGTTCAACGGCTACTGGAATCTGCCGGAAGATACCGAGCAGGCGTTTCGCGGCGGATGGCACCACACGGGTGACCTGGGGCGCTTCGATGAGGACGGCTATCTCTGGTATGAGGGGCGCAAGGCCGAAAAAGAGCTGATCAAACCCGGGGGCGAAAATGTCTATCCGGCCGAAGTTGAAAAGGCCATTCTCGAACATGCCGCCGTCGAAAGTACGGTGGTGTTCGGGGTGCCGGATCCCAAGTGGAAAGAAGGCATCAAGGCGGTCTGCCAGTTGAAACCGGGCCAGACTTTAGAGGCGCAGGAGTTGATTAAATTTGTCGGCAGTCGGATTGCCTCCTACAAAAAACCCCAATATGTCGAATTTGTTGCCGAGCTGCCCCTGCTGGAAGATGGCGAGCCGGACCGAGCCAGAGTTAAGGAGCTTTATGGCGGGGAGCAGAAATAGCGAGTTGCGTGTTGCGAGTTGCGAGTTGCGAGTTGCGTGTTGCGTGTTGCGAGTTGCGGGTTACGTGTTGCGGGGAAACGGGTTGCGGGGTGAAAAAGTTGGCATTCGGTGTTCGGCGCACAAGGCACACTGCAATGTTTTAAAATAGACATGTCATCCCGCGCAAGTGGGGGCCTTCGGGGTATGGGCATAGGGCAGAGCGCATAGGGCATGGCAGTTGAGTTAGACGAATCGAAGCCGGGGTGCCTGTCTTCTGATATCTGGATGATGGATTCTTGATACTCGATGCTTGATACCGGATGCTGGGATATCCGTTTTCTGCTGGCCGCGGCGTAGCTCGAAGAGCGAAGACGGGTCTTCTCTGATTTGGCTGCGTGTCGCGGCTAGTCGGTATCGAGAATCGAGTATCCAGTATCGTGCATCCGGGATCAAGTCTGGTAGGGTGGGCTCTGCCCACCAAATATCAGCAATAGCAGTTGTTGGCGGTGGGCACAGCCCACCCTACGCCGGTAATCTTAGATTTATTTAAGTCATCGAGATTGCAGCATCCAGCATCGAGTATCGAGGATCCAACATTCAGTATCGAGTATCCAGTTTCGAGCATCCAACATCGAGTATCGAGCATCCAGCATCGAGTATCGAGCATCCAGCATCGAGCATCTAGAATCGAGTATCGAGCATCCAGAATCGAGATTGCAGCATCCAGCATCGAGTATCGAGGATCCAACATTCAGTATCGAGTATCCAGTTTCGAGCATCCAACATCGAGTATCGAGCATCCAGCATCGAGTATCGAGCATCCAGCATCGAGCATCTAGAATCGAGTATCGAGCATCCAGAATCGAGATTGCAGCATCCAGCATCGAGTATCGAGCATCCAACATTCAGTATCGAGTATCCAGTTTCGAGCATCCAACATCGAGTTTCGAGCATCCAGCATCGAGTATCGAGCATCCAGCATCGAGCATCTAGAATCGAGTATCGAGCATCCAGCATCGAGCATCCAGCATCCAGAATCGAGTATCGAGCATCCAGAATCGAGAATCCAGTATCCAATACCCAGCATCTAACACCAATGATTTTGAAACTTTTAATTACCGCGTGGGCCATATTTTTTTTCTTCGGCAATGCTGCGCCGGTTTTGGCTGATGGGATCAGAATCGGTGCGTTTAATGATTTGAGCGGCGCGACGGCGGATGCCGGCAAGGATTATGCTATGGGCATAGTGGAAGCCGTTCGTTATGTCAATGATGAGGGCGGGATCAACGGCCAGCAGATCGAGCTGTTCCAGTATGACTACGGCTACCGGACGCCTGAAGTTCATGCCAAGTATAAACATTTAAAAAGACTCGGGGTCGTGGCTGTGCTCGGCTGGCATATCGTCGATACACAGGCGCTTTCCGACCTGGTTGCCAAAGATAAGATACCCTATTTGACAGCTTTCTATTCTGCCCGTCTGACAAATCCGGCAAAGTCGCCCTATAATCTGTATGCCGCCACCGATGACTCTTCTAGCGCCAGGGCGGCGCTCACCGCCTGGTTTGATGAGAAATGGCCGTTGAAAGAGGATTACGGCTCCCGCAGGCCGCGCGTTCAATTTGTTTACATGCTTGCATCGCCGAACCTCAGCGCCCCCGTCAAAGCGATTAGAGACCAGGCCGAACTGTTCGGATTCAATATCGGTCCGGATCAGGATATCTCAATGTTTGCTACCGATGTCCGCCGCCAGATCAAAGCGATGCATGGCTTTAAGCCGGATCTGGTATATCATGGCAATACAGTGTTGTCCGTGGCGGCTACCCTGAAGGAAGCCGTTGACGCCGGTTTAAAGGCCGACCACATCGTGAACAATTGGGCCTTCGATGAAAACCTGATAAAACTGGCCGGTAAAGCGGCCGAAGGGGTGATGGGCGCCAGTGGTTGTGCATTCTACGGTGTTGACGCTTCGCTGATGGAAGATATCAGGTCGTACGGAGTAAAATACCATCCCGGGGTTTCCGCCGCAAAACGTTCCGTCCGCACCATCCAGGCCTGGGCCAATGTGCTGGCCCTGCGGGAAGCCTTGACGCGGGCCGATGCAGCCGGAGAAATAACCGGAGAGACTATTATGAAGAAGGGTTTCGAGACCTTCGACGGTGTCGACATCGGCCTGGGCGCAGCACCGTTGACCTATACGGATACCGATCACCGGTCTTCCGGCGAAGTGAATATTTACCAGGTTGAGAACCAAAAGTTCGCTCTCATGACCCGTATTGACCTGAAAGGCCGTTGGCCGGCAAAGTGGGCTCGAGAGTGGGCCGGCTGGTGATAATAGAAATGAATAATGAAAATTGAAAAATGAATATTTAAGGCATTCTATCGATTTTAATTTCTTATCCTTCGCCCAACTGTGATGACAACGCTTAATCCGGATCTGTCATAGACGCAGAATGCTGTTCCACTAAGGCTATTTAGACAACCTTTTGACTTAAGCTCATCTTTGCGTCTTGGTGGTGAGTAACTTGCATTACTATACACAGAAATTGCGGTTTTAAATTTAAAAAGATAGAATTCCTTAAATTTTCAATCTTCATTCTTCAATCTTCAATAACAAGGGCTTATCCATAAGGGCTTCTAACTAGTGTTCGAACGGGTATCCAGAACTCTTTGATATTGCTGATTAATATCGCATAAAAGGAAAACGAAGATTTTCCAGTTTAATGCATTTTTTACTTGCATTAAAAACTCGTAAACGGTAGTTATCTT
>Ga0209678_1000161_pt1 | contig 26981 bp, 29 predicted proteins | sample WorMetilvaeELBA1_FD_187404 | JGI IMG/M metagenome (GOLD analysis project Ga0209678, IMG submission 187404) | Marine gutless worms symbiont microbial communities from Max Planck institute for Marine Microbiology, Germany - Olavius ilvae ELBA.1... ...
ACGACGCCCAGGCCTACAAGCAACGCAACCGGATCGAGCGCCTGTTCTGCCGGCTCAAGGACTTCCGCCACATCGCCACCCGCTACGACAAGCGCGCCGACACCTTCCTCTCAGCCGTCTTCATCGCCGCCACCCTCGTCTGGTGGCTCAATTGAGTCCCGACCCTAGGGGCCGGGGCGGCCGTCGAACGGGCAAAATAGGGGCACGCAGCGGCCGGCTTTAACGTTGCCTGAACCGTATGGGGCGGAGAGTCCTTGCCATGGCTCTTCCGGCTCCTGACGCGCCCGCCCGCGGCGCTGCTCCGGTCGACGAGACGGCGCTCCTCGAGGCCTATTTCGACCGCCTGTGGCCGCTCTTGCGCAGCATCACCGGTGCCGGCGTGCGGGCCAGCCACGACATCCTCTCCGAGCTGATCCCGCTGGAGCGGCTGGAGATCTCGAGCGGCACCCGGGTCTTCGACTGGGAGGTGCCGCGCGAGTGGGTCGTGCGGGAGGCGTATGTCGAGGCGCCGGACGGCCGCCGCCTGTTCGACGTGCGCGAGCACACGCTGCACCTATTGAACTACTCGGCGCCGTTCCAGGGCACGGTCAGCCGCGACGAGTTGGACGCGCATCTGCACAGCCTGCCCGAGCAGCCCGACGCGATCCCCTACGTCACCAGCTACTACGCCGAGCGCTGGGGCTTCTGCTGCCGCCACCGCGATCGCGAGGCGCTGCCCGAGGGCGACTACCGGGTCGTCATCGACACCGAGTTGAAACCGGGCTCGATGACGCTGGGCGAGGCGGTGCTGGGGGGCGAGAGCGAGCGCGAGGTGCTGCTGTCCTGCTGCACGTGCCACCCCTCGATGGCCAACAACGAGCTCAGCGGGCCGCTGGTCGCCTCGCTGTTGTACCGCCGCCTGGCCGCCTGGCCCGACCGCCGGCTGACCTACCGCTTCGTCTTCCTGCCGGAGACCATCGGCAGCATCGCTTATCTCGCCATGCGCGGCGAGCACCTGCGCGATACGCTGGTCGGCGGCTACGTCGTCAACTGCACGGGCCTGCCCTGCGACATCACCTTCAAGCGCTCGCGCCAGGGCGATAGCCCGGCCGACAAGGCGGCGCTGGCGGCGCTGACGGCGCTGGCGCCCGACCGCTTGAGGACCAGGCGTTCCGGCCGGACCGCGGCGGCGACGAGCGGCAGTACAACGCGCCCGGCTTCGACCTGCCGGTGGCGGTGATGATGCGCGGCGCCTCGAGCTGCTATCCCGAGTACAACACCTCGCTGGACGACAAGTCGCTGGTCTCCTTCCCGGCGATGAAGGAGGCGGTCGACGTCTACGAGGAGGCCTGCCTGGGTCTCGACCGCAACCGCCGCTACTGCAACCTGAAGCCATTCGGCGAGCCGCAGCTCGGCAAGTACGGGACTCTACGGCACGCTGGGCGACCGCCGCCGGCCGCACGACCGCTCGGCCCTGATGTGGCTGCTCAACTACGCGGACGGCCGCCACGACCTGCTCGACATCGCCACCAAGAGCGGCCTCGCCCCGTCGCTGCTCGACGCCGCCGCGCGGCGGCTGTTGGAGGCGGGGCTGCTGTCGCCGGCGGACGACGGGCCGCTCGACCGGCTGGAGCGCGCGCTGGCGCGCTAAGGCGCTGGCCGACCGCACAGAATCGGCACAGGCCGGCCGACCCCCGGGTGGCTTCCGCAGACGTTAACCAACTCTGAACACATTCGAGCAAATTATTGGATGTGTTTGATCTTTTCTGCTGCCAATCCAGACCCGGGACGGCTGCACGGAGACCGAATCTGGCAGTCCGCGGGCACCGCGCGTCCATAGCACCGCGTGCGGACCGAGCACGGGACGACAGCGCCGCCGCATGACCCCCGACGTCATCGTCTTTCGCGACGACTTCGCGCGCCTGGCGCGCGAGCAGCCCGACGCGCCGGCGTTGGTCGACGCTGCGACGGGGCGCGCGTTCAGCTACGCCGCCAGCGCCCGACTGATGGACCGCATCGAGCTCTACCTGTCGCGCGCGACCGAGCCGCGGCCGCGCCGCGTGGTGACGCTGTTGCCCAACTCGATCGAGATGTTCGCGCTGTTCCTCGCGGCGATGCGCGCCGGCCTTGGCTTCGCGCCACTGGCGCCGGACTCGAGCCCGCGCGAGGTGCTGCGCTGGATCGAGCTGGTGCGGCCGGACGTCGTGCTCGTTGCCGAGACCGCGAGCGACGACGTACTCGCCGTGCTCGACGCGCTCGACATCCCGTACTCCAGGCTGCCGCTCGACGGCAACTTCGCCTGGCTGCCCATCAGCAACGCCAACCCGGCGCCGCTCTTGGCCGAGGGCTCGGCGCGGCTCTACCTGACGACCGGCGACCCCACCGACGAGCCGAAGGCGCTGGTGTTCGACGCCGACCGCCTGTGGTCGGCCGGCTGTGCCTTCGCCGGCGTGCACGGCTTCCTCGACGGCGGCGCCCGCTTCCTGAACATCCTGCCGATGTCGCAGCTGTGCGGGCTGTTCAACCTGGGCCTCATTCCGCTGGCCGCCGGCGGCAGCGTCGTCGTGGCCGAGGCATTCTCCGAGACGTCGTTCCCCGACTTCTGGCGGAGAGTCGAGCAGTTCGACGTCAACGTGCTGTGGCTGGTGCCGACGATCGTGCGCGGCCTGTTGCGCGGGGCCGAACGCACGCGTCGCCACGAGCACGAAAGGCTGACCGGCCTGCGCGCCTGCTTCCTGGGCACGGCGCCGATCGACCTGGCCACCAAGGCGCACTTCGAGGCGCTGTTCCGGGTGCCCCTGCTAGAGAACTTCGCGCTTCCCGAGACGACGTTCTTCTCCTCCGAGACGCTGGAGAACCGCATCTGGCGGCGCAGCGGCACGGTCGGCGAGCTCTTGCCCTACGCCGACGTGCGCTTCGGCACGATGGGCGGCGAGGAAGACGAGGCCGGCGAGGTGCCGCCGATGCAGCTCTTGGTCAAGACGCCGTTCCTGTTCCTCGGCTATCTGCAGCCCGACGGCTCGCTCGACCTGCCGCTCGACGCCGACGGCTACTTCGCGACCGGCGATCTGGGCGACCTGGACGGCCGCGGGCGCCTGGTGATCGACGGCCGCGTCCGCGAGATCATCAAGAAGGGCGGCCTCCTGGTCTCCCTGCGCGAGCTCGAGGTGCTGATCGAGCGGCACCCACTGGTCGCCGAGGCGGCCGCGGTCTCCGAGGCCCACAAGGTCTACGGCCAGGCGCCGACGCTGTTCCTCAAGCTCGCCGTCGCCAGCGTCGGCGAGGGCGACCCGGTCGCCGAGGTCACCACCTGGCTGCGCGAGAACCTGGCGCCGCACAAATGGCCCGAGCGGATCGAGGCGATCGACGAATTCCCGCGCACTGCCAGCGGCGAGATCCGCCGGCAGGCGCTGCTGGCCGGGGCCCGCGATGCGGCGTAGCCCGGCATGGCCCGCGACGCCGCGGTGGCGCCGATGCGCCTGACCGACAAGGAGCTCGAGGCCGCCCTGGCGTCGGTCATCCAGCCGGATGACACGGCGATCGTCGTCTATCCGGGCATCTGGTCCTTTGCCCACCGCTCTGGGATCCCGGCCGAGCAGGCGCTGGCCCGGGATCTCGGCGTCTCCTGCGTCCTGATCGGGCGCAAGCGGGGCGGGTGACGTGGTTTGCGCGGCACTCCGCGGCGCCGGTCCGGCGCCGGCGCGCGGCTTGAGCCAGCGCATTTCGCTATGCGCCTGAATCTGCGACACTATCTACAACTCGAATCGGTATGTGGGGGCAGTCATGTTGCAGCATCCAATGCTCGGCATCGCGTTGGCGGTCGTCGGCGTGATCGTGAACCAGTACGCGTATCTGCACGACCTGATCGCCGACAAGCACGAGGGCGCCATCATCATGGGGACACAGTCGTTTCTCCTGGCGGTGGTTGGCCTCGTCATCCTGATCGCCGGCCTCGTCATCATGCAGCGCGCCCGAAGCGCTTCGTAGCATTCCAACTATCGCGGGGTTGCCAGCGCCGCGCGGGCGCCGTTAGGGTTGCCGCGCTACAAGCCGGCCGTTGTGCGGTGTGGGGGGCGCCAGGCCGATGACTGGGTTGTGGGGAACGGCCGTGCGACCGACTCTTGGGCGACGACTCCTGGCGTTGCTGATACCCGAACCGCGGCAGGTGATTGTCCGCGCCGGCGGGCGCGTGCGCTATGTCACGATCCCGCGCGCCGTTCAGCTTGCGGTCATCGCCATCGCTATGGGCGCCGTCGCCTGGACGGTCTACGCGTCGTCCCGCTACCTCGACCACCACCGCATTGTCGCCGACCGCGATCGGGCGCTCGCCGCCGCTCGCGGCACCAACCTGGCGCTCGCCGACGAACTGGAGGGCCGTGAGGCCCAGGTCGCCGACCTCAGCACGCGGCTCGATGCGCGCGGCGCCGAACTGGCTGAGTTGAACGCCCGCCGCGACACGCTTGCGGCACGGGTCGAAGGACTGAGCCGCGACCTGTCCCAGAGCCGCGACGTCGGCTCGCTTGCCGAGTCCGACCGCGGCCGGCTGAACGCCGAGCTGAAAGAGGCCGAGACACGCCTCGCGGCGGCCGCGGCGACGCACACCGCGCTGGAGGCCGAACTGGCCGACCGCGACGCGGCGCTGGCCGGCCTGGGCGCCGAGCGCGACGGCCTGAAGGAAGAGCGCCATGCGCTGCTCACCATGCTCGACCGGCGCGCCACCGAGATCGCCCGCCTCACCGAGGAATCCGGGAACCGCAGTGCGGCGCTCGAGGACGCGCTGGCCGGCATGCTGTCGGCGCGCGACGACCGCGACCGGCTCGATTCCGAACTGTCGCGGCTGACCGCCGACCTGCGCGCCGCGCAGACCGACCTGGTCCAGCTCTCGCGCGACCGTGCCACGGCGCGCGAGGACCTGACGCGGGCGCAGCGGGCCCTGGCACTCGCCAGCAGCGAGCGCGACCGCCTGAGCGACGAGCGCGCGCGGCTGGACGCCAACCTGGCCGACGCCCGGGTCGGCCTCGGCCGCCTGACCGACGACAGCCGCGTCACCCAGGAGGAACTCGACAATGCGCGCGGCGCCCTGGCGGCGATGCGCGCCGACCGCGACCGTGTCGGCGCCGACCGCGACCGCCTGTCGGTCGAGCTGGCGGGCGTGCGCGCCGATCTGGTGCAGAGCGGCGAGCGCGCCACCGGGCTGGAGCGCGAGCTGGCGGCGGTGAGCGAGCAGCTGCAGGACGTCGACGCCCAGCACCGGCGCGAGACGGCCCGCCGCACGGCACTGGAAGAGACGCGCAGCGATCTGCAGGCTCGCATCGCGGAACTGGTCCACGAGCGCGACGCGACGGCGGCCGAGCTGACCGAGACGGCGACGGCCCGCGACGCGGTGATCGCCGCGCGGACCCGCCTGACGCAGGAACTGAAGACGGTCGAGGGCCAGCTTTCCGAGGCACGTTCCCAGCTGGCCGGCGGCGAGGCGCGTCGCGGCGGCCTGTTGGTGCGCATCGACGAGCTGGAGGGCGCGCTGGCCGACATGGCCGACGCGCGCGGCCGGCTGGCCGGCGAACGCGACACCCTGGGCGGCCGGGTCGCCGAACTGGAGAGCCAGATCGCCATGCTGGACGGCGGCCAGCGCGACGTTGTGGCGCGGCTGCACGACAACACCGCGGCGACGCTGGCGCATCTCGAACGCACGCTCGACATGGCGGGCCTGAGCCCCGACCGCCTGATGCGACGCGCCGACCCGTCCGCCGAAGACGTCGGCGGGCCGCTGCGCCCGATGGCCGAGGGGAACGGTTCGCCGCTGGGCGGCGAACTCGTGGCGCTGGACGCCGACCTCGACCGGCTGTCGCGGCTGCGGCAGGTGATGGCGGCCGTGCCCTTGACGCCGCCGCTCGACAACTTCCACGTCGCCAGCGGCTTCGGCAAACGGCGCGATCCGTTCACCAAGCGCTGGGCGATGCACATGGGGCTCGACTTTTCGACCTATCCGCGCTCGCCGGTGCACGTCACCGCGCCGGGCACGGTGACGTTCGTAGGTTGGAAAGGTGCTTACGGCAAACTGGTCGAAATCGACCACGGCCTGGGCCTGCGCACCCGCTACGGACACCTGCGCAAGATCCTGGTCAAGCGCGGTCAAAAAGTTGCCTTCCGCGACCGCATCGGTCTCCTGGGCAGCACCGGCCGCAGTACCGGCCCGCACCTGCACTACGAGGTGCTGGTCGACGGCAAGCAAATCGATCCCGCGAACTTCCTGAGGGCAGGCCGCTATGTTTACAAAGACTAAGCGCGCACGTGACGGCAACCCGACGATCCCCTCGATCATCGGCGGCGACATGCGCGTATCGGGCAATCTCACGACCGACGGCGAAGTGCATATCGAGGGCGTCGTCGACGGCGACGTGAGCTGCGACAGCCTGGTTCTGGGCGACGACGCCGCCGTGACCGGCAAGATCGAGGCGCGCGATGTCAGCGTGCGCGGCACCGTCACCGGCGAGATCAAGGCCGAGAACGTCTCGCTGACCAAGACCTCGCGCGTCAACGGCGACATCGTGCACGAGAGCCTGGCGATCGAGTCCGGCGCCTATGTCGAAGGCCAGATGCGGCGCATGGATTCGGCCAAGGACCGCATCACCGTGGTCTCGACCCACGCCGCCGGCAGCTCCGGCACGTCCGCCGCCGAAGAGACGCCGGAGACCTCGAAGCCGAAGGAGAGCGTCGGCTGAATCGCTATCCGTTCTGCCGGGCAAGGGCCCGGCAGAACGTCTCGCGGTCGACGTTGCCGCCGGTGAGCACCACCGCGACCGTCTTGCCGCGGCAGTCGAAGCCGCCGCTCAGTGCCGCGGCGAGCGCCACCGCGCCGCCCGGTTCGACGACCAGCTTGAGGGTGGTGAAGGCGAACGCCATGGCCCGCTCGGCCGCGGCGTCGTCGACCACCAGGCCGCCGTCGAGCAGGCGGCGGTTGATCGGAAACGTGATCTCCCCCGGCGTCGGCCCCAGGAGCGCATCGCAGATCGAGCGCGCGCCGGGTGCGTTGGCGAGGCGCTTGCCGGCTTCGAGCGAGCGCGCCGTGTCGTCGAAACCCGCGGGCTCCACCGCGTAGACGTGCGTCGCCGGGCTCAGTCGCTCGAGCGCCAGCGCGATCCCAGCGATCAGGCCGCCGCCGCCGCAACAGCACAGCACCGCGTCGAGCGTCGCCGCCGCCTCGGTCGCCTGGGCCGCCAGCTCCAGCCCGACGGTGCCCTGGCCGGCGATGGTCCAGGGGTGGTCGTAGGGCGGCACCAGCGCCGCGCCGCGTTCGGCCGCGATCCCCGCCGCGATCGTCTCCCGCGTCTCCGTGTCGCGATCGTAGGGCACGACCTGCGCCCCCAGCGCCTCGGTGTTGGCCCGTTTGATGGCCGGCGCGTCGGCCGGCATGACGATGGTCGCGGCGTGCCCAAACAGCCGCGCCGCGGCGGCGACGCCCTGGGCGTGGTTGCCCGACGAGTAGGCGACGACGCCGCCCGGTTTCGCCGGGTCGAGCCGGCTGATGAAGTTGCAGGCGCCGCGAAACTTGAACGAGCCGGTGCGCTGCAGCGTCTCGGGCTTGATCAGCAGGCGCCCTCCCAGGCGCTCGTTCAGCGCCGCGCTCTCGATGAGCGGCGTGCGCACGGCATGGAGTGCGATACGCGCCGCCGCGCCCTCCAGGTCGGCGAAGACCGGCGGTGCCTCAGGTGCGGGCGAGGAATCCATCGAGCACGGCCTCCACGGCGGGTTCGGCAAGGGTCGGGCAGTGGCCCACGCCGGGCAGCTCGACGGCCGCCATGTCGGGGCGGCGGCGCCGCATCTCGGCGAACGTCGCGGCCGTCAGCACGTCGGAGACGCCGCCGCGCACCGTCATCAGCGGCACGTGCCCCAGCGCGCCGAACAGCGCCCACAGGTCGCGCTCGGGCTGGCGCGGCTGCCGCAGCGGCCGCACGATCGCCGGGTCCCAGTCGACGTGCAGCCGCTCGTCGGCGTAGGGCCCGAACGGCCCCTGGCGATAGGTGTTGCGTGCGAACGTGCGCCACGCCTCATCGCTGTCGAGCGAGAGGTTCGGGAACAGGTTCTTGAGGCGCACCACCGCGGCGTCCCAGTCGTCCAGCGGTACGTCCTCGCCGACATAGGCCAGGATGCGCGCGCCGGGACCGGGGTCGACGTGTGGGCCGACGTCGTTGAGCACCACGGCGGCGACCGCCGTCGGCACGACCACCGCGAGGCCCATGGCCAGGAGGCCGCCGAGCGAGGTGCCGACGACCGTCACGCGGTGCACGCCGGCGACGATCAGCAGGTGGCGGATGTCGTCGAGGTAGACCTCCGCCCGGTAATGGCGCCAGTCGGGGTCCCAGGCCGACGCCCCGCGCCCGCGGTAGTCCGGCGTCAGCACGCGCCGCGGCGCTCCGGCGATGCCGGCTGTCAGGCGCTCGGCCAGGGCGGCGAAGTCGCGCGCGCTGCGGGCCAGTCCCGGCAGGCACAGCACGGTGGCGCCGTCGGCCGGGCCGTAGTCGCGAAAGCTCAGCCGCAGGCCGTCCTGCGCGGCGTACGTGCGCGCCCGATGATCTGCCACTAACCCGCGAAGCCGAGCAGGGGCGGCAGTTCGGCCAGGGTGCGCAGCTCCGCGTCGGGCTGCGCCGGCAGGCGCTCGCGCGGCTGGCCGGCGCGGTTGACCCAGGCGACGCGGAAGCCGAACTGGGCGGCGCCGACGGCGTCCCAGGCGTTCGACGACTGGAAGCAGATCTCATGCGGCCCGACGCCCAGCGCCTCGGGCGCCAGTTGGTAGACCCGCGGGTCGGGCTTGTAGACGCCGACGGCCTCGACCGACAGTACGGCGTTCAGCAGGTCGCCCAGGCCGGCGCTGTCGACCGCCGCCTGCAGCATCTCCGGCGCGCCGTTCGACAGGATCGCGGTCTTGCACCCCGCGGCCTTCAGCGCGCCCAGCACGTCGGCGACCTCGGGGTAGGGGTCGAGCTCGCGGTAGAGCGCCATCAGGCGCGCGTGCAGCGCCGGGTCGTCGAAACCGTTGGCGGCGAGGGCGAAGTCCAGCGCCTCGCCGGTGACCTGCCAGAAGTTGGCGTGCACGCCCATCAGCGTGCGCAGCCAGGTGTACTGCAGCTGCTTCTGGCGCCAGGCGTCGTTGACGGCGTCGAGCCTGTCGCCCAGCACGTCGCCGCAGCGCGCGGCGGCGGAATTGAAGTCGAACAGGGTGCCGTAGGCGTCGAAGACGCAGGCCTCGATGCCCTCGAGCGCCATGGCGCGGTCAGCCGGCCCCGCGAGCGGCCAGCGACGTGCCGGGCCGGTCGCCCAGCCGCCGCCAGTAGATCGGCACCGCCTCCAGCACGCGCTGCACGTAGTTGCGCGTCTCGTCGTAGGGGATCGACTCGATCCAGTCGAGCATGTCGATCTCGCCCGTGCGCGGGTCGCCGTAGGCCCGCATCCACTGGTTCACGCGGCCCGGCCCGGCGTTGTAGCCGGCCAATGCCAGCGGGTAGGCGTCGTCGAAGCGGGCGAGCAGCCGCGCCAGATATGCGCGGCCCAGCCGCAGGTTGTAGTCGCCGTCGTCGGTCAGCCGGCCCTTGGCGTAGCGCACGCCCAGCTGCCGCGCCATGGCCTTGGCGGTGCGGGGCATGACCTGGGTCAGGCCGCGCGCGCCGGCCGGGCTCTCGGCGTCGGTCTCGAAAGAACTCTCCTGGCGCACCAGGGCCAGGATCAGCGCCGGCTCCGGCGCTTCGGCGACGCCGTCGGGCGGCGGCAGCTCGATCAGCGGGTAGCCGAACTCGGTCATCGGCTCGCCCTCGCGCACGGCGCGCTTGGCGATCGTCAGCGCCTGCTTCGGGCGGCCGACCTCGCGCGCCAGCTCCGCGACGGCGGTGCGCGCGCCGGGCGTCTTGGCCCGGCGGCCCATGAGATAGAGGAACGCCGAGGTGTGCTCCGCCGCGTCGACCTGGGCCAGCTGCCGCACCAGCGGCGTGAAGGCGTGGTTGTCGCGCCAGGCGCGGTCGGCGTCGTCCGGCGCCGGGGCCGGCGCGGTCTCGGGCAGCGGCAGGTCCAGGGCGGTGATCGCCTGCTGGCCGTAGAACGTCGTCGGGTGTTCGGCGGCACGGTCGAACCAGGTGCGGGCCGCGGCACTGTCGCCCAGCGCCGCCGCCGCGCGGCCGGTCCAGTAGGCGCCGCGGGCGCGGCTGATCGGATAGCGCACGCCGGCGTGCAGCCGCTCGAAGTGGTCGGCCGCGACGTCGTGGTCGGATAGGAACGCGTGGGCGATCCAGCCGGCCATGAACTCGCCCTCGGCGAAGCCGGTGCCCTCGTCCAGGCTGTGGTCGGCGACCAGGCGGTAGGCCTCGCTGTAGTGGCCCTGCGCCAGCGCCCGGCGGGCCAGCACCTCGCGCTCGGCGTACCAGTCGCCGAGGCGCGGCAGGGCCGCCGCGGCGGCGATCGACGGCGACGGCGAGAGCAGCACGGCGCGCGCCGACTCGTCCTTGCCCTTGCGGCGGCGCCAGTGCAGGCGCGCGTACCACAGCGCCGGGTCTTCGCGCAGGTTCTCCGGCACGCGGTTGATGGCACCGTCGACGCCCGGCGTCTGGCGCAACAGCGCGATGCGTGCCTCGCCCAGCGCGCGATGCTCGTTGCCGACCAGCCGCAGCATGCGCTTCGCCTTGCCGTACTGGCGCGACCAGATCAGCCGGTCGAGCCGGGCGATATGGTCCTGGCGGCGCAGGTGCTCGCGGTAGCGGCGGTAGAACAGCTTCGAATCCGCGGCGTCGAAGTCGAGCGTCACCCAGGCGCGGCGGACGTTGGCGACGATGTCTTCGCCGCTGGCCTGCTGGGCGCCGATGTGCATCAGCGCCCCGCGCCCGGTGCGGGGCGGGAAGCGCTTGAACCAGGCCAGCAGGATCTCCGGCGCCACGCCGTCGCGCAGCCGCCGCTCGGCGTTGGTGCGCAGGGTGCCCAAATACGGCCAGTCGGGATAGGCGTCGATGAAGCCGGCGATGGCGGCGAAGCTGGCCCTGGTGTCGTCGCGCCGGTAGTCGAGCCAGTCGAGCACCTCGCGCAGGCCGGGGTCGCGGGCCGCGGAGGCGGCCTTGTGCGCGCGCCGCCATTTGTCCTTGTCGACGGCCTCGAAGGCCGCGCCGTAGGCGTCCGCGTCGCGCTCGTCGAGCGCCGTGGCACCGGCCGGCAACACGGCCAGTCCCCACAGCACGGCCGCCAACAGTCCGGACGGAACCAGACGAACCAGCGCTCGACGCTGCATGGGGGCCTCGTCGCAGGCGTTGCCAGGGCGCGCCAGTCTAAGCGAAGCCGCGCGGTCGGCGCTATGGGCATCGCTTGCCGCAACGGGCGCGATTCCATTATACCCGGCGGGTTGCGCGCAAATCGTTAACGAATTTCGGAGTGCGGACCATGTTCAAGGGCTCGATCGTCGCGCTGATTACGCCGTTCCGGGACGGGGCGCTGGACGAGAAAGCCCTGCAGGACTTCGTCGAGTGGCAGATCGCCGAGGGCACCGACGGCCTGGTGCCGGTCGGCACCACGGGCGAATCCCCGACGCTGAGCCACGCCGAACACGAGCGCGTCGTCGAGTTGACGGTCGAGGCCGCGGCCGGCCGCGTGCCGGTGATCGCCGGCACGGGCTCGAACTGCACCGATGAGGCGGTCTCGCTGACGCGCCACGCCAAGGCGGCGGGCGCCGACGGCGCGCTGGTCGTCACGCCGTACTACAACAAGCCCAGCCAGACCGGGCTCTACGCCCACTACAAGACCATCGCCGACGCGGTCGACATCCCGATCATCATCTACAACATCCCGCCGCGCAGCGTCGTCGACATGTCGGTCGAGACCATGGCCCGGCTGGCCGCCGACTGCCCCAACATCGTCGGCGTCAAGGACGCCACCCAGGACCTGACGCGGCCGCTGGCGACAATGGAGGCGATCGGCGACGGCTTCTGCCAGCTCTCCGGCGAGGACCCTACGGCGCTGGCGCTGCTGGCCAGCGGCGGGCACGGCTGCATCTCGGTCACCGCCAACGTGGCGCCGAAGCTGTGCGCGATGATGCACGACGCCTGGGCCGCCGGCAACGTAGGCCAGGCGATGTCCGTCAACCAGCGGCTCTACCCGCTGCACAAGGCGCTGTTCCTGGAGCCGAGCCCGGCGCCGGCGAAATACGGCGCCTCGCTGCAGGGCAAGGCGACGCCCGACGTGCGGCTGCCGCTGGTCGCGGCCAGCCCGGCCGTCCAGGACGCCGTCGCAGATGCCATGCGCCACGCCGGGCTGATCAACTAGAGTCGGCGCGCCCGATTCATGGCCAAGGCAGCGCGCGTCACGCACCGGGTCGCCACCGAGAACCGGCGGGCCCGGCACGACTACTTCATCGACGAGACGCTGGAGGCCGGGCTGGTGCTGGCCGGCACCGAGGTCAAGTCGCTGCGCGCCGGCCGCGGGAACCTACGCGACACCTACGCCGGCGAGCGCGACGGTGAGCTGTGGCTGTTCAACGCCGACATCCCGGCGTACCAGGCGGGCGCCTTCCAGCACGAGCGCCGGCGGCCGCGCAAGCTGCTGCTGAAGAAGCGCGAGATCGACCGCCTGCTGGGCGCCGTCAAGCGCGAGGGCGTGACGCTTGTGCTGCTCGACATCCACTTCAACGACCGCGGCATCGCCAAGGTCCGCCTCGGCCTCGCCCGCGGCAAACGCCGGTACGACAAGCGCGAGGCCGACAAGACCCGCGACTGGCAGCGCGAAAAGGCGCGGCTGCTGCGCGACAAGGGTTGATGGCAACCGACGATCCCCTCGACTCGAGCGACCCGCACGGCGCGCTGCGCGCGGTCCTGGGCGGTGCCGACGGCGGCGTCGGCGCGGAAGACCACTTCATGCTGTGGCTGATGCGGCTGGCGCCGGACGTCGACCCGGCTGGGGCGGCGGCGGCGCTGTTGGGCGAGTCCGTCGCCGACACCGACGTGGCGCGCAGCCTGGCGGCGCTGCTGCGCGACGCGGCGGAGAGCCCGCCGGCGGCGCCCACGGGACGCCGGCGCCGGCGGGGCGCCTCGTGACCGTGCCTTTCGCGTTGCGGCCGCTGCACGCGGGCTTTGGCGTCGAGGTGCTCGGCTGCACGCCAGGCGAGACCGCAAAAGACGAATCGTTTCCGGCCCTTTACGACGCGTTCCTCACCTGCCAGCTCATCGTGTTTCGCGGCGTCGCAGTGGCGCGGGAGGCGCAGGTCGCGCTGGCGCGGCGCTTCGGCGAGGTGCAGGTGCACGTGATGGACCAGTACCACGGCGTGGCGGGATTGCCGGAGCTCTACCACCTGTCGAACCTCGGCGCCGACGGCCGGCCCGACGGCCGCCACACCCGGACAAGGGCACGCTCTACTGGCACACCGACGGCTCGTGGCGCGACCGCCCCGGCCAGGCGACGCTGATGTTCGCGGAAGAGGTGCCGCGGAAGGGCGGCGACACTCTCTTCGCCGACATGTACGGAGCCTTCGAGCGCCTGGACCCGCCTTGGCGCCAGCGCGTCGCGGGCCTCGAGGCGATCCACAACCTCGACTTCTCGCGCAGCCGGCGCCACGGCGACGACCCGATGTCCGACGAGCAGCGCACGCAGGCGCCGGCCATCGCCCACCCGATCGTGCGCACCCACCCGGAGACCGGCCGCCAGGCCCTGTTTCTGGGCGACCACGCGGAGAGCGTGGTCGGCATGGACTACGACGCCGGGCGGGCGCTGATCGAGGAACTGAACGTCCTGGCGACGCCGGACGACCTGGTCTACCGCCACCGCTGGCGGCCGGGCGACTTCGTCATCTGGGACAACCGGTGCCTCATGCACCGTGCGATGCCTTACGACACGGCCAACGACCGCCGCGTCATGCGCCGCTGCACGGTGCTGGGCGAACCGCCGGTCTAGAGACGCGAGCGGACGGCCTCGAACACCGCCTCGAACATCGCCGGCGTCAGCCGCCCGGTGTTCGTGTTGTAGCGCGAGCAGTGGTAGCTGTCGGCGAGGGTCAGGCCGCCGGGCAGGGCGTGCAGGGCGCCGTGGGCGAATTTGTAGCCGTTCTGCTTGAGGCCCCCCAGGGCCGCCAGCACGGCGTTGTGGGCCAGCGTGCCGAGCGCCAAGACGATCTCAAGATCGGGCAGGGCGAGTTCGCCCGCCAGGAACGGGCGGCACGCCTTGACCTCGTCGCCGACGGGCTTGTTCTCCGGCGGCACGCAGCGCACGGCGTTGGTGATGCGGCAGTCGACCAGCGCCAGGCCGTCGTCCGGCCGTTGGGCGTACGTGCCCCGGGCGAAGCCGAACTTCAGCAGCGTGGCGTAGAGCAGATCACCCGCGTAGTCGCCGGTGAACGGCCGGCCGGTGCGGTTGGCGCCCTTCAGCCCTGGGGCCAGGCCGACGACCAGCAGGCGGGCGTGCGGAAGCCCAAAGCTGGGCACCGGCGCGTTGAAGAAGTCGGGGAAGGCGGCACGGTTGCGGGCCCGGAACGCGGCCAGCCGCGGGCACAGCGCGCAGTCGCGCGCCGGCTGGACCGGACTGGTGGAGTCGGCCGCCGCCAGGCTCACCGGTTCTGGCGGGACGGCAGCACCTGGGCCTCGCCGACGTCCTCGAACTCCTCTTCCTCGCCCTCGCCCTCGTCGTAGTAGCCCTCTTCGGCGGCCTCCGCCGGGGCCGGGGTGGGCGCGCCGCGCCGCGGCGGCCGCGGGCCGGTGTGCACGCGCTCGATCTCGGGCATCAGGGTCGACAGCTCGATGAACTCGTCGGCCTGGCGGCGCAGCTCGTCGGCGACCATCGGCGGGCTGGTGCGCAGCGAGGAGATGACCGAGACGCGCACGCCCTTGCGCTGCACGGCCTCGACGACGCTGCGGAAGTCGCCGTCGCCGGAGAACAGGAAGGCATGGTCGATGTGCTCGGCCAGCTCCATCATGTCGATGGCCAGCTCGATATCCATGTTGCCCTTGATGCGGCGCCGGCCCTCGCGGTCGGTGAACTCCTTGGTCGGCTTGGTGACCAGCGTGTAGCCGTTGTAGTCCAGCCAGTCGATCAGCGGCCGGATCGGCGAGTACTCCTCGCTCTCGATCAGCGCCGTGTAATAGAAGGCGCGGACGACGTTGGCCTTGCCGCGGAACAGTTCCAGGAGCCGCTTGTAGTCGATGTCGAAGTTGAGGGTGCGGGCGGCGGAATAGAGGTTGGCGCCGTCGATGAAGAGCGCGACGCGGTCGCGGTCGTTGATTTGCATAAGTCTTTCAGGGTCCTGTGCAATGGGCCGGCCGGGCCGGCGACTCTCGCCGGGCATCCTCGTCCGCTCGGCGGCGTGGATTGCCACGAGCTTCGGGCGCCCGGGGCGAGCCGGGCGGTCAATCTGCCTGTTCGAATAGCCCCCGGGGCACTGACGAAACGAACTCTTGCGCGTACTACCTATTGCGCCCTAAGTGAACCGCGTCGCGCCGCAAGTCCACCGCCTTGGGCCGGGGCCGCGACCCCGCTGATTGCCTGAGATACAACTCACCGTGATCCTGATCGGCATCGGGGCCAACCTGCCGTCGCCGCACCACGGCTCGCCGCGCGAGACGTGCGTTGCGGCGCTCAAGGCGCTGGAGGCGCAGGGCGTCGCGACCGTCCGCCACTCGCGCTGGTACCGCAGCGCGCCGGTGCCGGCCTCGAGCCAGCCGTGGTACGTGAACGGCGTCGCCCGGGTCGAGACGACGGCCTCGCCGGAGGCGCTGATGGCGCTGCTGCACGAGGTCGAGCGCGCCTTCGGCCGCGTCCGCGGCGAGCGCGACGCGGCGCGTGTCCTAGACCTGGACCTGCTGGCCTACGGCGCGCTGGTGCGCACCGACGGCCCGCCGCCGCACGTGCCGCACCCGCGGCTCGAAAACCGGGCCTTCGTGCTGCTGCCGCTGGCGGAGGTGGCGCCGGTCTGGCGCCACCCGGTAAGCGGGCGCAGCCTCGACGAACTGATCGCCGCCCTGCCGCCGGAGCAGGTGGCGCTGCCCATCGTCGACGAGACGCCGCCCGAGCCGGACCGCGCCAGCGCCTGAAAGAAACCGCGCAACCGGCCGAAATCATTGGCTTTCGCCGCACGCGCGCATATATATTCCGAAACCGCCCTTGCCCTAGTGGAGACCCTGCCGAATGGCCCGCGTTACCGTTGAGGACTGCGTCGAGCGCGTCCCGAACCGTTTCGATCTGGTGATGCTTGCGGCGCAGCGTGCCCGCGACATCTCCGCCGGCGCACCGCCGACGCTGCCGGAGGACAACGACAAGAACCCGGTGATTTCGCTGCGCGAGATCGCCGAGGAGACGGTCGATCTGGACGGCCTGGAGCAGGCGCTGGTCCAGGGCCTGCAGAAGCACGTCGACTTCGACGAGCCCGAAGAGGACGCCGACGAGGTGCTGGAGCTGATGCAAGCCGAGCAGAACATGGCCGGCCTGGGCGGCAGCGACGACGCCGTCGCGGATCGCGAGGGCACCCACGTCGTCGACACGGCGGTCTCCGAAGGCCCCGAGGCCCCGGCCGAGACGGCGGTTCCCGACGATGCCGAGGGCGGCGGCGAAGAGCGCATCTGACCCGGCGCCCGACGGCGCCGCGACGCCGGGCGCCTCTGCCGCGGCGGCGGCGCCCCGTGCCGATCCGGCGCCGCGCGGGCGCGGCGGACCGGCGATGATCCGGCAGTACGAACTGGTCGAGCGCGTCAAGGCGTACGACCCGGGCGCCGACGAGGAGGCGCTGAACCGCGCCTACGTGTTCGCCATGAAGGCGCACGGCGCGCAGACGCGCGCCTCCGGCGACCCGTACTTCTCGCACCCGCTGGAAGTCGCCGGCATCCTGACCAACTACCGGCTGGACGACGCCTCGATCATCACGGCGCTGCTGCACGACACGCTGGAGGACACCGAGGCGACGTCGGAGGACATCGCGCACCTCTTCGGCCCCGACGTCGCGCAACTGGTCGACGGCGTCACCAAGCTGTCCCAGCTGGAGCTGCAGTCCGACGCCACCAAGCAGGCGGAGAACTTCCGCAAGCTGGTGCTGGCCATGAGCCGCGACATCCGCGTGCTGCTGGTCAAGCTGGCCGACCGGCTGCACAACATGCGGACGCTGTATCACATCGCGCGCGACGACAAGCGCAAGCGCATCGCGCGCGAGACCATGGACATCTACGCCCCGCTCGCCGCGCGTATCGGCATGCACGAGATCAAGGACGAGCTGGAGGACCTGTCGTTCGCCGAGCTCAATGCCGACGCGCGGGATTCGGTGGTCAACCGCCTGGCCTTCCTGCGCCGCCGCGGCGGCGACCTGATCGGCCGCGTGCTTGACGAGCTGCGCACGGTGCTGGCCGAGGCCGGCGTCGAGGCGGACGTCTCGGGGCGCGAGAAACTGCCGTACTCGATCTGGCGCAAGATGCAGCGCGACGACGTCGGCTTCGAACAGCTCTCCGACATCATGGCGTTCCGCGTCATCGTCGAGGACGTCGGCGACTGCTATGCCGCGCTGGGTGCGCTGCACGCCGCCTACCCGGTCGTGCCCGGCCGTTTCAAGGACTACATCTCGACGCCCAAGCCGAACGGCTACCGCTCGCTGCACACCGGCGTGCTGGGCCCCGACAGCCAGCGCATCGAAATGCAGATCCGCACGCGCGACATGCACGCCGTGGCCGAACGCGGCGTCGCCGCCCACTGGGAGTACAAGCAGGGCCCGGTCGCCGGCCGCGACGGCAAGCAGTACCGCTGGCTGACCGAACTGCTGGACATCCTCGACAGTGCCGCGGGGCCGGACGACTTCCTGGAACACACCAAGCTGGAGATGTTCCAGGACCAGGTGTTCTGCTTCACGCCCAAGGGCGACGTCATCGCGCTGCCGCGCGGCGCCACGCCCATCGACTTCGCCTACGCCGTGCACTCCGAGGTCGGCGACCACACGGTGGGTGCCAAGGTCAACGGCCGCATGGGGCCGCTGCGCACGGTGCTGCGCAACGGCGACCAGGTCGAGATCCTGACCTCGAAGAACCAGTCGCCGTCGCCGGAGTGGGAGCACATCGCCGTCACCGGCAAGGCGCGCTCGCGCGTGCGCCGCTTCGTGCGCGGCGAGCGGCGCCAGCAGTATGTCAGCCTGGGCCGCCAGATCGTCGACAAGGAATTCCGCCGTGAGGGCGTCGAGGTGACCGAGAAGGCGCTGGCGGCCGTGCGCGACCGCTTCCGCGCCGGCTCGACCGACGAGCTCTACGCCCGTGTCGGCGAGGGCCGCGTCACCGGCCGCGAGGTCTACGCCGCGGTCTATCCGGAGAGCCGCGTCAAGGACCGCCTGGGCAAGGTCGTCAAGCTGGCGACGGCGCGCCGCCGCGGCCGCAAGTCCGAGCACGCGGTGCCGATCCGCGGCCTGATCCCGGGCATGGCCGTGCACTTCGCCAAGTGCTGCTATCCGCTGCCCGGCGACCGCATCGTCGGCATCGTCACCACCGGCAAGGGCGTGACGATCCACACCATCGACTGCGACACGCTGGAGAGCTTCGCCGACACGCCGGAGCGCTGGCTGGACGTCGCCTGGGATACCGAGGTCGGCGAGGAGAACCAGATCAGCCGCTTCAAGGTCGTGCTGCTGAACGAGCCGGGCAGCCTGTCCAACCTGGCGACGGTGATCTCCAAGAATGGCGCCAACATCTCCAACCTCAAGATCACCCACCGCAACGTCGACTTCTTCGACATGCTGGTCGACGTCGAGGTGCGCGACCGACGCCATTTCGCCAACCTGCTGGCGGCGCTGCGCGCGACGCCGGCGATAAACTCGGTCGAACGCGCGCGCGGCTGAGCGCGGCGAGGGGAGCACATGACGGAAGAGCAACCCGCCTACCTGCGCCTGGGCATCAACATCGACCACGTCGCCACCATCCGCAACGCGCGCGGCGGCGGTCTGCCGGACCCGGTGCGCGCGGCGCTGTTGGCGGCCCAGGCCGGCGCCGACGGCATCACCGCGCACTTGCGCGAGGACCGGCGCCACATCTCCGACGCCGACATCGAGCGCCTGAGCCGCGAGATCGACCTGCCGCTGAATCTGGAAATGGCGGCGACCGACGAGATGCTCGACATCGCGCTTCGACACCGGCCGCACGCCGCCTGCATCGTGCCGGAGAAGCGCGCGGAGCGGACGACCGAGGGCGGTCTGGACGCGGCCTCCGGGCACAACCACCTGCGGCGCTTCGTCGACAAGCTGGGCGAAGCGAACGTGCGCGTCTCGCTGTTCGTCGAACCCGACCGGCGCCAGCTCGACGCCGCGCGCAGCCTGGGCGCCCCGGTCGTCGAGCTGCACACCGGCACCTACTGCGACACGGTGAACGGCGCCCAGACGCGGGAGCTGGAGCGGCTGGTCGACGCCGCCGCCTACGGCCGCGAGATCGGGCTGGAGATCCATGCCGGGCACGGCCTGGGCTTCGACAACGTCGGACCCGTCGCGGCGATACCGGAGGTCGCCGAGCTCAACATCGGCCACTTCCTGGTCGGCGAAGCGATCTTCGTCGGCCTCGACAACGCCATCAAGCGCATGCGCGCGCTGATGGACGCGGCGCGTGGCCCCACCACCGGACCGACTACCGGCCCGGCCGCGGTCTGAAGGAGCGCGCGGCCCAGCCATGATCATCGGTCTCGGCAGCGACCTGTGCGACACGCGGCGCATCGAGGGCACCCTCGAGCGCTTCGGCGAGCGCTTCACCCAGCGCGTCTTCACCGAGCTGGAACGCGCCAAGTGCGACCCGCGGGCGACGCGGGCGGAGAGCTACGCCCGCCGCTTCGCCGCCAAGGAGGCCTGCGCCAAGGCGCTGGGCACCGGCTTCCGCCGCGGCGTGTTCTGGCGCGACCTGGGCGTCGTCAACCTGCCGTCGGGCCGGCCGACGATGGCGCTGACGGGCGGCGCCGCGCTGCGCCTGGCCGAGCTGTTGCCCGTCGGCATGGTGGCGCAGATCGACGTCAGCCTGACCGACGAGCCGCCGCTGGCCCAGGCGATCGTCATCATCACCGCCGTGCCCGCCCCTTGACGGTGGATATCTCCCGCCGCTTCCGGTAAGCAAGGCCGCCGCGGGCCCGCGGCCCGCCCGCCGCAACTCCCGTCCCGACAGGTCGATTTGAGCAAGCAGGCCTCTTTGACGCGTAAGAAGAACTCAGGCGGCCTGATCGAACTCGTCCGCACGGTCGTCTATGCACTGTTGATCGCGCTCGCCGTGCGCACCGTGGCGTTCGAGCCGTTCAACATCCCGTCGGGCTCGATGATCCCGTCGCTCCTGGTCGGCGACTACCTGTTCGTCTCGAAATACTCCTACGGCTACAGCCGCCATTCGCTGCCGTTCAGCCTACCGGTGATCCCGGGGCGCATCTTCGCCGGCGAGCCCGAGCGCGGCGACGTCGCCGTCTTCAAGTGGCCGCGCGACAACCGCACCGACTACATCAAGCGCATCGTCGGCCTGCCCGGCGACCGTATCCAGGTGATCCAGGGCGTGCTGCACATCAACGGCACCGCCGTCGCCCGCCGGCGCATCGAGGACCACCTGACGCGCGGGCCGCTGGGCGCCCTGCGTCGCGTGCCGCAGTACATCGAGACGCTGCCGGGCGGCGTGGAGCACCGCATCATCGAGGGCTTAGGCGACACCGGGCCGCTGGACAACACCGGCGAGTACCTGGTGCCCGAGGGCCACTACTTCGCCATGGGCGACAACCGTGACAGCTCGGCCGACAGCCGCAACGACGGCCGCACCGCCTGGTTCGTGCCCCACGAGAACCTGGTCGGCCGCGCCGAGTTCCTGTTCTTCTCGACCGACGGCAGCGCCGCGCTGTGGGAGGTCTGGCGCTGGCCGTTCGCGATCCGCTGGGGCCGCCTGTTCAACGGCGTGGGGTGAGCGACGCCGGCGAGCACGCCCGGCGCCTGGCCGGGCTGTTGGGTCACGACTTCGCCCGTCCCGAGCGGCTGGCCCGGGCGCTGACCCATCCGGGGGCGGCCGACGCGGCGCAGCAGCGGCGCGACTACGAGCGCCTGGAGTTCCTGGGCGACCGCGTGGTCGGCCTGGTCGTCGCCGACCTCCTGCTCGAGACCTTCCCGCGGGAGTCCGAGGGCCACATCGCCCGCCGCCACGCCGCGCTGGTCAGCGCCGCGGCCATGGTCCGCGTCGCCGAGGGGCTCGACCTCGCCCCGTACCTGACGCTGCCGGCCGAGGGCGAACGCGACGGCATGCTGGCCGACGCCATGGAGGCGGTCATCGCCGCACTCTACCTCGACGGCGGCCTGGATGCCGCGCGACCGGTCGTCGAGCGCCTGTGGCGGCCGCTGATGGCGGCGGACGTGCAGCCGCCCAAGGACGCCAAGACGGCGCTGCAGGAGTGGGCGCAGCGCCGCGGCCTGCCGCTGCCGAGCTACACCGAGACCGCGCGCGAGGGACCGCCGCACGCGCCCGTCTTCAGCATCGCCGCCGCGGTCGAAGGCCACGAGCCCGCCGCCGGCAGCGGCACCAGCAAGCGTGCGGCGGAGCAGATGGCGGCCCAGGCGCTGCTCGACCGGCTGCGCGATGCCAACGACTGAACCGACACGCTGCGGTTTCGTCGCGCTTCTGGGCGCGCCCAACGTCGGCAAGTCGACGCTGGTCAACGCGCTCGTCGGCCAGAAGGTCTCGATCGTCACCCAGAAGGTGCAGACGACCCGCATACGTGTGCGCGGCATCGCCGTCGAGAGCGCGAGCCAGTTGGTGCTGGTCGACACGCCGGGCATCTTCCGGGCGCCGAAGACGCGCCTTGAGCGCGCCATGGTCGCGGCGGCTTGGGAAGGGGCGGCCGACGCCGACGCTACCGTGCTACTAGTAGACGCGGCGCGCGGCGTCGACGCCAACACCCGCACGATCCTCGACGAGCTGGCGCGCCGCGACACCCGCGCCATTCTGGCGCTCAACAAGGTCGACGCGGTGAAGCGCGAGACGCTGTTGACGCTCGCGGCGGAGCTCGACGCCACCGGGCGCTTCGACGCCACGTTCATGATCTCGGCGCTGACCGGCGACGGCGTCGGAGATTTGAAGGCGCATTTGGCCGCCGCCATGCCCACGGGTCCGTGGCTCTATCCCGAGGACGAGATCACCGACCTGCCGTCGCGCCTGCTGGCGGCGGAGATCACCCGCGAGAAGGCCTTCCTGCGCCTGCACCAGGAACTGCCGTATGCGTTGAACGTCATGACCGACACGCTCAAGCGCCAGCGCGACGGCGCCATGCGGGTCGAACAGACCCTCACGGTCGCGCGCGACAGCCAGAAGCCCATCGTGCTCGGCAGGGGCGGCCAGACGATCAAGACCATCCGCGAGCAGGCCCAGGCCGACATGGCGGCGCTGTTCGACCGCCCGGTGCACCTCTTCATCCACGTCCGCGTGCGCGAGAAATGGGCGGAGGATGCCGCCCACTATCGCGAGCTGGGTCTCAAGTACGACGTGTAGGTGTTTGAAAGAAAAAACTATCCCGCTGCCGTAGCCCTCGGCCCAAACAAAATAATCGCCATGCCGGCGAGGCAGACGGCGCCGCCGATCAGGTCCCAGCGGTCGGGGCGGGCGCCTTCGACGGGCCCACAGCCAGACCAGCGACGCGGCGATGTAGACGCCGCCATAGGCGGCGTACGCGCGGCCGGCATACAGGCTGTCGACTAGCGTCAACAGCCAGGCGCACAGCGCCAATGACAGCAACCCCGGCAGCAGCCACCACACCGGCTTGTCGAGCCGCACGACGGCCCAGACGGCGAAGCAGCCCGCGATCTCGGCGATCGCGGCGCCGATATAGGCCAGGATCGAGATCATCCGCCTCATTGAAGGCGCCCCGGCGCCGCTTGGCAAACGCTGGTACAACCACGCCATGGACTGGAGCGACGAGGCGATCGTGCTGGCGGCGCGGCCGCATGGCGAGGGCAGTGCCATCGTGCAGCTGCTGACCCGCGCGCGGGGCCGCCACGCCGGGCTGGTGCGTGGCGGGGCGTCGAAGCGGGGGCGGGCCTCGGTCGAGCCCGGCAATATGGTCGAGGCGACCTGGCGGGCGCGCCTCACCGAGCACCTGGGCAGCCTGACGCTCGAGGTCGTGCGGCCGACCGCGGCCGACCTTTTGGACGACCCGCGGCGACTGGCGGCGCTGGCCGGCGCCTGCGCCGTCGCGGAGGCGGCGCTGCCCGAGCGCGAGCCGCACCCGGCGGCGTTCGAGGGCACGGCAGCGCTGCTGGCGGCGCTGGCGGCCGACGAGGCGGGCGACGTCTGGCCGGCCGCCTATGTGCGCTGGGAGGTCGGGTTGCTGGGCGAGCTCGGCTTCGGGCTCGACCTGACGCGTTGCGCCGCGACCGGCGCCAACGACCAGCTCGCCTACGTCAGCCCGCGCACCGGCCGCGCCGTGTCGCTGTCGGCCGGCGAGCCCTACAAGGACCGCCTGCTGCCGCTGCCGCCGTTCCTGATCGGCGCCGGCGCGGCCGACCCGGCGGCGGTCGCCGCGGGCCTGCGCCTCACCGGGCACTTCCTGGTGCACCACGTCTTCGCGGCCCTGCACCGGCCGGCGCCGCCGGCGCGCGAGCGCCTGGCGCAGGTGCTGGCGGACTAATTTGGCAACACCGCCCCTGGGCCGGTCCCGCGCATACGGCAGGCGGCCGGAAAGAAGCTGGATGCAGGCGGCGGGGCTAGGCGGGGCTGGCGCCGAGACCGCCCTCGATGACCCGCAGGACGAAGCCGCGGGCGAGGCGACGGTCTGTCTCGGCGAAGCCGCGCTGCAGCGCCGCCGTGATGTCGACGGCGCAGAACGCGCAGCGGCCGCCGAAATACTCGGCGTCCAACCGCGTCAGCGGCGTGCGACAGTCACGACAATGGGTGCGCATGCGACTCGGCGCTCCTACAACTGACGATGTCGAATTGTCCCACACTGCGACTAACCGTCTACTAACCGAAACGCGAAAAAATAGGCAGAGAAGCAGCAAATATTGGCCTCCATGAGGACATTCGTACTATATCTGGGGCTCCCGTACGAGGATCGTTAACATGGCCGACCCCGCCGGCGACATCCGTTCGACGCCGCTCAAGGAGGCGCTGAGCGAGCGCTATCTGAGCTACGCGCTGAGCACGATCATGGCCCGTTCGCTGCCCGACGTGCGCGACGGGCTGAAGCCGGTGCACCGGCGGCTGCTCTACGCCATGCGCCAACTGCGCCTCGATCCCAGCGAAGGGCCGAAGAAATGCGCCCGTGTCGTCGGCGACGTCATGGGCAAGTTCCATCCGCACGGCGACCAGGCGATCTACGACGCCATGGTGCGCCTGGCGCAGGCGTTCTCCGTGCGCTACCCGCTGGTCGACGGCCAGGGCAACTTCGGCAACATCGACGGCGACAACGCCGCGGCCATGCGCTACACGGAGGCGCGGCTGACCGCCGTCGCCACCGCGCTCTTGGCCGGCATCGACGAGGACGCGGTCGACTTCCGCGGCACCTACGACGGCGAAGGCGAGGAGCCGGTGGTGCTGCCGGCCGCATTCCCCAACCTGCTCGCCAACGGCGCCGCGGGCATCGCCGTCGGCATGGCGACCAGCATCCCGCCCCACAACGTCGCCGAGCTGTGCGACGCGTTCCAGCACCTCATCAAGTTCCCCAACGCCACGGCGGCGAAGCTGGTCGAACTGGTGCCGGGTCCGGACTTTCCGACCGGCGGCGTCCTGGTCGAGGACCGCGCGGCGGTGGTCGACGCGTACAAGACCGGCCGCGGCAGCTTCCGCCTGCGCGCTCGCTGGGCGACGGAGGACCTGGGCCGCGGCCAGTACCAGATCGTCGTCAGCGAGATCCCCTACCAGGTCGCCAAGGCGCGGCTGATCGAGAAAATCGCGGAGCTGCTGCAGGCCCGCAAGCTGCCGCTGTTGGCCGACGTGCGCGACGAGTCCGCCGACGACGTGCGCATCGTGCTGGAGCCCAAGTCGCGCAACGTCGAGGCCGAAGTGCTGATGGAGCAGCTGTTCCGCCACACCGAGCTGGAGACCCGCATCGGCCTGAACCTCAACGTGCTCGACGCCAGCCACACGCCGCGGGTGATGTCCCTGCGCGAGGCGCTGAGCGCCTTCCTGGCGCACCGCCACGAAGTGCTGGAGCGCCGCACGCGGCACCGGCTTGAGAAGATCGCGCAGCGCCTGGAAGTCCTCGGCGGCTACATGATCGCCTTCCTCAACCTCGACGAGGTGATCCGCATCATCCGCGAGGAGGACGACGCCAAGGCGGCGCTGATGGCGCGCTGGGACCTCAGCGACGGCCAGGCGGAAGCGATCCTCAACATGCGCCTGCGGGCCCTACGCAAGCTAGAGGAGATCAAGATCCGCGAGGAGATCGTCGGCCTGGAGGGCGAAGAGAAGGACCTGAAGGGCCTGCTGGCCAACACGCCGGCCGGCCAGAAGCGCCGCGACAAGGCGCTGGCGGCGGAGATCGCGGACGTCAAGAAGCGCTTCGGCGACCCGAAGACGGACCCGCGGCGCACCGAGATCGGCCAGCCGCCGGTCGCCATCGTCGTGCCGGTGGACGCCATGATCGAGCGCGAGGCGGTGACGGTCGTCTGCTCGGAGAAGGGCTGGGTGCGGGCCATCCGCGGCCACGACGTCGACTTGGCCGCGTTGAAGTACAAAGAGGGCGACCGGGCGCGCTTCTCGATCCCCGCGGAGACCACCGACAAGCTCTTGGTCTTCGGCACCAACGGCCGGTTCTACACGCTGGGAGTCGACAAGCTGCCCGGCGGTCGCGGCCATGGCGAGCCGCTGCGCCTGATGATCGAGCTGGGCAACGACGCCGACGTGGTGACGCTGATGGTGCACCGGCCGGGGCGCAGGCTGCTGGTCGCGTCGAGCGCCGGGCGCGGCTTCGTCGTGCCCGAGGACGCGGTCGTGGCCCAGACCCGCGGCGGCAAGGCGGCGCTGGTCGTCGCCGGCGAGGACGAGGCGGCCGTGTGCCGGCCCGTCGCGGACGATCCCGCCGACGACCACGTCGCGGTCATCGGCGCCAACAAGAAACTGCTGCTGTTCCCGCTCGCCGAGCTGCCGGAAATGGCGCGCGGCAAGGGCGTCAGGCTGCAGGTTTGTGCCAAGGGCGGGCTCGTCGACGCCAAGACGTTCCGCCTCAAGGACGGCCTCACGACCCGCACCGGCGAGCGCAGCCGCACCTTCGACACCGCGACGCTCAAAGACTGGCGCGGCAAGCGCGCCCAGGCCGGCCGCAAGGCCCCGGCCGGCTTCCCCTCCGCCGGCCGCTTCGGTTGAGAGGCGTCCGGCAACCTGATAACACCGCGGGCGTTCCGCCCCAGCGAAAGTCGAGCCCATGACGACCACCCAGCCCACGCTCACCATCACCCTGTGGCCGGCCACGACGGAGACGCGCGCGAAGCTGCTGCGCGGCGCCGTGCTGGCGCTGATCGGCACCGCGCTGATCGCGCTCTCGGCGCGCATCCAGGTGCCGATGTGGCCGGTGCCGATGACCATGCAGACCTTCGCAGTCTTGGTGATCGGCATGGCCTATGGCGCGCGGCTGGGCGCGGCGACGCTGGTGCTCTACCTCGCGGAAGGGGCGGTCGGCCTGCCGGTCTTCGCGAGCGGCGGCGGCATCGCCTATTTCGCCGGACCGACGACGGGGTATCTGCTCGGCTTCCTGATTGCCGCGGTGCTGGTCGGCTGGCTGGCGGAGCGCGGCTTCGACCGCAGCGTCGGCCGTGCCGCACTGGCGATGGCGCTCGGCACGGTGGCGATTTTCCTGCCTGGCGTCGCCTGGCTCTCGGCGTTCCTCGGCAGCGTCGAGGCGGGGCTCGCGAACGGCCTGGTGCCGTTCATCCCCGGCGCCGTGTTGAAGCTCGCCCTCGCCGCGGCGGCGCTGCCGCTGGCGTGGAAGGTCCTGGCACGGCGCTAGGGTCCGGACCCATAAAGGGGATTCCCTTTTCGGGCGAGGCATGATTCAAGCTCCCAACTGTTTGGGGGTTTGCCATGTCTGAGCACTGTTTCTGGCTT
>Ga0209678_1000162_pt1 | contig 26818 bp, 28 predicted proteins | sample WorMetilvaeELBA1_FD_187404 | JGI IMG/M metagenome (GOLD analysis project Ga0209678, IMG submission 187404) | Marine gutless worms symbiont microbial communities from Max Planck institute for Marine Microbiology, Germany - Olavius ilvae ELBA.1... ...
CTTCGTCGCTCAGCCAGAACAACGCTCGTGCCATCCAAGCCTCCCGTGTCCAACGGTGCGCTTGAATCACATCCGACGCCGAGCCGGGAACCCCCTAATTGAGTACGGACCCTAGCGCACCTCCGTCACGTTCCCGTCACACGGCTTGCTGCGGCTGCCGCGCGGGCTCTATTGTCCGGCGCCGCCGATCGGTGGGCGACCGGCCGCGCGAATGGCCGGCAGAACGGCGCAACAGCGCCGCCGACAGGGAAGCGAAAGCGTCCGCGGGGACGGGTGAGGGGCCTTGGAGTATTTCAGCCAGCAACTGATCAACGGCGTGACGCTGGGGTCGATCTACGGCCTGATCGCCATCGGTTACACGATGGTCTACGGCATCATCGGCATGATCAATTTCGCCCACGGCGACATCTTCATGATCGGCTCGTTCATGGCGCTGATCGGGGTCATCCTGCTGGGCGTCGGGGTCATGTCGGGGATCTGGGTCCCCTTCGCGCTGCTGCTGATCCTGGTGGTGGCGATGGTGCTGACCGGGGTCTACGGCTGGACCGTGGAACGGCTGGCCTACCGACCCTTGCGCGGCTCGACGCGCCTGGCGCCGCTGATCAGCGCCATCGGCATGTCGATCTTCCTGCAGAACTACGTGCAGCTGGGCCAGGGCGCCAAGGTCAAGCCGCTGCAGCCCATCGTGCGCGGCGGCTTCACGGTGATGGACGGCGGCAGCAGCGGCTTCGACGTCGTCCTCAGCTACATGCAGATCATCATCGTCGTGGTCACTGTGGTGCTGATGATCGCGTTTGCGACGCTGATCGCGCGCACGCCCCTGGGCCGCGCCCAGCGCGCCTGCGAGCAGGACCGCACGATGGCGGCGCTGAGCGGCATCAACGTCGACCGGACGATCTCGCTGACCTTCGTCATGGGCGCCGCGCTGGCCTCGGTCGCCGGCATGATGTTCCTGATGTACTACGGCGTGATCGACTTCTACATCGGCTTCCTGGCCGGCATTAAGGCCTTCACCGCGGCGGTGCTGGGCGGCATCGGCTCGCTGCCCGGCGCCATGCTGGGCGGCCTCTTGATCGGCCTCATCGAGGTCTTCTGGTCGGCCTACGTCTCCGCCGACTACAAGGACGTCGCCGCCTTCAGCGTGCTGGTGCTGGTGCTGATCTTCCGCCCCACGGGCCTGTTGGGCACGCCGGAAGTGGAGAAGGTCTGAGGCCGTGGCCTTCGTCTCGCAGAGCGCGCTGGACCGGGTCGACCTGCGCGCCGCCCTGCGCGAGGGTCTGCTGGCCGCCGTCGTCATGTTCGGCCTGGCGGTCGTCATCATCGGCCTGCGCACCGTCGACCAGCGCGGCGGCCTGGGCCTGGAGCCGCGCTTCGACTGGGTGCTGCTCGCGGTCGCCGTCGTCTTCGCCGGCCGCGTGCTGTTGGCGGTGCGCCGTCAGTTGCGCCGGCAGGCGACCCGCGTCGGCGCCGACTTCGGCGACCGCCTGGCGACCCGGGTGGCCAAGGCCGCCATCTATCTCGGGCCGATCCTGATCTTCGTCGCCGTGGTGCTGCCGTTCCTGCCCGGCATCAACCGCTACCACATGGACGTGGCGACGCTGGTGCTGACCTACGTGATGCTGGGCTGGGGCCTCAACATCGTCGTCGGCCTCGCCGGGCTGCTGGACCTGGGCTATGTCGCCTTCTACGCGGTCGGCGCCTACACCTACGCGCTGTTGGGCCTCTACTTCGACTGGTCGTTCTGGCTGGCGCTGCCGGTCGCCGGCTTCGTCGCGGCGATGTTCGGCGTGCTGCTGGGCTTTCCGGTGCTGCGCCTGCGCGGCGACTACCTGGCCATCGTCACCCTGGGCTTCGGCGAGATCATCCGCATCATCCTGATCAACTGGTGGAGCTTCACCAACGGCCCCGACGGCATCAGCGGCATCCCGCGCCCCAGCTTCTTCGGCTTCGCCGAGTTCAAGCGCAGCGCCACCGACGGCGGCGTCACGTTCGCTGAAATGTTCGGCCTCGACTACGCCGGCATCCACCGGGTGATCTTCCTCTACTACCTGGTGCTGATCCTGGCCCTGGTCGTCAACGTCTTCACCATGCGGGTGCGCAAGCTGCCGGTCGGCCGCGCCTGGGAGGCGCTGCGCGAGGACGAGATCGCCTGCCGCTCGCTGGGCATCAACCCGACCAACACCAAACTCACGGCGTTCGCCATCGGCGCCATGTTCGCCGGCTTCGCCGGCTCGTTCTTCGCCACGCGCAACGGCTTCGTCAGCCCGGAGAGCTTCACCTTCATCGAATCCGCGCTGATCCTGGCCATTGTCGTGCTGGGCGGCGGCGGCAGCCAGATCGGCGTCGTCATTGCGGCAACGCTGTTGATCGGCGGCACCGAGTTCTTCCGCGGGCTCGAGGAGTTCCGCATGCTGGTCTTCGGCGCCGCCATGGTCGGCATCATGGTCTGGCGCCCGCGCGGCCTGCTGGCCCACCGCGAGCCGACCCTGCGCCTGACGGAAGCCCGCGCCGGGGCGCCGCCGCCGCCGACCGCGACCGCCCCTGTCGCCGAGAAGGCGCCGTCATGAGCGTCGCCATCCACGAACCGACCGGTGTGGTGCTCGACGCCCCGGTGCCCAGCGGCGCCCGGGCGCTGTTGACCGTCGAGCACCTGACCATGCGCTTCGGCGGCCTGATCGCGATCGACGACGTCTCGCTGGCCGCGGGCGACGGCGAGATCACCGCCATCATCGGCCCCAACGGCGCCGGCAAGACCACCGTCTTCAACTGCCTGACCGGGTTCTATAAGCCGACCGTCGGCCGGCTGACGCTCGACGACGGCGACCGCACGTTCCTCTTGGAGCGCATGGACGACTTTCGCATCGCCCAGCAGGCGCACGTCGCCCGCACGTTCCAGAACATCCGGCTGTTTTCGAACATGTCGGTGCTGGAGAATTTGGTGGTGGCCCAGCACAACCGGCTGATGCGCGCCTCCAACTATACCGTCGGCGGCCTGTTCGGCTTCGGCGGCTACCGCGTGGCCGAGGCGGAGGCCATCGAGCTGGCCCGTTATTGGCTGCAACAGGTCGACCTGGTCGACCGCGCCGACGAGCCCGCCGGCGATCTGCCCTATGGCGCCCAGCGGCGCCTCGAAATCGCCCGCGCCATGTGCACCCGGCCGGTGCTGCTGTGCCTCGACGAGCCGGCCGCGGGCCTGAACCCGCGCGAGACCCACGAGCTGAACGAGCTGCTGCGCTACATCAAGCGCCAGCACGAGATCGGCATCCTCTTGATCGAGCACGACATGAACGTGGTCATGGGCATCTCCGACCACATCGTCGTGCTGGACCACGGCGCCAAGATCTCCGACGGCACGCCCGAGCACGTGCGCAGCGACCCCGCCGTGATCCGCGCCTATCTGGGCGAGGAGGAGGACGAGGCGCTGCCGCCCGAGGTGGCGGCGGACCTGGGGCCGGACGCGCCATGAGCGCCCCGGGCAATGGTCACGCCAACGGCAACGGCACGCTGCTGCGCGTCGCCGGGGTGCACGCCTTCTACGGCAACATCGAGGCCCTGCGCGGCGTCGACCTGACGGTGCACGAGGGCGAGATCGTCACCATGATCGGCGCCAACGGCGCCGGCAAGTCGACCCTGCTGATGACGATCTGCGGGTCGCCGCGCGCCCGCCACGGCTCCATCACCTTCGCCGACCACGACATCGTCGAAATGTCCACCCACGACATCGTCCGCCTGGGCATCGCCCAGTCGCCCGAGGGCCGCCGCATCTTCCCGCGCATGACCGTGAAGGAGAACCTGCAGCTGGGCGCCACGATCGGCGACGAGGCGCATTTCAACGACGACCTCAAGCGGGTCTATGACCTGTTCCCGATCCTGGCGGAGCGCCACGACCAGCGCGGCGGCACGCTGTCGGGCGGCGAGCAGCAGATGCTGGCGATCGGCCGGGCGCTGATGAGCCGGCCGCGTCTGCTGCTGCTCGACGAGCCGTCCCTGGGCCTGGCGCCGATGGTGGTCAAGCAGATCTTCGAGATCATCCGGGAGATCAACCGGCGCGACGGCATGACGATCCTGTTGGTCGAGCAGAACGCGTTCCACGCCCTGCGCCTGGCGGACCGGGGCTATGTCCTGGTCAACGGCCAGATCGAGCTGAGCGGCACCGGCACGGAGCTCCTGGCCAACAGCGAGGTGCGGGCGGCCTATCTGGAAGGCGGCCACGCATGAAGGCGCCACAATTGAGGTCGGGGTCATGACCGCGTTCCTCGGCGCCTCGGTGCTCGCCTTCCTGATCTTCACGGTCGTGCTGGGCGGCTTCGCCGCGATGATGACCGGCAACGCGCTGGCCGGCCATTGGCGGCCGGCCTGGCACGGCGTGCTCTACTGCCTGCTCCTGGCCGGCGCCGCACGCTTCATGATCTGGGGGGTGGCCGGGGGCGACCTGTTGTCGGTCACGGGCTACCTGGCCGACGCGGCGGTGCTGATCGCGGTGGGCCAGGTCGCCTATCGCGCCACGCGGGCGCGCAACATGGTCGTGCAGTACCCGTGGCTCTACGAACGCGTCGGCCTGCTCGGTTGGCGCGACAAGGGCCGTTAACCATTACTGCGGTTTCTGTTGCCCGGCCAAGGGCCTGCGGCTAGCTTACGGCCAACCCCGGCGGCGCCTTGGGAGGCGGCTGGCTGGGAGAGCGCAAACGCTCGACACATACCGAAGGTTCAGGGAGACAAAATCGAATGCGTGATCTGACGAAACTATTGGCCGCCGCCGCCGCGGCGACGGTGCTCAGCGCCGGCGTCGCCCAGGCGGACCTCAAGATTGCCACGGTCGGCCCGATGACCGGCCAGTACGCCGTGTTCGGCCAGCAGATGAAGGCGGGCGCCGAGCAGGCCGTCGCCGACATCAACGCGGCCGGCGGCGTCATGGGCCAGCAGTTGGAGCTGATTGTCGGCGACGACGCCTGCGACGCCAAGCAGGCCGTGGCCGTGGCCAACCGCCTGGTCGGCGAGGAAGTCGTCTTCGTCGCCGGGCACTTCTGCTCCGGCTCCTCGATCCCGGCGTCCGACGTCTACGAGGAGGAGGACATCCTGCAGATCTCGCCGGCGTCGACCAACCCGAAGCTGACCGAGGCCGGCAAGCCGAACGTGTTCCGCGTCTGCGGCCGCGACGACCAGCAGGGGCTGGTCGCCGGCACCTTCCTCGCCGAGAGCTTCGGCGACGCGAAGATCGCCGTCGTGCACGACAAGCAGGCCTACTCCAAGGGCCTGGCCGACGAGACCAAGAAGGCGCTGAACGGCGCCGGCAAGCAGGAGGCCCTCTACGACACGGTGAACCCGGGCGAGAAAGACTACTCGGCCCTGGTCTCCAAGTTGAAGGTCCAGAAGATCGACGTGCTCTACTACGGCGGCTACCACACCGAGGCCGGCCTGATCGTGCGCCAGATGCGCGAGCAGGGCCTGGACACGGTGCTGGTCTCCGGCGACGCGCTGGTGACGGACGAGTACTGGTCGATCACCGGCGACTCCGGCGAGGGTACGCTGATGACGTTCAGCCCCGACCCGCGCAAGAACGCCGACGCCGCGCCGATCGTCGAGAAATTCCGCTCGATGGGCATCGAGCCGGAGGGCTACGTGCTCTACACCTACGCGGCCATTCAGGCCTGGGCGCAGGCGGTCGAGACGGCCGGCGGCACCGACACGGCGAAGGTGGCGTCGACGCTCAAGGCCGGTGACTTCGGCACGGTCCTGGGCTCGATCGGCTTCGACGACAAGGGCGACGTCTCGGCGCCGGGCTATGTCTTCTACGAGTGGAAGGACGGCACCTACGACTACTTGGAGCCGTCCGGTTCGTAAGCCGGCGCTCAAACGCCAACGAGAAAGCCCGGCGGGTCGCCCCGCCGGGCTTTTTCTTGCCTGTGCGCGGCGCTTGCGCGCGCCGCCCGTAAGCTACTTCTTGGCGCGGGTGCGCGGCTTGCGGCCCAGGCCGATCTTCTTGGCAAAGGCCGAACGCTGCTTGGCGTAGTTCGGCGCGACCATCGGGTAGTCGGCCGCCAGGCCCCACTTGGCCCGGTACTCGTCGGGCGTCAGGTTGTAGGTGGAGCGCAGATGCCGCTTCAGCATCTTCAGCTTCTTGCCGTCTTCCAGGCAAATCAGGAAGTCCGGCGTGATCGACTTCTTCAGCGGCACGGCCGGCTTCTGCGGCGCCGCCTTGGCCTCGGCCGCCGGCGCTTCCAGGCCCGACAGCGTGCCGTAAACGCTCTTGATCACTTCCGGGATCTGCTGCGACGGCACCATATTATTGCCGACATAGGCAGAAACGACTTCCGTCGTCATGCGCAGCAGGTCTTCACGGGACATGTTTTCGACCGATTCCTCGGACATACGCCTTTCCTCGACTGAGTTTTGAAAATCGAGGCCATCATTGCATGGCCTCTGCAACATGTCAATTGGAAAACGAAGTGACGGGCCAATAATCAGTAATCAATCCGATGCAGCGCGGTTTGTTATCGATAAAGCTGGCCAGACCTCGCTTGTGTCGTTCTTTGGTAAATGTAAATCAAGGTTGTACGATAGGCCCGCTCGGCGCCCCGAGACCTAGTGTGCGCATGACTCAACGCGCCAACATGTGGTAAGTTCCGCGCCCGTTTTTTGCCAGCGCCGAAGGACCCGTGATTTCGCCATGAACGACGCAGCGGGCGGCCGGGGCGTCATCGCCTTGGCCGCGGACCATGCCGGCTTTGCCTTGAAGGATGACCTCAAGGCGATCCTCGAGGCGCTCGGCCATGCGGTGCTCGACCTCGGCACGCACGGCCCCGAGAGCGTCGACTACCCGGACTTCGGCGCCGCCTTGGCGGCGGCGATCGCCGACGGCCGCGCGGCCCGCGGCGTGCTGGTCTGCGGCTCCGGCATCGGCATCAGCATCGCCGCCAACCGCCACCCGGCGGTGCGCGCGGCGCTGTGCCACGACGTCACGACGGCGCGGTTGTCGCGCCAGCACAACGACGCTAATGTCCTGGCCCTCGGCAGCCGCGTTACCAGCTTCGCCGTCGCGCAGGAGTGCCTGCAGGCCTTTCTGGAAACCGAATTCGAGGGTGGTCGTCACAGCCCCCGCGTCGCCAAGCTGGGCGCGGGCGCGCCCGCTGGCGCGCGCGACTGAATGGCCGCTCGGGAGGACAGTTCGATGTCTTCGATGATCGACCCTGCCCAGGGGAGCGCCCCGACGGGCGACCTCCAGGCGCGCTTCTTCGCCGCCGACCTGGCCGCGAGCGACCCCGAGATCGCCGCCGTGATCGAGGGCGAGCTGGACCGCCAGCAGAACCAGATCGAGCTAATCGCGTCGGAGAACATCGTCTCGCGCGCGGTGCTGGAGGCTTCGGGCTCGGTGCTGACCAACAAGTACGCGGAGGGCTATCCGGGCCGCCGCTACTACGCCGGCTGCGACCACGTCGACGTCGCCGAGAGACTGGCTGTCGAGCGCGCCAAGCAGCTCTTCGGCGCGGCTTTCGTGAACGTGCAGCCGCACTCCGGCGCGCAGGCCAACCAGGCGGTCATGCTGGCGCTGCTGCAGCCCGGTGACACCGTGCTCGGCATGTCGCTGGCGGCCGGCGGCCACCTGACCCACGGCGCCCGCCCGAACCTCTCCGGCAAGTGGTTCAACGCCGTGCAGTACGGTGTGCGGCGCGACGACCATCTCATCGACTTCGACGAGGTCGAGAGCCTGGCCCGCGAGCACCGGCCGAAGCTGATCATCGCCGGCGGCTCCGCCTATCCGCGGGTCATCGACTTCGCCCGCTTCCGCGCCATCGCCGACGAGGTGGGCGCGCTGCTGATGGTCGACATGGCGCACTTCGCGGGCCTGGTCGCCGGCGGCGCGCACCCGGACCCGCTGCCGCACGCCCACGTCGTCACGACGACGACGCACAAGACCCTGCGCGCGGCGCGCGGCGGCATGATCCTGTCGATGGACGAGGACCTGGGCAAGCGCATCAACTCGGCGGTGTTTCCGGGGCTGCAGGGCGGTCCCTTGATGCACCTGATCGCCGGCAAGGCGGTCGGTCTCGGCGAGGCGCTGCGGCCCGAGTTCCGCACCTACGCCGCGAGCGTCGTCGAGAACGCCCAGGCGCTGGGCGCGGTGTTGACCGAGCACGGCCTGGACCTGGTCTCGGGCGGCACGGACACGCATCTGGTGCTGGTCGACCTGCGCCCCAAGGGCGTCACCGGCCGGGTCGCCGACGAGGCGCTGGAGCGCGCCCACATCACCTGCAACAAGAACGCCATCCCGTTCGACCCGGAGAAGCCGATGGTCACGTCGGGCATCCGGCTGGGCACGCCGGCCGGCACGACCCGCGGCTTCGGCCCCGGCGAGTTCCGCCTGGTCGGCGAGCTGATCGTCGAGGTGCTGGAGGCGCTGTCGCGCAATCCGGAGGGCGACGCCCAGGTCGAGGCGTCGGTGCGGCGGCGTGTCGAAGAGTTGTGCGCGCGGTTCCCGATCTACCGATAGGGTCGGCCGGAACCGCGACCTTGGGGGAGGTCGACTGATGCGCTGCCCGTTTTGCGGCCACGACGATACGCAGGTCAAGGACTCGCGCCCGACGGAGGACAACACGGCGATCCGCCGGCGGCGCGGCTGTCCCAACTGCGGCGCCCGCTTCACCACGTTCGAGCGGGTCCAGCTGCGCGACCTGACCGTCGTCAAGTCGAACAACCAGCGCGTGCCGTTCGACCGCGACAAGCTGGCGCGCTCGATGCTGGTCTCGCTGCGCAAGCGGCCGGTCGATCCGGAGCGCGTCGAGCAGGTCATCAGCGGCATCGTGCGGCGGCTCGAGTCCTCCGGCGAGACCGACATCGGCTCGAAGCAGATCGGCGAGATGGTGATGGACGCGCTCGCCAACCTGGACCCGGTCGCCTATGTGCGCTTCGCCTCCGTGTACCGCAATTTCCGCGAGGCGAAGGACTTCGAGACCTTCATCGACAGCCACCACCTGTCCGGCGAGAACGACTGACGCCGGCCGGCGAGGATTTCCGGCCGATGGCGTCCACCGACGAGCAGCACATGGCCCACGCGCTGCGCCTGGCGCGGCGCGGCCTGGGCAGCGTCTGGCCCAACCCGGCGGTCGGCTGCGTCCTTGTGGAGGCCGAGAGCGACGCGGTTCTCGGGCGTGGCTGGACGCAAGCGGGCGGGCGACCGCACGCTGAGACCGAGGCACTGGCCCGCGCCGGCGACGCGTCAGGCGCGACCGCCTACGTCTCGCTCGAGCCCTGTAACCATCATGGTCTGACGCCGCCCTGCAGCGAGGCGCTGATTGCCGCCGGCGTCGGTCGTGTCGTCGTGGCGCTGCGCGACCCCGACCCGCGGGTCGACGGCGCCGGCCTGGCACGTTTGCGCGACGCCGGGATCGAGGTCGACGAAGGCGTCGGGGCGGCGGCGGCGGCCACGCTTAACGCTGGCTACCTGCTGCGCCTCGCCGCTGGGCGGCCGCTGTTGGCGCTCAAGACGGCGACGACCCTCGACGGCCGCATCGCCAGCGCCGGCGGTGCCTCGCAGTGGATCACCGGGCGGGCGGCGCGGGCCCGCGGTCACCTGCTGCGGGCGCGCCACGACGCGGTGATGGTCGGTATCGGCACGGTCTTGTCCGACGACCCGAGCCTGACCTGCCGCCTGCCGGGCCTGCCGCCGCGGCCGCCGGTGCGCCTCGTCGTCGACAGCCGGTTGAGAATCCCGCCGGACGCTGCGCTGGTGCGCGACCGCGCGGCGCCGACCTGGGTGCTGACGACAGAGGCGGCGGACGCGGACACCGCGGCGCGCCTCGCCGACGCCGGGGTCGAAGTCATCCGCGTGCCCGCCGATCCTGACGGCCGGGTCGACGTCGCCGCCGCCCTGACGGAACTCGCCGCCCGCGGCCTGACCCGCGTGCTGGTCGAGGGCGGCGCGGAATTGAGCGGTGCGCTCATGCGCGCGGGACTCGTCGACCGGGTCTACTGGTTCCGTGCGGGCGCCGTCATGGGCGGCGACGGGCTGGCGGCGCTGCCGCCATTGGGCGTGGCCGAACCGGACGCCGCGCCGCGCTTCGTGCGGGCGTCGCTCGAGCCGGTCGGCGACGACGTCCTCGAAACCTACGCCGCCGCGACCTAGATTGCCCCCATGTTCACCGGGATCGTCACCGACGTCGGCCGCGTCCGCGCGGTCGAGGACGCCGCGGTCGGCCGCCGGCTGACGATCGCCACCGCGCTCGACCTCGCGGACGTGGCGCTCGGCGCCTCGATTGCCTGCAACGGCTGCTGTCTGACGGTCGTCGCCAAGGGCGCCGACTGGTTCGCCGCCGACGCCTCGGGCGAGACGCTTGACTGCACCACGCTGGGCGACTGGCGCGAGGGCCGCGCGGTCAACCTGGAGCGGCCGCTGTGCGTCGGCGACGAGCTGGGCGGCCATATCGTGCAGGGCCACGTCGACGGCGTCGCGACGCTGGAGGACATCGAGCCCGAGGGCGACAACCACCGCCTGACGCTCGCCGCCCCGGCCGACCTCGCGCGCTTCATCGCGCCCAAGGGTTCGGCCACGCTCGACGGCGTGTCGTTGACGGTCAACGAGGTTGATGGTAGCCGCTTCGGCGTCAACATCATTCCGCACACCTGGGCCGCGACGGCGTTCGCCGAGACGCCCGCCGCCAGCGCCGTCAATCTGGAGATCGACGTGCTGGCGCGCTACGCAGCCCGCCTCATGGAGGCCGCAGGCCAGTGACGAGACCCGACGGCCTGACGACGGTCAGCAAGCAGGACCTCGCCCGCGCGGCGGACGACCTGGACTTCCTCTCGTCGATCGAGGAGATCATCGACGACGCGCGCAACGGCCGCATGTTCGTGCTGATCGACGACGAGGGGCGCGAGAACGAGGGCGACCTGGTGATCCCGGCGCAGATGGCGACGCCGGACGTGATCAACTTCATGGCGACCCATGGCCGCGGCCTGATCTGCCTGGCGCTGACCCGCGAGCGCATCGAGCAATTGAAGCTGCCACTGCTGCCGCAGACCAACGCCAGCCGCCTGCAGACCGCCTTCACCGTGTCGATCGAGGCGACGGAGGGCGTCACCACCGGCATCTCGGCCCCCGACCGGGCGCGCACCGTCGCCTGCGCCATCGACCCGACCAAGGGGCCGGACGACCTCTCGACGCCGGGCCATATCTTCCCGCTGTCGGCGCGCGACGGCGGCGTCTTGGTACGCGCCGGGCACACCGAGGCGGGCGTCGACCTGGCGCGCCTCGCCGGCCTCAATCCCTCCGCCGTGATCTGTGAGATCATGAACGAGGACGGCACCATGGCGCGGCTGCCGGACCTCATCGCCTTCGCCCAGTTCCACGGCCTCAAGATCGGCGCCATCGCCGACCTGATCGCCTTCCGCCGGCGCCACGACCGCATCGTCGAGCGGCTGAGCGAGAGCGCCCTGACCAGCCGCTTCGGCGGCGACTTCCGCATGTTCGTCTACGTCAACACCGTCGAGTACGCCGAGCACATCGCGCTGGTGAAGGGCGAGGTCGTACCCGACCGGCCGACGCTGGTGCGCATGCACGCGCTGGACGTGCTGGGCGACGTGCTGGGCGACGCCCGCGGCGGCGCCGGCACGCTGCACGCCGCCATGCGCGCGATCGAAGCGGCCGGCGGCGGCGTCGTCGTGCTGATCCGCGAGCCGCGGCCGACCAGCCTGAGCGACCGGGTGCGCGGCGCGGGCGCCGCGGCGCCGCGCGAGCTGCGCGACTACGGCGTCGGCGCCCAGATCCTGCTGGACCTGGGCGTGCGCGACATGGTGCTGCTGTCGAACTCGGAGCGCTCGATCATCGGCCTCGAGGGCTTCGGCCTGCGCGTCGTCGAGCGGCAGGGCATCGCGCCCGAGGAGGCCGACCTGTGAGCGCCATGGGCGAGGACGCGCCGCACGTGCTGATCGTCGAGGCGCGCTTCTACGCGGACATCGCCGACGAGCTCGTGGCCGGCGCCACCGCCGTGTTCGACGCGGCCGGCGTCACCTACGAGCGCGCCGAGGTACCCGGCGCGCTGGAGATCCCGGCGGCGGTCAAGTTCGCTGTCCGCTCGCTGGACTTCCACGGCGCCCGGCGCCGCTACGACGGCTATGTCGTGCTGGGCTGCGTCATCCGCGGCGAGACCTCGCACTACGACATCGTCGCCGGCGAGTCGGCGCGCAAGCTGATGGACCTTGCGGTCGACTACACCCTGGCGCTGGGCAACGGCGTGCTGACCTGCGAGACCCGCGAGCAGGCCTGGGAACGCGCCGCGCGCGACCGCAAGGACAAGGGCGGCGACGCCGCGCGCGCCTGCCTGGCCATGCTCGGCCTGAAGAGCGGATTCCACCTTTACCCGCGCTGAGGCGACGCATGCCCGCAAGGCAACACAAAGACCCCGTGCCGGCCGCGGCGCGCAGCGCAGCGCGGCTGATGGCGGTGCAGGCCCTGTACCAGCGCTTCGTCACCGACGCCTCGTCGGAGTCGGTGGCGGCGGAGTTCGCCCAGCACCGCCTGGCCGGCGGCGACCTGGACGGCGACACTTACGCGGCAGCGGACCGCGGCCTGTTCCTGGCCGTCGTGCGCGGCGTCTCGGCGACGACCGACGAGCTCGACGCACTGCTCGACGGCGTGCTCGCCGAAGGCTGGAACGCCGCGCGCCTGGAGCCGCTCTTGCGCGAAGTGATGCGCTGCGGCGCCTGGGAGCTGAAGACGCGGCCCGACGTGCCGGCGCGCGTCGCCATCGCCGAGTACGTCGACATCGCCCACGCGTTCTACGGCGGGCGCGAGCCGGGCATGGTGAATGCCGTGCTGGACCGCCTGGCGCGGCAGTTGCGGCCGGGCGAGCTGGACGGCTGAGGCCATGGCCGCGCTCGGCGAGTTCGAGCTGATCGAGCGTTATTTCGCGCCGCTGGCGGCGGACCTGCCCGGCGCGCGGGGCCTCAAGGACGACGCCGCCGTGCTGGCGTTGCCGGCCGGCGAGGACCTGGTCGCGACCTGCGACGCCATGGTCGCCGGCGTGCACTTCCTGCCCGACGACCCGCCCGACCTGGTGGCCCGCAAGCTCTTGCGCGTCAATCTCTCGGACCTGGCGGCGATGGGCGCCGTGCCGACGAGCCACCTCTTGGCGCTGGCGCTGCCGGCCCCGGTCGACGAGGCCTGGGTCGCGGGGTTTGCCGCAGGACTGGCGGAGGACCAGGGCGCCTTCGGCGTCGTCCTGGCCGGTGGCGACACGGTGGCGACGCCGGGCCCGCCGACGCTGGCGCTGACCGCGCTGGGCCGCGTCGCCGCGGGCCGGGCGCTGAGCCGCGCCGGCGCGGCGTCCGGCGACGACGTCTACGTCACCGGCACCATCGGCGACGCCCATCTCGGCCTCGCCGTGCTGCAGGGCCGCCTCGACGTTGCCGAAGAACCCGCGGCCTGGCTCGCCGACCGCTACCGCCTGCCGCAGCCGCGGCTGGCTCTGGGGCCGGCGCTGATCGGCGTGGCCAGCGCGGCGCTCGACGTCTCCGATGGCCTGGTCGCCGATCTGGGCCATCTCTGCGCCGCGTCGGGCGTCGGCGCGGAGCTCGATTTTGACGCGATTCCAATGTCTTCCGCGGCGAAGCTGGTGCTAACGGACAGTCAAGACATGGCCGCTAGCTTGGTTGCCGGCGGCGACGACTACGAGCTCGTCTTCACCGCGCCCGCTTCGGCAGCAGCCGCCATCGCCGAACTGGCGCAAGAGACGCGTGTCGCGATCGCGCGCATCGGGTCGACCACGCCTCAGCCGGGCGTGCGCGTCCGCGATGCGGCGGGCCGGCCGCTGGAGCTGGCCGATGGCGGCTACCGACATTTCCGAGGCGACGCCCGACGGTGAGGCCGACGACCGCGGCAAACAGGCCGCGCGCGAGGCGTTCGAACAGCTCGAAGACAAGGACACGGAGAAGAAGGGCGGCGCCAAGAGGATTGTCATCATCCTGCTCGCCGTGCTGCTGCTCGGCGGCGGCGGCGGGACGGCCTACATGTTCATGTTCGCGCCGGAGACGTCCGAGGAAGTCGTCGAGGTCGTGGAGGAGGCGCTGCCGCCGGCCAGGACCGTCTACGTCCACATGGACCGGTTGGTCGTGCGTACGCAGGGCCCGGACGGCCGCCGCCAGAACGTGGTGCTGCAGCTCGTTCTGGACCTCAAGAGCTATAACCGGTCGCGCGTGGCCGAGGCCAGACCGCGCCTGCGCGAAGCCTTCCTCAAGGCGCTGTTCCAGCCCCCCTTGCGGCGCCTGCCGGACGGCGAGGCGATCGACGTCACCGACATCAAGGAGCGCCTGCGCGTGGCCGGCGACCGCGTCATGGGCGAGGGCGTGATTCTCGACGTGCTGTTGCACAACGTCACCGTCGGCTACGGCCTGTAGGGCGCCGGGCCGGCCATGAAGAAAGTCGTCATCATCCTCGTCGTGCTGGTCGGGCTGGCCAGCGCCGCCGCCTACATGGTGATCGGCGGCGGCGGCGACGACGAAGAGGCCAAGGCCGCGGACGACCACGCGGCCGAGGCCCACGGCAGCGCCCACACCTACATCAACCTGCCGGCCTTCTCGGTGTCGATCTTCCGCGACAACCGGCCCGCCGGGCGCCTGGTTGCGGTCCTGACCCTCGACGTCAACGGCGCCTCGGGCGAGGCGGCGGTCCGCGCCAATACCCACCAGCTGCGCGACGCCTATTTCCGCACGCTGCACGACATCGCCGAACAGATGCCGCCGGACGCCGTCAACGTCGACCTCGACCTCGTCAAGAACCGCATCATGGGCGTCACGAACCAGATCGTCGAAGGGCAGCCGGTGCGCGAGATCCTGGTCCAGAACCTGTTCGTCCAGCGCCGGCGCTAGCTCGCACCGACTATCGCGCTTGTCCACCAGGGTGGCCGGCCGATATGGTCCGCCGCCATGCTGCTCACCCGATCCCGCCGCAACGTCGCGATCCTGGCGTCCTGCCAGGCGCTGGCGATGACCGGCAACACCATCGTCATCACCATCACCGCGATCGTCGGCGCGACGCTGGCCGAGGACAAGACGCTGGCGACCCTGCCGCTGGCGCTGCAGTTCGTGGCGACCATGGCGACGACGTTCCCGGCGTCGATGTTGATGCGGCGGATCGGTCGCCGCGCCGGCTTCATGGTCGGCGTCATTGTCGGCTTCGCCGCCTGCGGCCTGGCGATGAACGCCATTTTCGCCGGCGACTTCGTGCGCTTCAGCGCGGCGGCGATGCTCTACGGCGCGTTCCAGGGCTTCGTCCTGTTCTACCGTCACGCCGCCGCCGACACCGCCGACGCGGACTTCAAGTCGAAGGCGATCAGCCTGGTGGTGGCCGGCGGCGTCGTCGCGGCGATCTGCGGCCCCTTGATCGCGATCTGGTCGCGGGACCTCTTCGCGCCGGTCAGCTTCGCCGGTTGCTACGCCGCGATCGTCGTCTTGCAGCTCGTCGCCCTCGGCCTGCTCGCCTTCGTCGACATCCCGCGTCTCACCGCCGAGGAGCGCCGCACGAGCGGCCGGCCGCTGCTGACGATCATGCGCCAGCCGACGTTCATCGTCGCCGCGGCCAGCGGCATGATCGGCTACGGCGCCATGAGCCTGATCATGACCGCGACGCCGCTGGCCATCCTGGCCTGCAACCTGGAGTTCGAGGACGCGGCCTTCGTCATCCAGTGGCACGCCATCGGCATGTTCGCGCCCAGCTTCTTCACTGGCTCGCTGATCAACCGCTTCGGCGTGGTCCGGATCATCGTCAGCGGGGCGCTGCTGACGACGGTCTGCGTCGCCATCAACCTGTCGGGCATCGAGTTGCTGAACTTCTGGTCGGCGCTGGTGCTGCTCGGCATCGGCTGGAATTTCATGTTCGTCGGCGGCACGACGCTGTTGACCCGCGCCCACACGGCGGAGGAGCGCGCCAAGACCCAGGCGGCGAACGACTTCCTGGTGTTCGGCTCGGTCGCCCTGGCGTCGCTCGGCTCCGGCGCCGCCTTCCACGCCTTCGGCTGGACGACCGTCAACGTCGCCGTGCTGCCCATGCTGGTCGCCGTCGTCATCGCCGCCATGTGGCTGCGCGCGAGGCGGGTGCCGGCCAGCGCGTAGTCGATCTGCGATAAGGCGGCTTGCACAAAGGCGATCCGTGGCATCATCGTTCTCGCAGGACGTGCGAGGGCAAGAGCATGGCTGACGATGCGAAATCGGACATCCCCGATTGGGTCACTACGCCGCCCGGCCTCACGCTCGTCTCGGATTCGGCGCTCAGGTCGGGGAATCCGGGCGCGGATACGTTCGACCTTGCGCGGCAAATCGGACCGCTGTTCGAGATTCTGCGGCATCCGGGGACCGAGACTCCGTTCGCTGCGGCAATCTATGGGGACTGGGGAACCGGCAAGACATCCGCCATGCGGTGGTTGGAAGGCCGGCTCAATCAGTGGAACGAAGCCGCCAAGCCGAGGCTCAAGCAAGGCGAGGACATCCGCATAGTCCGGACGGCCTGGTTCTACCCTTGGAAGTACCAGGAGCGCGAGGAGGTCTGGCGCGGCCTTGTAGCCGAAGTGATCCTCGCCTGCCTTGCCGACAAGCACTACACGCTCAAGAGCTTCACCCGCGACGCCAAGGATCTTGGCCGCTTCATGGGGCGCAGCGTCATCAGCATCCTTTCCGGCGTAAAGGTGAGTGGCGGTGGCGTTGAGGCGCAGGCGGCGGCCCTGAGGGACATCGCACGGGATTTTGCCGATACGGTGACGCCGGAGGTCGCCTACCTCAACGAATTCGAAACGGTGATGCGCAACTGGGTGAAGCGCTCCCTCAAGGATACTGAGCGCCTAGTTGTATTCATCGACGACCTCGATCGCTGTATGCCGGACATCGCGTTGCAGGTGCTGGAGGCACTCAAGCTCTACCTCAACATCGAACAACTCGCCTTCGTGATCGGCGTCGACAAGACGGTCGTGGATCAACTGGTGGTTAAGCGCTACGACGAAATGGGCGTCGAAGAAGCCAAGGCTTTGGATTACCTGGCCAAGATGTTCCAGGTTGAGATACCGCTTGCGCCCACAGAGACGGAAGTAGAGGCGTTCTTCGCCGACATCGTCGCCAAGAACGAGTCCTGGCGGAGCATCGAACACCGGCAAGACTCGCTCGAACCCGTCATCATCAACTTGGCGAGGCGCTCGCCCCGCGAGGTCAAGCGCCTCATCAACTCGGCGCTGATCCATGCCTCAGGCGTGCAATACTCCAAGCTGATCGCGGCAAGGGGCGTCGAGCCACCAAGCCCGGCGCAAGGCGTCCAGAATTTCCTGGTTCGCCGCATTCTCGGCTCCCGCTACACCATGGAAACGCACGCCGGGTCCAAGGCTGGTATCGCTTTCTTTCGGGCCTGGTCGGCCGCGGTCGCAGATGACCCCAACGCGCCACCGGTTCTGACCTTGACGGACCGAGAGATTGAGATACTGGGCCGCGCGCGCGGCGACGGCGCGACACGAGCCGAGCCGACGGAGGGACAACGCGAGGAGGGGGCGCAATCGGATCACTCTCGTGTTCTCGATCGAATTCCCAAACACTTCCGTGAGATTGCCAGTACTGCGGCGTTTCAGCGTTTTCTTCCCCTACTTCGCGATGAAGACCTGGGGAGGCTCATGATCATTCCGTATCCGGTGGAGGCCGGCGTGTTTGGCGACACCCGAAGCGCCGACACGCCTCGGGTCATACGGGAAGCGATCGCACGAACTCTCGGCAAAGACGTCGATGCCGTATCGCCAGAGGACTACCGTACCGCTACGGAGATCGACCTCAGCAACAGCGATATTGTCGATATTGCGCCCCTGTCCGGGCTGACCGGCCTGCAAGAGCTCTACCTCCAAGACACCCCGGTGCAGGACCTGACGCCCCTGGCCGGGCTGACCGGCCTGAAAGGTCTCAACCTCGATAGCACCCAGGTGCAGGACTTGTCGCCCTTGGCCGAGCTGACCGGCTTGCAACGTTTGGAACTCGCAGCTACCCCGTTGCAGGACCTGGCACCGCTGGCCGGTCTGGCCAGCCTGCAAAGTCTCAACCTCATAGGCACCGAGGTGCAGGACCTGGCGCCCTTAGCCGGTCTGACCGACCTGCAAGGTCTCTACCTGTCAGCCACACCGGCGCAGGACCTGGCGCCCCTGGCCGGTCTGACCAGCCTGGAGAGGCTCTCCCTCATGTACACCCTGGTACAGGACCTGTCGCCCTTGGCCGGGCTGACCAGCCTGGTAAGTCTCGACCTCGAAAGCACCCAGGTGCAGGACTTGTCGCCCCTGGCCGGGCTGACCGGCCTCGAGAGTCTCGACCTGACAGGTTGCCCAGTCAGCCGCGAAGACGTGGCAGAACTAGAGAAGGCCCTGCCCAAGGCGAGGATCGTGTTCGGCTAGAGCGGGCCCACCGCGCCGGCTGTCCTGTCGCCCCTCATGTTGCAACGCGAAATCCTTTCTGGCATGTTCCGCGCGCTTTTCTGCCGCCGACTCTAGGCGAACGTCGCTGCATCAGTGGGGGCAGCGGGGCGCGGCCCTCCGGCCGGCACCCCGTGCGGCGCTCAGACCCAAAGAAAAATCGAGGTAACGAGGAATGTCTGCACCTGTTTGGTTCGCCATCGCGTGTGGCGTGCTGGCGCTGGTCTATGGCGTCGTCACGGCGCGCTCCGTGCTCTCCATGAGCGCCGGCACGGCGCGCATGCAGGAGATCGCCGGTGCCGTCCAGGAGGGCGCCAGCGCCTATCTGAACCGCCAGTACCGCACCATCGCGCTGGTCGGCGTGGCGATCTTCGTCATCGTCTCGCTGCTGCTGGGGATCCGCGTCGGCATCGGCTACATCATCGGCGCCGTGCTGTCGGGCGCGGCCGGCTATGTCGGCATGCTGATCTCGGTGCGCGCCAACGTGCGCACGGCCGAGGGCGCGCGCCAGGGCATGGCCACGGGCCTGTCGATCGCCTTCCGCGCCGGCGCCGTCACCGGCATGCTGGTCGCCGGTCTCGCGCTGATGGCGGTCGCCGGCTACTACCTGGTGCTGGTGGGGCAGGGGGCGGAGGGCCGCGACCTCGTCGACCCGCTGGTGGCGCTGGGCTTCGGCGCCTCGCTGATCTCGATCTTCGCGCGTCTCGGCGGCGGCATCTTCACCAAGGGGGCCGACGTCGGCGCCGACCTGGTCGGCAAGGTCGAAGCCGGCATCCCCGAGGACGACCCGCGCAATCCGGCGGTGATCGCCGACAACGTCGGCGACAACGTGGGCGACTGCGCCGGCATGGCCGCCGACCTGTTCGAGACCTACGCCGTCACTGTCGTGGCGACGATGGTGCTGGCCTCGATCTTCTTCGCCGGCACCGATCTGGTGCCGTCGATGATGGCCTATCCGCTGGCCATCGGCGGGGCCTGCATCATCGCCTCGGTCATCGGCACCTTCTTCGTGCGCCTGGGCGCGTCGCAGAACATCATGGGCGCGCTCTACAAGGGCTTCATCGCCTCCGCCGTGCTTTCGCTGTTCGGCATCGCCGTCGTCACCGAGTGGGTGCTGGGCTTCGGTGGCCAGTTCCAGGCGGGCGACGCGAGCTTCAGCGGCACCTCGCTGTTCTTCTGCGCCATCCTGGGCCTGATCGTCACCGGCCTGATCATCTGGGTCACCGAGTACTACACCGGCACGACCTACCGCCCGGTGCAGAGCGTCGCCAAGGCCTCGACCACCGGCCACGGCACGAACGTCATCCAGGGCCTGGCGGTCTCGATGGAGGCGACGGCGCTGCCGGCGCTGATCATCTGCGCCGCGATCCTGATCGCCTTCCTGATCGCCGGCCTGTTCGGCATTGCCATCGCCGTCACCGCGATGCTGGCGCTGGCCGGCATGGTGGTGGCGCTCGACGCCTACGGTCCGGTCACCGACAACGCCGGCGGCATCGCCGAGATGGCTGACCTGGACGCCGAGGTGCGCAAGACGACCGACGCGCTCGACGCCGTCGGCAATACGACCAAGGCCGTGACCAAGGGCTACGCCATCGGCTCGGCCGGGCTGGGCGCGCTGGTGCTGTTCGCCGCCTACAACCTGGACCTCGACTACTTCACCAGCAATCCGGCGGCGTTCCCCTACTTCGAGGGGGTCGACCCCAACTTCACGCTGGTCAACCCGTTCGTCGTCGTCGGCCTGTTGATCGGCGGCCTGTTGCCGTTCCTGTTCGGCGCCCTGAGCATGACCGCGGTCGGCCGCGCCGCCGGCGCCGTGGTCGAGGAGGTGCGGCGCCAGTTCCGCGAGATCCCGGGCATCATGGAGGGCACGGGCAAGCCGGAATACGGCACCTGCGTCGACCTGCTGACCAAGGCGGCGATCCGCGAGATGATCGTGCCGTCGCTGCTGCCGGTCCTGGTGCCGATCGTGCTCTACGTCGTAATCCTGGTGATCGCCGGCAAGTCGGCGGCGTTCTCCGCCGTCGGCGCCATGTTGCTGGGCGTCATCGTCACCGGCCTGTTCGTGGCGATCTCGATGACGGCGGGCGGCGGCGCCTGGGACAACGCCAAGAAGTACATCGAGGACGGCCACCACGGCGGCAAGGGCTCGGAGGCGCACAAGGCGGCCGTGACCGGCGACACCGTCGGCGATCCCTACAAGGACACGGCGGGCCCGGCGGTCAACCCGATGATCAAGATCACCAACATCGTGGCGCTCTTGCTGCTGGCCATCCTGGCGCACTGATTGCGCGGAGGCGGTTCCGGCGCAGCCTGCCATGCGGAAACGAATACGGGCCTCGGCAGCCGCCGGGGCCCGTTTCGTTGGGACCCAGCTACACTTCCTCGTTGAAGCGGCCGAGATTGCCGAAGAGTTGCTCGAAGAAGCCCAGCTCGTTGCCGGCGGTCGGCGTCTCGCGCTCGACCAGCTCGACGTTCTTGGCGTCGTCCTTGGTGTAGACGCGGATGTCGGAGACCACGTCCTGGTCGTCGAAGGAGACGACGACGATCTTGCGCTCCAGCACCTCGGGGTCGAAGAACGCCTTCTGCTGGGTGCGCTCGTGGATGTAGTACCAGACGTTCTGCTGGAAGGTGCCGACGGTCGACGGCGTGCCCAGGGTGTCCTCGACGTCCAGCTTGGTCGCCGCGCCCGGCTGGATCGAGGCGATGGTGTCCTCGTCGGGCACGAAGCCGCGCGAGGCGAAACGGCCCTCGCAGGCGGCCAGGAGGGCGACGACGGACGCGGCGACCGCCAGGCGGCGCAGCGCCCGCGAACGGCTGGATATGGTGTATCTCACTGTCATCGGTCGTCTTGCCGTCGAGGCCACCCATGCTTGACGGCGGCGCTTGACGCCGCCGGGCATGGCCCCACATCATGGGCGAGAAACTGTCACCGGCACCGGCCGCCTGTCAACCGGGCGCCAAGGCCGGGAAACGAGCGGCCGGCCGCGGAGCACCCAATATGGCAATTCTGCCCCGATTTCTGCGCCGCGCGCCCGAAGCGGCGGTCGCCGAGGGCCTCTATGATGCCGTCGTCGCCCAGGCGCGCCAGCCGGCGTTCTACCGCGACGGCGGCGTGCCCGACACCGTGCACGGCCGATTCGAGCTGATCGGCCTGCACGCCTTCCTGCTGCTGCGGCGCCTGAAGGACGGGGGCGACGCCGGCAAGGCGCTGGCGCAGGCGGTCTACGACCACATGTTCGACGACATGGACCGGTCGTTGCGCGAACTGGGGGTCGGCGACCTGGGGGTCGGCAAGCGGGTCAAGAAGCTGGCACAGCATTTCTATGGCTGCATCGGCGCCTACGAGGTGGGCCTCGACCAGGGCGATGCGGTGCTCGAAGACGCGCTGGCGCGCAACCTGTACGGCACCGACGACCGTACGCCGGCGCCGAAGGCGCTCGCCGCCATGACCGGCTACATGCGGCGCGAGGCCGCTTCGCTCGCGGCGCAGCCGTTCGCCGACCTGGCCGGTGGCACGCTTGCCTGGGGGCCGCCGCCGGCCTTTGAGCCCGCCGCGGCGGAGGTCCAGGTATGAGCGTGCCCGCACCCGAGTTCTCCCGGCCGTTCCCGCTGGCACAACTGACCGCGGCGCCGGAGCACGTCTCCATCGCGGCCAGCGCCGCCGAGTGCCGCCGCCTCGCCGACCGCTGCGGTCTCCTGGGTCTCGCGGCGCTCAATGCCGAACTGGACCTGCGGCGCGGCCCGCTGGGCGAGGTCGAGGTCGCCGGCGCGCTCGTGGCCCAGGTGACCCAGGAATGCGTCGTCACGCTCGAGCCCTTTACCGCGACGGTCGAGGACCGCTTCGACCTGCGCTTCGCGCCCGGGCCGGCACCGACCGGCGACCTGGTGATCGAGGCCGGCGCCGAGGAGCCGCCGGAGCCCTTGGAGGGCGATGCCCTGGACCTGGGCGAGATCGTCGCCGGCCAGCTGGCCCTGGCGCTCGACCCCCATCCCCGCGCCGGGCGCCGAACCGCCGGCCCCGATGGCGGCGGATGAGGCGGGCGAGGCGTCTCCCCAGCGGCCGTTCGAGGGGCTCGACCGCCTGTTGGCGCAGAAGTCGCGGCGCGGGTAGCGCTTACTGCTCTATGGCGCCGGTACCCGTCGGCGGACGGTGCGCCTAATCGGCTTGCCCGGACGGGCGATTTCGTCTAAGACGCAGCCGCTTCGCCGTATAATCCCGACACGTGAGTTTGAGTATGGCCGTTCCGAAGAAGAAGGTATCCAAATCGCGCCGCGACATGCGGCGAGCGCATGATTCCCTGCGTGCGGCAACGGCGGCGGAGTGCCCGAACTGCGGCGAGTTGAAGCGGCCGCACCATGTCTGCCAGGCCTGCGGTCACTACAATGACCGTGAGGTGACGGAGGCCGCGGCAGGCTGAGCCCCCGGCGCCGTCCGCGCCGGGACCCTGCGGGCCGCGCGTGCGCGCGTTCGCTGCCACGATGAGCCATCTGTCTTGAGCAACGCGGTCCATATCGCCCTCGACGCCATGGGCGGCGACCACGCGCCACAGAGCGTGCTGGCCGGCGCCAACATGGCGCGTCAGCGCTACCCGGAACTGCATTTCCACATTTTCGGCGACGAGGCCGTGTTGAAGCCGCGCGTCGACCGGCTGCGCGGCCTGGCGCAGGTGACGACGCTGCACCACACCGACGAGGTCGTCGCGGCCGACGCCAAGCCCAGCCAGGTGGTGCGCAGCAAGGCCAAGACCAGCATGCGCCAGGCCATCGATCTCGTGAAGGCGGGGGAGGCGGCCGGCGTCGTCTCCGCCGGCAACACGGGCGCGCTGATGGGCCTGGCGATGTTCATGCTGGGCACTATGAAGGGCGTCGACCGGCCGGCCATCGCCAGCTACTTCCCTACCGTCAAGGGCGAAACGGTGCTGCTGGACCTGGGCGCCAACGTCACCTGCGACGCGCGCAACCTGTTCCAGTTCGCCGTGATGGGCGAGATGTTCGCGCGCACCGTGCTGGGCGTGCAGGAACCGACCATCGGGCTGCTCAACATCGGCTCCGAGGCGGTGAAGGGTCACGAGACGTTGAAGGACGCCGCGGCGCTGTTGCGCGAGACGACGCTGCCGCTGCACTTCCACGGCTTCGTCGAGGGCGACGACATCCCCGCCGGCACCGTCGACGTGGTGGTGACCGACGGCTTCACCGGCAACGTCGCGGTGAAGATCGCGGAGGGCACGGCCAGCCTGGTCACCGGTTTCATCCGCGGCGCCTTCCAGAGCTCCCTGTCGGCGATGATCGGCTATGTCTTCGCCAAGCGGGCGCTGCAGAAGATCCGGGTGCGCACCGACCCGCGGCGCTACAACGGCGCCGTGCTGGCCGGTCTCAACGGAATCGTCGTCAAGAGCCATGGCGGCGCCGACGCGCTGGGCTTTGCCACCGCCGTCGGCGTCTCCTACGACCTCGTTCGCTACGGCTTCATGGACAAGATCGCGGCCGAGCTCGCCGAACTGACCCAGCAGGCGGCGGCCGCGGAAGCGGATCGGGCGGCGGCGGCATCCTGATGGTGCAGCGGTCCACCGTGCTGGGCTGCGGCGCCTATCTGCCGTCGCGGGTGGTGAGCAACGCCGAGCTGTCGGAGCGCATCGACACCACCGACGCGTGGATCGTCGAGCGCACCGGCATCCGCGAGCGTCGCGTCGCCGCCGACGACGAAAAGACCTCCGATCTGGCGATCGCCGCCGCGCGCGCCGCCCTGGCCGACGCTGGTATCGACGCGTCGGAGGTCGACATGGTGCTGGTCGCCACGTCGACGCCCGACCTGACCTTTCCGGCGACCGCGACGACGGTGCAGGCGGGCCTGGGCATCCGGGGCGGCTTCGCCTTCGACCTGCAGGCGGTGTGCTCGGGCTTCGTCTACGCGCTGGCCACGGCCGACAACTTCATGCGCTGCGGCCAGGCGGAGACGGTGCTCTTGATTGGCGCCGAGACGTTCTCGCGCATCCTCGACTGGGAAGACCGCGGCACCTGCATGCTGTTCGGCGACGGCGCCGGGGCAATGGTGCTGCGCGCCCGGGACGGCAACGGCGACGCGCAGGACCGCGGCGTGCTGTCGACGCACCTGCACGCCGACGGCCGCTTCCGCGACATGCTCTATGTCGATGGCGGGCCCGGCTCGAACCGTCAGGTCGGCCACCTGCGCATGGCCGGCCGCGAGGTGTTCAAGAACGCCGTCGTCATGCTGGCGGACACCGTCCAGGAGGCGCTGGCGCACAACGGCCTCAGCGCCGCCGACGTCGACTGGTTCGTGCCGCACCAGGCCAACCGGCGCATCATCGAGGCCATGGCCAAGCGCCTGGGCCTGGGGCCCGAGCGAGTCGTCGTGACCATCGAACGCCACGCCAACACGTCGGCCGCGTCGATCCCGCTGGCCCTCGCCGAGGCCCGCGCCGACGGCCGCATCGCCGCCGGCGACGTGGTGCTGATGGAGGCCATGGGCGGCGGATTCACTTGGGGATCGGCCATTCTGCGCTGGTGACTCGCGCGTTTCCCGGCCCGGAACGAGCGACCGATCAGGGTTAAGCAACGCCCGCAACCTTTTGAATTGAAAAATTTCTCTGGCCACGCTACCGTTCGCACAGTTCACGAGGGGGAGGGGACATGGCCGGATCTACCGTTACCCGTGCCCACCTGACGGAGGCCGTCTACCAGGAGGTCGGCTTGTCGCGTAACGAATCGGCGGACTTGGTGGAAACCGTATTGGCGGAGATGGCGGACGCGCTCGCCGCGGGCGGCGTGGTGAAGCTTTCGTCGTTCGGCAGCTTCTCCGTGCGCCAGAAGGGCCAGCGCGTTGGGCGCAACCCGAAGACGGGCGAGGAAGTGCCCATCCTGCCGCGCAAGGTGCTGGTGTTCAGGCCCAGCCACGTGCTGAAGAGCCGCATCAACGAGGCGCTCTTGGGCAGCGGCGACGAGGAAGCGGCGAGTCCGGACCTGCTCGAACCAGCGGAAGCCCCGGAGCGGCCCGGTAGCCCGGACAGCTCGAGCCTGTCCGGCGGGGATAGGGGTCTGGCCGGCTGAGCACGCGCATGGCGGAGCAGGCAGCGACGAACGCGCGCCGCGGCAAATCGGCCGCGGCCTTCCGGACGATCAGCGAGGTCGCGAGCGAACTCGACGTGCCGCAGCACGTGCTGCGCTTCTGGGAGACCAAGTTCAGCCAGGTGCGGCCGCTGAAGCGCGGCGGCGGCCGGCGCTACTACCGGCCCGAGGACGTCGACCTGCTGCGCCGCATCCGCGGCCTGCTCTACGACGACGGCTACACCATCAAGGGCGTGCAGAAGCTGCTGCGCGAGGGCGGCCGCAGCAACGGCCGCGACAGCGACGCGCCGGAGCCGGCGCTCGCCGGCCCGCCGCCGGGTGCCACGCCGCCGCCCGCCGCGCCCAAGCCCGTCGCGGCCGAAAAGGCCGCCGGGCCGGCGCTGAGCGGTGCCCAGCGCCGCGCCGTCGAGGCCGCCGTGCGCGAACTGGAAGAACTGAAGGCGCTGCTGGACTGCGGCCGCGCCTGACGGGCGCGTTTGATTGCGCCGCCATGGGCCCCGGGTCTATAGTCCCGCGCGCCTCACGATACCCCCACCGGTCGGGACGTAGCGCAGTCTGGTAGCGCACCACACTGGGGGTGTGGGGGTCGCCGGTTCGAATCCGGCCGTCCCGACCATTTCTCGCACCATGCCACGCGGCGCCCCATGGCCGTTAGCCAAGAGGGGTCTCGCCACGCGGTCCATTCAAAGGCCATCCGAACGGGGTCAGGCCAGTTCAAACTGCTCACGACGCAATCTCCGATGGACATCTCGCCTCTGCCACCGCACCTTATCTTGAGTCAATTCAACCTACTTGACGCATCCGGCTACCAGCGGTGAAGTGCCTCTTGGTGAATGCAATGCGGAGACCTCGGCCTTGATACCAGTGTTAGGAGAGGGTCTTGAGACCGACTCCGCGAGCAAAAAGCTCTCAACGAAGGCTGGTAACTGGATCCGCAATGTTCGAGGCAGCGAGAGGCCGCCCGTTGCGCTGAATGCTGCGAAGAACCTATGCCTTGGCCGATTCCCCGCCAACCGCCTTAGGAGCCTTTCAGCGACGTATAATTGTCACGGCCTCGTGTTTGCTTCCCGGCGGACTCAAGTTATCGAGGACAATATAGATAGAATTATACAAGAAGATGACTATAAGTTCTTGGTAAATCGCAATGACGTAAAGCCAGGTGATATTGTAATCTATCGCTCCGATGACGGTCTAGGGTCCGGACCCATAAAGGGGATTCCCTTTTCGGGCGAAGCATGATTCAAGCTCCCAACTGTTTGGGGGTTTGCCATGTCTGAGCACTGTTTCTGGCTTTCGGACGCTCAGTTCGCGCGGCTGCG
>Ga0209678_1000163_pt1 | contig 26722 bp, 32 predicted proteins | sample WorMetilvaeELBA1_FD_187404 | JGI IMG/M metagenome (GOLD analysis project Ga0209678, IMG submission 187404) | Marine gutless worms symbiont microbial communities from Max Planck institute for Marine Microbiology, Germany - Olavius ilvae ELBA.1... ...
ACCACCGAAGCGCTCAAAGTTTTTGGAAATTGCCGAATGACTGGTTTCAAAGGCATGGGCAATCGCATTAAGCGATTCACCCCGCTGCCAGCGATCCCACATCTCGGACTTTTCCGATGCCGTGTACTATCTTCGTTTTCTGCGTGACATTTACAACGCCTCATCTTTTCATCTAAAGATAAAGTGTTGCGTCGATCAGTTGAACTCACCCTCCTCCGATTGCTCCTCCGCATCATTTTTCAGGTTGGACAGGAGCAGCAGCAGCGCGGCGCCAAACATCGCGATAGTGGCTGGTTCGAGCCCCAGCGGGTGCGCCAGGATAAAGCCCGTCATCACCAGTGCCAGTACCAGCATCGACTGCTTCAGCAACCTGACGTCGGTTATCGCTTCGCGCTCTCGGAATTGCATGATCCGCTCGCGGGCGTCGGCGGTGGCGTGCATGCTACGCCCTCAGATGAGGTAAATGATTCCCAGCGTAATCGCCAGGATAAGCGGAATAATCGGCGCGAGGTTGAACAGGAAATCATTAAATGACAGGTTGACCGCCGAGCCGATCATGATATTCGGCGGATCACCGATAAGCGTGGCGGTGCCACCGATATTGGAGGCGAATATTTCAGCAAACAGAAACGGGTAAGGATTAATCTTGAGTTCGTGGCTGATCAACAGCGTCACCGGCGCAATCAACAACACGGTGGTTACGTTGTCGAGCAGCGAAGAGAACACCGCCGTAACCAGCGAAAGCGTCAATAAAATTCCCCAGGGGCTGGCTTTGACCCGCTTCGCCGACCAGACCGCAACATACTGAAAAACCCCGCTTTCGCGGGTTATCGCAACGATCACCATCATCCCGGTTAACAGCCCCAGGGTATTAAAATCGATACCCGAAATTGCCGTTTCCTGGCTGAGTACGCCGAGCGACACCATCAGGGCAGCGCCCAGCCCGGAGACGATGGCGCGGTTGATTTTTTCGGAAGCAATTAAAGCGTAGGTTGCGATGAACAGAATCGTCGACACCCAAAGCGGGTCCCAGCCGAAGATTACCTGCGATGCAAGTTCGTTTTCACCGAGCATTTATGCCCCTTGCGCCGAAATTTGTCTCCGGTCGCATCCGAGGCTTCGATTTCAATTCAGTCATTTGGAGATACGGATTTTTCGTTATTATCGTCATTAATCAAGCGCCCCATGATGATGCCTTCGAGCACGTCCCAGGTAGACACCATCCCGACCAGCTTTTACGAGTCGCCCTCAACGACGATAACCGGCAAACTACTATCCTTGCTTTCATCGAGCAGGGACAACAGCTCGGGGAATGCCGTCTCCGGGGTACAGAACAGTAGCTTCTTTTTCTTTTCGAGGAAGTTTTCCACCGGCTGGTCCGCAATTTCATGCCAGCGGTCACCCATTTGCATGATCTCGTCCGGCAGAAAGTGTAGATCGGAAATGCTGTGCTTTCCCAGGTTCAGGGCTACCTTGGGCAATAACAGGTGGCTCAGGCGGCGCAGGCCGAACAGCCCGACGAACGCCCCCGTCTGATCCACGATCGGTATATTACGTACGTGCTTGGTGTGCATCAGCAAGAGCGCATCGGCAACGCTATCGGTTGGCGCCAGCGTGAACAAGCCGGAGGTCATGATGCTTTTTGTCGTCATTTTAGAACGTACCTGATAACGCAGCTCGCTATAAATAATACATCGATTCATCGCCCTTGCCATTGGGGAGTCAGGTAAAAACGGCGGATTAACCTCGATTAATTGATCCAGGTTAAGTCAGACGGCAAAAATTGCACCGGGATTGGCATTTAATGCAAACCCGGTCTGGAATTCATTCGTCGCAATTCACCCACACGTCAGCCGACAGGGGGATCGACTGGCAAAGCAGAATGTAATCCTCAGACAGATCACGCTGCGAGAGTACGTTGTTCTTGCGCATCTCGACTTCACCCTGCCGCAACTTCACCATACAGGTACCGCAGTGCGCATCCATACACTGAAAAGCCGGGTCGAGGCCATCCGCGAGCATGCAGTCGAGCAGTGCATCACCCTGTGTGTAGGGCACTTCATGCTCGAGGCCGTCGAGCGTTGCGCGGAAGCTTGTGATATCGCCGGCGGGATTCGATTCAGGTTTCATCGCTTAGCCCAGCAGGCAGATTTCATCGCCCGGCTTGACCGTGCCTTCGGTCAGAACCGCTGCGTATACTCCGGCAAAGCCGTTATGCTTCCTGGCAATGTGTTTCAAAATCCGCGGTTGCGTTTCCGCCGTATCAGGATCGATGGTGATTGATTTGCAGCGCGGATCGAGTTCACGCACCATGATTTCGAGTCGATCGCCGACTTTCAGTCTTCGATTGACGAGGTCATTCTCGTAAAACCCGCCGGCCTTGTCCCAGTTCACGTAAAAATTGGCGCGGAAGCGACGTTTATCGAGCGCAAGCCCGGTTTCCTGTTCCAGTTGCGCCAGCGTTTGCCGCGAAAACAGTGACAGCGGACGGCAATCAACCGCGTTCTTCTGCGTGAAATGCAGCCGCAGCTCACCTTCCGATTTATCGCGCAGGCTCTCGAGAAACGCGGGATCATCGACATCGAGCGTTGCGCCGGCAGGCGTTTTGATTTCGAGCGCAAAAGCATCGGCCGACGGATAAGGTGGATTCAGCGCCTCCTTGAACGCGGCCTCCATCGCCGGTGGCTTCAGCGTGGTTGCGTGGTTTTTATAACTGGCACTGTAAAGGACAAACTCCTCCTGCTCCCGATTGGTGTGCCAGGGGAACTCCGGTGGTGCTTGCGTCGACGAAATCGCGTAAAGACGATCGCCCATGACACCAGTGTAGGCGACGAAAACTTCATCGACCTGCTCTCCGCGCATGCTTTTCACGGGATAGCGCCAGACACTCTCCAGCGTACCGATCTTGCTCATATCTAATCCAGGCTTGTTACCAGAAACTTGTATCTTACTGACAGGGCGGTTTTCTTCCACTACCACGGACGCCGCAACGAGCATGATTATGCCAACGCAATCCGTCGTTCGCCATTTTCTGACAGTGACCGGCAATTATGACCGCAGTCAACCCGGCTATGCCTGCATCAGGTCTTGCCCCCGCTCTGGTTCGGCATACATTACGAATATTACTGGTCTCGATCGACATTGACCGATTCGATTCCTGGTATTGTTCGCTATCAAGCTGGGTTACCATGGTCGGGTTATGGTGAGTGAAATCAATTTTATTATCGGGGTGCTGGCGATCATTTATGGCATCTATAGTTATATCCAGAGAAAAGTTGCACCCGAGAAAATCGAAAAATTGCAGGCGCTGATCGAGCGCAATGGTGAAAAAATGGCAAACTCCATTCACATGTTCGGTTATACGATATTACCCATCGTTGCCGGCCTGCTGCTATTGTTCTCTCATTTTCGGGGCTAAGGCGAGACACGGCTGATGAAAAAACAGATAACCTCCCTGATCGAGGAAGATGTCATAACGGTGGCGCTTAACGATACCGTCGCAAGCGTCGAAAGAGTCCTCGACTGGCATCATCTTTCCTGTGTACCTGTAATAAACGACCAGGGCAAATGTTTCGGGGTCATTAGCGCTCCTGATCTGGTGCATTTTCACAATGCCCGCAAAAACCCGAGCGCCGAGCGCGCGTGGGAGATGTGCACGCATAAAACGATCGAAGTGAGTCCGGACATTTCGGTCAAACAGGCAGCGGAATTAATGGTGAAAAATAACATTCACCATCTTGTGGTTGTCGAGGATGGATCTATTGCAGGCATCGTTTCGTCGATTGACATTCTCAGGAATGCTGTTTTCTCCGAGACTGACACTCAAAGCCAATAGTTCAACCGTAACTCCCCGTTGACAACCCGTGTTGGGCGTTAATCCCCGACCCGGGGGAAGCGGTTAGTTATGGCCCGGCGAAATGCAGTGATGAAACCGACAACCCGGCGCCGGTTCATTGCTGCTGAGACTTGTGTCCACGGCTGTACCACAACCTGCTCGGCCCATTCAGTTGTTCGCGATCTATCCACAACAGGTGGATATCGCGCTGTTTATCGATGGCAATTGACGGATGGGATTGTTCGCCGCTTCCGCTGGCGACGGGTGGCGCATAGTCATCACTCCACTCCAGATCATCGTTATAGGTGCTGATCCAGATGTCCGAGTTACCGCGCCTGAAATCGTCCCAGGCCACGGCGAAATCACCGTCCTGATTGCCTGCTGTTGACGGGTTGTAGTGTGGTTGTGTATCGCCTTCCTCTCCGTGCACCTTTTCATTCGGACCAAAACTCTCACCGGCATCGGCACCGAGTGCGGCAAAAATACCGTATCCCTTGCCACCTCTGCGTTTGTCCATCCAGGCCGCCAGAATTTCATCCTGCGCAAATGACGCCAGCGAAACCCTGGTAACACCGCTACCCCGGTCGTACTGATTTCGGTTGGCGAAAAATTCATTGAGCGATTGTGGTTCGGCAAAAGACTTTCCACCATCCCCGGCATGACTGAACAGTAAGCGCGTATGCCCGGCTCGCCGGTCTTCCCAGGCGACACACAACCCTGCACTGTTGACCGCGATTGCAGGAAACAGCACCGGCGTTTGCAGACCGCTGGATTCGACCGACTGAAGAGATTCGACAGTAAGCCGGTTAGCGTTGTCGATGCGCAGTGCAGCGACCTTGAGGAACCACATGCCGTTATCCCGTTCGCGCCAGCTGGCAAAAATACGATCGCCAAAACTGGCGATACTGACATGGCTGGCTGTTGCCTGACTGAGTCTCACCGGTTCGGCCAGACCATCAGGACTCAGTATTCTGGCGAAAACGGATGCATCCTGTTCAAACGCCAGTACGAAACGATTACCGCTTATGGCATCGATGGCAGGTTCATATGCCTCGCTACCACTGCTGACCAACAGGGCCGGGGGGAAAGTTTCCCCGGTTAGCGATTTCTGCGCGACATAGATTTGTGGCGCTTGACTGCGATTGTCTTCCCACACCACAGCGACCGATTCCCCGCTAACGGCAATATGTTTACGGCCAGAACCGTCAAGATGATGGTAAACATCATCGACCCGCGGCCCGCTTACGCTAACCCTGCTATCGAAAATCCAGTGTTCAGACGCCTGCGCGTTGAATATAGCCAGGGCCAAGCATAAACCCGCTAATCTGAATCTCATTGTCTCGCCATAAACTCTTTCAACGGCATCGACTCGTAATGCTTTTCCAGAATGTAATCACCGTACAGATTCATCTGCGCCACGGTCTGGAATCCCGCTTTTTTGAACAGGGGTTTCTGCTCGGGCGAGAAATAAATAAACGTGGGCGTACCCAGAATTCGGCTACGCGACGCAAACTGCATCTCGGTAGTCCGCTCTCCATTACCGAGCTTGATACGATTTCCGCTTTCGGTATCGACATAGGCCAGCACAAAGGCGTTGTTGTATTTGGCGCTGAGCGACGCATCGGTGAAAACTTCCGCGTGCATTTTTCGACAGGTGGTGCAGCCGTAGCGACCAAAGTACAGCAGCATAGGCTTGTTTTCACGGCTCGCCAGTTGAGTCGCCTCGGTCAGCGACAGGAACTGGTAACCCTCGGGTGGTGCGGCCATCAGCCTGTCGATCGACAGGGTGAAAAGAATAACCAGGACAAGCGGAAAGCGCATAAAAAATGACTGCTGCATAATCATCGTTGCTGTTGAAATCGGCAAAAAAAGTACCTTTTCGGCAATTGATAGTCAAGGACTGCACAGCGGGGTGACAGTCAACCCGATTCGTCGCTGCGACGAGATAAGCCAACTGACCGCCGTTAGCATAAAAAGATTAAAAGTACTTTTTGCCAATCGAGTATCCACATACAATATGCTTGTGCGTCATTCATTGCTAACAAACAATTTTTTCTGCTCGCTGCTTTGCCTTGTGCTGTTGAGCTTTAACGGTGTTGTCTTCGCCCAGGTGTATAAATCCTACGATGCCGAAGGTAACGTTGTTTTCAGTGATGTACCGGTGCGGGACAGCAGGAAGTTGAAGTAACCGAGCCCAATGTGAGCGATTCACTGGAGATACCGGCACCGCCGCCAGCTGAATCCACGCCTGAGGGTAAACTTGAGGCGGAGCCCGAACCCGAACCGGCCGCTCAACCCAATGCCGAAAGCGATTCTGCTGACACGAATAATGACGGCAGGATAAGCAGACGCGAAAAAGAAGCGCAACGCGAGGCTCGGCGCAAGAAAAGGCGCGAAGCGGCGAAGGCCGCCGAGGGAGAATAAGCGACAATACCGCCATTTTCGTCACGCTCGCAATCACTTTCCCGGGTTATTCCAGGCCCCTGATCATTCAGATTTCAGTGGCTCTTACAGAAACAGGGGCGATCGCTAATCATGAATTGTGCCCCCGGACCGGATCGCCCATTGCACCCGCGACTTGTGCCAGGTAAATTCAATGAACTTTTGCAACTGCTTTTCATAGCCTGGCAGGATTGGTCGCAGCACCCCCCGCCAGGCCCGGCGACAGGTGTGGCTCGACCCGGCGCCTCTACCCGTTAGCTGAGTTCGCCGCGCGCCGGATAGTCTTTTTCGAGGGCAAACTTGAGCGCACCGATGATTTCACGAAAATGCGGGCGCGCGAACGGCATCGTGCTGATCTGAGCCCAGTAGAGCGTGTTATCGGGTCGTACAATAAACAGGCCCGGTTCACTGAACTCGGCGGGCTCCTCGATGCCAATCGATGTCAAGCCACGCCCGGCCGAGCGATGTAGCCCCCAGTCTCGTGCCTGTTCGGTGCTAACGCCATAACCAATTGCCAGGTTTTCTAATCCCCAGTCCTGGCGCGCCTGTTCGGCGCGTTCCCTATCATCACCGCTCAACACCATTATCGAAACCCCGATCTCGGCAAAATCGCCGGCGAGTTTGTCGAGCTCACCGACGTACTTGCTGCATATCGGGCAGTGCAGGCCGCGGTAAAACACGACCATGGTGAAATTTGCGGGATCCTGATCGGCCAGCGACCAGGAACCCTCCAGCGTATCAACTTCGAGGGCAGGCACGGGCTGGCGGGGTTTTAATACATTCATTGGGGACTCCTGTTACTTTGATGCGTGTCAATATGGTTAGAGTGCTATAGTGTTAGCTTTTTCCTGTTAAAGCACAATGGAAAAGCGACATGGGTGATGTAAAAACTGTAGATTTGATCGAACTGGATACCGGTAGTTCCATCTGGGAGAGCTTTTTTACCGTCTTCCCGCTCGTCGTCATCGGCACCAGGGAAGCCGATGGCAGCGACGATCTCGCCCCCAAACACATGGCGATGCCCATGAGCTGGAAGAATCACTTCGGTTTCGTCTGCACCCCAAGGCATAACACCTACCAGAACATCCAGCGCGATCGACAGTTCAGCGTGACCTATATGCGGCCATCGCAAACGGTGCTGGCGAGCCTTGCCGCCACACCGCGCTGCGAGGATGGCAGCAAGCCGATCACGCAGGCGCTACCGACTTTTGCGGCTGAATCGATAAACGCTGCATTTGTGCAGGACGGTTATCTGTTCCTCGAATGCGAGCTGGAGCAAATGGTCGATGAGCTCGGCGAGAACTCGCTCATCATCGGTCGCATCATTAGCGCCCGGGTAGCCGAGGATGCGTTGCGCTCTTCGGATCAGGATGATGGAGATCTGGTCTACTCCGCACCCCTGCTCGCCTATCTTTACCCGGGTCGTTTTGCTGAAATCACCGACAGCAACAAGTTACCGTTTCCGGCCGGCTTCAAAAGGTAATCCAGATGAGCGACAACCACGCAGTTCTGGAGTACCTGCAAACCCAGCAGGCGTCCATGACCGGTCTATTGAAAGACCTGGTACTGATGGAAACACCTTCGACCGACCGCGACAGCCAGGCGCAGATTCGCCAGCGCCTGAAAATCGAATTCGAAGAGATCGACTACAGCGTCAACCTGCTGCCCGGTCGCAGCAGCGGTGGTCACGTGTACGCGTCACCCGGGAACCGGGCTAATCGACAACCCGCGCAGTTGATGATCGGTCATTGCGATACGGTCTGGCCAATCGGCACCCTGCAATCCATGCCGTTGGTGTTCGGGGAGGACACCCTGCGAGGACCCGGTGTCTACGATATGAAAGCCGGTCTCGTCGAAATGGTTTACGCACTGCGCGCAATCGAACACCTGGGCCTGAACCCTGCCGTTGCACCTCTGTGCTTCATCAATTCGGACGAGGAAATCGGCAGCCGTGAATCGACGCGTTACGTGCGCGCACTGGCGCAGCGTGTCGATCGCTGCATGGTACTCGAACCCTCGCTCGGCCACGGCGGCAAAATCAAAACCGCACGCAAGGGAGTAGGAAGATTTACCGTCACCGTACAGGGCAAGGCCGCGCATGCGGGCCTCGACCCCGGCGCCGGGGCGAGCGCCATCCTGGAACTGTCCCACGTGATTCAGAAATTGTTCGAACTGAATGACCCCGAACAGGGAACCTCGGTCAATGTCGGCGTCATCGATGGAGGAATTCGACCTAACATGGTGGCACCCGAAAGCCGCGCAGTCATCGATGTACGCGTGCAGACCCAGGCCGATGCCGAGCGCGTGGAAAATGCAATCCATAACCTGGAAACCGCCACCCCGGGGGTTTCATTATTAATCGAGGGCGCCATCGGTCGCCCACCAATGGAACGCACCGATGGAAATCTACGCTTGTGGAAGGTTACGCAGGAACTCGCCGCGGGCCTTGACATGGAGCTTGAGCAGGGTACTGCGGGCGGTGGCTCCGACGGCAACACCGCCAGCCTGTATACCGCAACCATCGATGGCATGGGTGCCGTCGGCGATGGCGCCCACGCCAGCCACGAATACATTTACGTGGATTTACTGCCCGTGCGCTGCGCACTGTTGACACTGTTGCTGCTGGCACCACCGCTTAACCCCTGACCCGACAACCGGAGCTGACCGATGATTCGTCCCTTCCTCGCATCCGTAACCCGAATTTCGGACCTGAAACCAGGCAACATCATCTCATCCAGGCTGCCGCGCGAACACTGGGATAGCGGTGACTACGTGGTCGGCAAGGTGCTCGACACGCGCGGGCACCTGAGCGCAATTGAACTGCGCAGCGGGCGCATGATCGAAGTCATGGAGGGCGATCTCGTGGTGGGTGCATTCGGCACCAGGGTGGCAACCCTCGAAGCCGTCGGTGACTGGCGATCCATCGACGACTCCGGTGAATTCAATGCGCTGACCGCGGCCGGATTGTTCGGCAAAACCACTTCGTTATCACCTTTCCTGTCCTCGCCAATGCACCTGCAATACCACGGACATGTCATGCGCAACGAGACAAAGGTAACCATGCGCAGCAGTTTGCCGGACATCGAGATCATTGATTTCGATATACCGGTGATCCTTATCGTCGGCACGTCGATGTCAGCCGGCAAGACGATGTCCGGGCGGGTCATCGTGCATCTACTATCGCACATGGGACTCAACGTGATCGGGGCCAAGCTGACCGGTGCCGCGCGCTATCGTGATATGTTGAGTTTCAAAGACGCCGGCGCCAGCGCAATCTACGATTTCGTCGATGCCGGACTGCCCTCTTCGGCCGTGGACGAAGCCACTTATCGCGAGGCTCTGCCATATCTTTTATCCCTGATCGCGCGGGACAAACCCGATGTAGTCGTCGCCGAGGCCGGCGCCTCGCCACTCGAACCCTACAACGGCGCTATCGCCAAGGAAATGATACGCGACCAGGTCAAATTCAAACTGCTCTGCGCGCAGGATCCTTATGCGGTGGTGGGGGTACAGGCGGCCTTCCAGCGCAACCCCGACCTGGTGGCCGGCGGAGCGGCCAACACCGACGCCGCGATTGCGCTGGTCAAGAAGCTGTCCGGGCTGACCGCGCTCAACCTGATGGACCCGAGAAGCCATGGCCAACTCGGAGAAATGCTGCGAGCAGCACTGGGTTTAGCGGCCGCATAGAGCAGGACCCGGGAGCAAAATTTACGCTATCGGTTCAATGCCAGATTCAATACACTAGCGGATCGAATAAAAAAGCTAATCGAGAGGCCGCTTGAGCACCCCAACCCGCATCGCCGTGATCGGCGCCGGCATCGTCGGATGCAGCTGCGCATTGTGGCTGCAAAAGAAAGGCTTTGCGGTCACCCTGATTGATCCCGACGACCCGGGCGCCGGTACTTCTTCAGGCAATGCCTGCACCATCGCCGAATACGGTTGCGTGCCGGTTAACAGCCCGGACTTGTTCCGACGGCTGCCATCCCTGTTATTTTCCAGCGACAGCCCGTTGAGCATAAATCCCGCTTACGTCCTGTCGAATCCCGCGTGGATGATCGATTTTCTGCTCAATTGCCGTGAACAAAAAGTGGCGCGGATTACCCGGGAACTTGGCAAGCTCCTGGGCAAGGTTTATGACGGCCTCGATCCGCTGCTCGACATGGCAGACGCGCGCGACCTACTGGCGCAGAACGGCTTCATGCATGTTTATCGCGATCAGCACGAGTTCAACGCTGCCAAACGGGCCAACCAGACACGGCGCGAACAGGGTTCGAACTTTGTCGAGCTCGACCGGGGCGATATTCAGGATCTCGAGCCTAACCTGAAAATTCCGTTCGAACGCGGCCTGCTGTTCGACAGCATCAGTCACGTGCTGAACCCGACGGCCTTATGCCAGCGTTACGTGGAATGTTTCAAGCGCAACCAGGGACAACTGCTGCGCCACCGGGCGCTCGAAGTCATACCCGCAACCGGATCGGTGCAGATCCGCCTGGATAACGCCGAGATCGTCGATACCGAGCGTGTCGTAATCGCTGCCGGTGCATTCTCGAAATTCATCGACGCTATTCCCACAGGACCGCTGAAACTCGATACCGAACGCGGTTACCACGTGCAGTTCAGCAACATGCAGCATTTGCTGAGCCGTCCGGTAAGCTGGCAGCAAGCCGGTTTTTACGCTACGCCGATGAATCTGGGCATGCGCTTTGCCGGGACCGTCGAGATCGCAGGCTATAAAGAAAAGAAAAACCCGCGCATACTCGACTACCTGAAGCGCAAGGCTCATGAAATGCTGGAGCTGCCCCCGCAGCCAGACCAGGAATGGCTCGGTTTTCGGCCTACCTGCCCCGATGCCTTGCCGTTAATCGGTTTCAGCGCGACGACGGAAAACATCCTCTACGCCTCCGGCCACCATCATCTCGGCCTGACCCTGTCCGGAATCACAGGCAAGCTTATCGCCGAACTGGCAAACGGTGAAGAACCAAGCCACAATATAGCCCCGTTTAGTCCACGAAGATTTTCATGACATGAGATTTGGCGCAAAAAAGGTAGTCATTACAGGAGGTTGCGGCGGTATCGGCATGGCACTGGTGGAGCTGTTCGCCAGCGAAGGCGCCAGGGTACTGTTTTCCGACCGCAGTGAAGAAGATTGCTGCGACCTTAGCGAAACCCTGCAGCAAAAGAACGTGGAAACGATTCACCTGGCCGGTGATTTACGCCAGAAATCCTATTGTGAAGGACTTATAGCCCACGCTGTCACCGAACTTGGCGGCATCGATATCCTGATCAACAATGCCGGGATCATCCCACGGGGCAATATCCTCGAAACTACCGACGACATGTGGTTCAGCGCGCTCGATGTAAACCTGAACGCGGCCTTTTTCCTGTGCCGATCAGCAATTCCGCATATGCAAAGAGCCGGCGGTGGCGCGATCGTCAATACTTCTTCCACCTGGGGCATTTATCCCGGGCCGGGTCACGTCGCCTACTGCACCAGCAAGGCCGCACTGGCGGCGCTCACGCGTAACCTGGGTCGGGATCATGCCGCCGACGGTATCCGCGTCAACGCAGTATGCCCCAACGAGGTTAACACCCCGATGTTACGCAGCGGCTTCAGGCGTCGCGGTATCGATCCAGACACCGCGGTCGAGGAACTCGGCAAAACCGTGCCGCTGGGACATGTTGCCGAACCCGATGAAATCGCCGATGTCATCGCCTTTCTGGCCTCGCATGACGCCCGCTACGTTTGTGGTGAAACCGTCGAAGTCAGCGGCGCCAAACCTGTATACGCCTGATTGATGAGTAGCCTTGCGGGCAAGGTAGCGGTCATTAGCGGCGGTGGTCAGGGTATCGGTCTCGGTATCAGCCAGGCTATGCTTGCCGCCGGCGCGACCATTCTGGTGGCACAACGCAGCCCGCTGCCGGCGGCACTGGCAGATCAGGAACGGGTGCAGTGGATCGAGGCAGACCTGTCGAGGCCGGAAAGCTACGCAACGATCGCCGATTGCGCAGCGCAGGAATTCGGAAAGATCGATGCCTTGATCAACAACGCCGGCTTCATGTTCGAAAATACCCTCGACCAGATGTTACTCGAGGAATGGAATCTCATGCTCGCGGTTAACCTGACCGCACCGGTGTTTCTGAGCAAACAGTTGCTGCCATTGCTGCGCGCGGCAGGTGGAGGCAGCATCATCAATATCGGTTCGATCGAAGGCCTCGCGGCCAACCCGGAACACAACGCATATTGCGCCTCCAAGGGCGGCGTGCATGCGCTTACCCGGTCAATGGCGGTCGATCTCGGCAAAGACGACATCCGCGTCAATGCCATCGCTCCCGGCTGGATTCGCTCGGAGTTAAGTGACGCTTACATCAATGCCCAGCAGAACTCGCAGCAGGCCTGGCAGGACCTGTATAAAATGCATCCCGTCGGGCGTATCGGCGAACCCGACGACGTGGGCAAGCTGGCCGTTTACCTGGCCAGCGATGACTCGACCTTTGTCAGCGGACAGGTTATCGTCATCGACGGTGGCCGCACCAGTAAACTGCCGCTGCCTTTTTAAACGGAGCAGTATCCATGACAACAGAAAGTGTAGACAAGCTAATGCAGGGTTACCGGCGCTATCGTGACGGTGACTACGAAGAGAGTCGAACCCTGATCGAAAGCCTGGTGACCGAGGGACAGCACCCGGAAGTGGCCGTGGTCGCCTGTTCCGACTCCAGGGTCGATCCGGCAATCCTGTTTCAGGCGGATCCGGGCGATTTATTCATGGTGCGCAACGTCGCCAACCTCGTTCCACCTATGGAAGAGGAAGGCACCTACCACGGCACCAGCGCGGCACTCGAATTCGCGGTGCTGGGTCTCGGCGTCAAGCATATCCTGGTATTGGGTCACGCCCATTGCGGTGGTATCAAGCTGATGATGGAACCTGATCCGTATAGCGGTGCTTTCAAATTCGTACCCGCCTGGGTCTCAATGCTCTCGGCCGCCCATCGGCGCGTGCTCGCCACCATGTCTGATGCCGGTCCCGAAGCCTGTACACGAGCCTGTGAACAGAATGCAGTGCTGGTCTCACTGGAGAACCTGACCACCTTCCCGTGGGTGCGTGAGCGTATTCAATCCGGCGACCTGCAGCTGCACGGCTGGTACGTCGATATCGCGGGGCCCAAACTCAGCGCCTATGACTGGGAGGCAGGCACTTTCATCCCGATCGACTGAAGCCGGTATGTCAAAAAGCCGATCGATATTCCGCTCACCGACCGGATTCCGAAACACCCGCCGAAAACCGGACTTTCCGGCCTGGTAAATCAGCCCGGCACAGGCTCACCTGGTCGGTTCTACAGCACAGGAATCGAGCAGGTCGAAGCCCGCTCAGGATTATCCCGCATTAAAAAGTGTTTCCAAATTCTGCCGCATTGAGATATACAGGACCCTGCAAATGTATTAACCATTGCAATACCCGTTAACTATATTGCAAAAATATAACAACTTAAAAAAACCCGGGTGCCTGTTGCCGGGGTAAATCTTAACAACACCAATTCGGGAGGAATCGATGAAACAACCAATTAAATCGCTAGTGGTCACGGCGGCGTCAGCTGCGCTGATACTGGCCAGTAGCGCCAGTTTCGCGGCGGGTCATAGCTGTACCAACGACACCTGGAACAAGGTAATGAAGCGCGGCAAGATGGTGGTCGGCGTCAAGGCTGACTACAAGCCCTGGGGTTATCGCGACACCAGCGGCGCCATCGTCGGCATGGAAGCGGATATGGCAAAAATGGCGGCCGACGCCATGGGTGTCGACGTCGAGCTGGTCGCAGTGCAGTCGTCAAACCGTATGCAATTTCTGGAAAACGGCAAAATCGACCTGATGATTGCGACCATGTCGGATCGTGTCGATCGGCGCAAGCTGGTTGGCATTACCCAGCCTAATTACTACACTTCGGGCACCAACGTCATGGCGCCCAAGGCTGTCGACATCAAGAAGTGGGATGATCTGCGTGGCAAACCGGTATGCGGCAAGCAAGGCGCTTTTTACAACAAGGTAGTCGCCGACCGCTACGGCGCCAAGATCGTTGCTTTTACCGGTAACGCCGAGGCCAAGCAGGCGCTGCGCGACAAGAAGTGTGTCGCCTGGGTCTACGACGATTCGTCGATAATGTCTGACCTGTCTTCAGGCAACTACGACTCGTTTGAAATGCCGCTCATGAGCGAAGACGACAACCCCTGGGGTCTCGCGGTGCCGCTGGCTGAAAAAGACTGCATTTTCGGCAACTTCATGTCAGGTCTCACTTACAACATGCATCAGTCAGGCAAGTTGATCGAGCTGGAAAAGAAGTGGGGCATTCAGCCTACCCAGTACCTGAAAGACCAGAACAAACGTTTCGCCGACTGGATTCAGTAACAAGCCGGTTTTGAAAAATCGATAACCCGCCGCTCGGGGTTTGCCCCGGGCGGTTTTATCGACAGATCATAAAATGAACGCTTTCCAGCAATATTTCTACGATCTCGCGCAGACCCACCCGAAATGGAATTTCATATACCTCTATGACCCGACGCAGACCGACCGGGTAATCGAGGGCCTGTGGATGACGATTCAACTGTCGGTCGTCTGCGTCATCCTCAGTGTCATCATCGGCGTTATCGGCGCCTGGGCCCAGGGCGCACATTCGAAGTACCTGCGCCTCGCGATGCAGGGCTACATCCAGTTTTTCCGCAACACCCCGCCGCTGGTGCAGCTGATGTTCTTCTACTTTGCGCTGGGCCAGTTTACGCCGACCTACTCTCCTGATGGCTGGCTCGAAGTACCCATCATCTCCAATGTCGGCTGGCCATTATTTCGCTTTCGTTTTTTGCCGGCGCGTTCAACGTTGAAATTTTCCGCGCCGGGATCGAGGCAGTACCCGATTCCACCCAGGAAGCGGCCGAAGCGCTCGGCATGAACCGCCTGCAGATTTATATATATCGTGCTGCCACTGGCGTTTCGGGTCAGCCTTCCCGCGCTCAACAACAACCTGGTCAACCTGGTGAAAACGACGACCCAGGCGCTGGCGATTGCGGTGCCCGAACTGCTCTACCAGATGATCAGCATCTACAACGATTACTCGACCGCGCAAAACGCCTGCATGGTGTTTCTGTTTTTCGCCTACTTCGTACTGGTTGGCATCCTGGTGCTGGGCATGCACCGCTGGGAGCACAGGTTGCGCATCCCCGGATACGGCGCATGAAGCCCGCGCGCAAAGTCGTCAGCGGATACCACGGCAGCACCGATCTGGCGGTGTTGAAACCGTTTAAATTCAGCCCCGCCGGCAGCGTGCAGGATTTGGTGTTCAGCCGCTGGCTGGCCGATTTTTCGCCACGCAGCCTGCTCATCATCGGCCTGTTATTCTGCCTCTGGCCCGGCTTTGCAATGGCGCAAAGCAATTACAGTTTCACGCAGGCGCTGGACGCGCTGTGGCGCTGGTTACCGTTTATCGTGACCAAGGGTTTCGCACTCAACCTGCTGGTCAGTTTTTTTACCATGCTGGTCGGCACTATTGCCGGCGTCCTGTTGGGTCTAGGGCAGATTTCGCCGTTGCGACCGCTGGCGCGAGCGAGCTGGTTTCTTACCCAGCTGTTTCGCAATTCACCCTGGCTGGTGCTGCTGTTCATCGTCATGCTGGCGTTGCCGTTTGAAGTGCAGATCGGCGATACCGTCTATCCAATACCCGACTGGCTGAAAGCGGTATTCGGCCTGTCGCTGCCGATTATGGCCAATATTTCGGAAATCGTACGCGGCGCAATCATGTCGGTGCCCACCGGCCAATGGGAAGCCGCCGAGTCGCTCGCCTATACACGCCACCAGACCCTGTGGCTGGTAATCCTGCCGCAGTGTTTCAAGCGCATGATCCCGCCATGGATGAACTGGTACGGAATACTGACGATGGCCACCCCGCTGATTTCGCTACTCGGGGTCGAGGATATCGTCACCCTGTCGCGCCAGGCGATGGAAGCCGAAGACAACCACCCGGAACTGCTGGTGCCATTCTTCGGCTTTACGCTAATCATATTTTTCGCCTACTGCTATCCGATCGCGCGATACACGATAAGACTGGAGAAACGCTTTGTCGTTAATCAGTAAACTTTGCTGGAGCATCCAAGATTACCAATAACGACTGGACCCCGGACCAACCGCTGGTCTCGATCTGTGACGTGCACAAGTCCTTCGGCGACCTCGAAGTGCTCAAGGGGGTTTCGCTGGATATCATGAAGGGCGAAGTCATCTGCATCATCGGCCCCTCGGGTTCAGGAAAATCAACGCTGATTCGCTGTGTCAACGCGCTCAACACGATTGACAGCGGTTCGATCAAGGTAGAGGCCTGGAAGTGCATGACCCCGGGCTCGACAAGCTCGAGTTGCGCAAAAGAGTCGGCATGGTGTTTCAACAGTACAACCTGTTTCCGCACAAAACCGCGCTGGGAAGCATTATGATGGCGCCGCTGAAGGTGTTGAAACAACCGCAGGCGGAAGTCGAGGAACGCGCGCATAAACTGATCAAGCGGGTCAACCTGGGCGGCAAGGAAAACAGTTACCCGGGCGAGTTATCCGGTGGCCAGCAGCAACGGGTCGCTATCGCAAGGTCACTGGCGATGAATCCCGATGTCATGCTCTTCGATGAAGTCACCGCGGCACTGGATCCTGAAACCGTCAACGAAGTATTACTCGCGATCAAGGACCTGGCTCAGGATGGTATGACCTGTATTCTGGTCACGCATGAAATGGGGTTCGCGCGTGAAGTCGCCGATCATATTTACTTCACCGACCGCGGCGTCATTGTCGAGCACGGTCCTCCGGCAACCTTCTTTACCGAGGCCACCGACCCACGTACCAGGGAATTCTTAAGCCAAATCCTGTAAACTCCAGACCCGGATTAGCAGATGACCAGCAACCATGACCTGCCGCAGCACGCCTCGGTAATCGTTATTGGTGGCGGCGTTATGGGCTGCTCAACGCTCTATCATCTCGCCAAAGCCGGGGTTAGCGATGCAATCCTGCTCGAACGCAACGAGCTGACTTCCGGGACAACCTGGCACTCGGCGGCGCAGGTACGCGCGCTGCGCTCGAGCAAGAACCTGACCGACCTGATTCGGTATTCGATTTCGCTCTACAGTTCGCTCGAACAGGAAACCGGCCAGGCGACCGGCTGGATCAACAAGGGTTCGCTCTCCATTGCCACCAATCCCGACCGGCTGACTTTCATCAAACAACAGGAAGCGCTCGCGGAAATGTATGGCGTATGCGCAAAATCCATCTCCGTGGGCGAGGCGCGAGAGCGCTGGCCGATGATGAATACCGATGATGTCATCGGTGCGGTCTGGTCACCGGGCGACGGCCGGGTCGGGCCTTCCGATCTATGCGCTGCCCTGGTCAAGGGCGCGCAAGCCAGGGGGGCGAAGATTTTTGAGCACACTGCCGTCAGCGGAATCAAGACGCGCAACGATAAAATCATCGGCATCGAAACCAGCGCTGGCGAAATTTCCTGTGACGCAATCGCGCTCTGCACCGGCCTGTGGAGTCGCGAAAATGCCGCCATGGCCGGTGTCGAAGTGCCGGTCTGGCCCTGCGAGCACTTTTACCTGTTAACTAATCCGGTCGACGGCATCTCGGGTAATTTGCCCACGCTGTCCGATCATGACAGCCACCTTTACATCCGTGACGATTCCGGTGGCTTGCTGGTCGGCTGTTTCGAACCGCTGGGCAAGGCGATCGACCCGGAACGGATCGGCAAGAACTTCGCCTTTCAATTGTTACCCGAGGACTGGGATCAGTTTGAGCCGATGCTGGAAAACGCCCTGCATCGCTTGCCCTGCCTGGCCGACGCTGATGTCCGCATGCTGCTCAACGGTCCCGAGAGCTTTACCCCTGACGGGTCTTTCCTGCTTGGCGAGAGCGCCGAAACACGAGGCCTGTTCCTCGGTTGCGGCATGAACTCGGTTGGCGTCGCGACCGGTGGTGGCGTGGGCATGGCATTGGCGCACTGCATCGTTCACGGTCACACCCCGACCGATTTACATGAAGCGGATCCCAAACGATTCTCCTCCAGCTTCAACTCGGTGGCCGCCCTGACCGCGCGCGTGCCGGAGATTCTCGGCACCCACTATGCAATTCACTATCCCGGTACTCAATTGCACAGCGCGCGCAATTTGCAGCTAACGCCGTTGCATGCGCGCTGGCAGGCAGCCAATGCTCACTTCGGACAGTTTTCAGCCTGGGAGCGAGCACTCTATTTCGATAAGCCGCAGGAACCGGTACTGTCATTCGGCAAACCCGACTGGTTTGACCAGGTCGGCCGTGAAGTCGGCTACGCACATCGGCACGCAGCCATTTTCGACCAGTCCAGTTTCGGCAAGATAAACGTTCGCGGGCCAGACGCCGAGGTCTTTTTGAACCGGGTCTGCGCCAACGATATGACCCGATCTCCGGGGCGAGCCATTTATACAGCTATGTTAAATTCACGCGGAGGATACGAGAGCGATCTAACCGCGCTGAGACTGGGTAGGGAAGAATATCGCCTGTATGTCGGCACCAGCGCAATCAGGCGCGACCTCGCCTGGTTACGACGCCAGCAGCTGCCCGGGGAGCGGGTCGAGTTCGCCGATGTAACCGATGCTTACGCCGTGCTCGGATTGATGGGCCCCGAAACGGGCAGGATCGCCGAACAGTTGGCTGCCCCCGAACTCAACCGACTGGGATACTTCGAGTTTTGCCGCACCACGCTTGCCGGCGTTGCAGTCGAAGCCGCGCGCCTCTCCTATGTCGGCGAAGCCGGCTGGGAGATCAGCTGCCCGGCATCCCGGGCCGAAGAACTGTTTGCTGCGCTGGTCGGCGCGGGCGCAAAACCCGCCGGGATTTTTGCGCAGACCTCGATGCGTATCGAAAAGCGATTCCTGGCCTATGGCCACGACCTCGACACCGACATAGACCCGTTTCAGGCAGGGCTCGAGTTCGCGCTCGACTGGAACAGCGACTTTATCGGCAAGTCGGCGCTGCTCGAGCGACGCGACCAGGCGCCGACCGCTAAACTCTTCAGTATCGTGTTCGACGCAATCGACGCGCGGCCACTCGGTAACGAACCGGTACGCCACGCGGGCAGGATTATCGGCAAAACTACCTCGGCCGCGTTCGGTTACCGCCTGGGTAAACCGGTCGCGATTGCCCGGCTTGAGTGCGAAAATGAGAATAATTTAGACGGACTCAAAGTTGACGTCGATATAGCGCGAAGTCAGAATGCCGGAACAATTTTTATAAATGCCGCTTACGACCCTCGAGGATCGAACATGCGCGCATCGACCAGGTGAGTCAATGAGCAACGTTTTCCCGCGCAATTGCAAAACCCAGGCACCACTCGCGGTGCAGGGCGATGGTGTTTATATCATCGACCGCACCGGCAAGCGCTACCTCGACGCATCCGGTGGCGCCGCGGTTTCCTGTCTCGGGCATAGTGACGCCGAGGTTATCGAGGCGGTCAAATCACAGGTCGAACGACTGGAGTTTGCGCATACCGGATTTTTCAGCAGCGTGCCGGCGGAGGCGCTCGCCGAGCTATTGATCAAGGAAGCGCCGGGCGACCTGGAGCGGGTTTACTTCGTCTCGGGCGGATCGGAAGCCGTCGAGGCGGCAATCAAGCTCGCGCGACAGTATTTCATCGAAATCGGGCAACCGCAGCGGCATCGTGTCATTGCCCGCCGCCAGTCTTATCACGGCAATACCCTGGGCGCGCTCGCCGCCGGTGGCAACCTGTGGCGACGCGAGCCCTTTTCACCGCTGATGATTGAAACCACACATATCTCCCCCTGCTACGCCTACCGCGACCAGCAGCAGGACGAGACCGAATTTGACTATGGCCAACGCGTGGCCAATGAACTCGAGGCTGAAATTCAACGCCTTGGCGAAGACCAGGTCATGGCGTTTATCGCCGAACCCGTGGTCGGCGCTACCCGCGGTGGAGGGATATTTCAAGCGTATCAGTGAAATCTGCGATCAATACGGCGTGTTACTGATTCTCGACGAAGTCATGTGCGGCATGGGTCGAACCGGTTCCCTTTATGCCTGCGACCAGGAAGGCGTCGCGCCTGATATCATGACCATCGCCAAGGGACTCGGTGCGGGCTATCAACCGATCGGCGCCATGCTTTGTAGCGCCCGGATTTACCAGGCCATCGAGCAGGGCTCGGGCTTCTTTCAACATGGCCATACCTATATCGGGCATCCGGTCGCCTGCGCTGCGGCGCACGCGGTGGTAAAAAAGATTATGGACCAACGCGTGCTCGACCAGATGTTGACGCAGGGAGTACTACTGCGCAAGTCGCTGCTGGACACGTTCGGTGATCATCCACATATCGGTGATATCCGCGGTCGCGGCCTGTTTATCGGGCTCGAACTGGTGCGAGACCGGGATACCAAAGCAGCATTTCCGCCACAGCTCGGCCTGCATAAAAAATTCAAACAGACTGCTCTTGAAAACGGACTCGTTTGCTACCCGGCAGGGGGTACCATCGACGGCCAGCAAGGCGATCACATACTGCTTGCGCCACCGTTCATCGTCAACAATGCCCACATCGACGAGATCGTGAGCAAACTCGACAAAACCCTCAAATCGATCTTGCGCAGCCTGTAATGCGCGACGTCATTATCATGGTGGCGCCCAACGGGGCGCGCAAAACCAGGCGTGACCACGCTGCCCTGCCCGTTTCGATCGAAGACACGGTCGAGGAAGCAGTGCAATGCCATGCCGCCGGCGCCAGCGCGCTGCATGCGCACGTGCGCGGAGACAATGACGAGCACGTGCTCGATGCAGGACTCTACCGTGAACTGCTCGCGGAATTATCGCGCCGGGTTCCCGATATGCTGATACAGATCACTTCAGAAGCCGTGGGAATCTATAACCCCGCCGAGCAGGTGGCATGCATTCAGGCCGTGGTACCCAGGATGGTAAGCATGTGCCTGCGTGAAATCAGTAGCAACTTCGAACAACCGGAGTACGCGCGCCAGTTTTTCGAATGGTGCGACGAAAACGCGGTTCATGTTCAACATATTGTTTTTTCGGCGGAGGAATTTCAGCATTTCCTCGACTATCGCGAACAGGGAGTGATTCCCGCCGAACACCGCTGCGTTCTATTCGTGCTTGGACGCTACAACGTTAACTTTCAGTCTGAACCCGCCGACCTCGATCCATTTCTGTGGCATGACCTCGCCGGGCTCGACTGGTTTACCTGCGCCTTTGGCAGCCAGGAACAGCAATGCGTAATGGCCGCGATCAATGCCGGTGGTCACGCCCGCATCGGCTTTGAAAATAATCTATACCTGCCCGACGGGGAGATCGCGGCCAGCACCGCGGCCCTGGTATCGAGCCTGGTCGACAGCATGCAGACACAGGGTTTGCATCCGGCAAGCGCCGGCGCCGCGAGTCAGTTGCTTGGGGTACGTAAAGCGTAAACCAGCAACCCGGTCGCGACCAGACAGAACCCGGTCATCATCATCGAGATCACCGCGAAGGATATCTGCCACTGCAGCAAGCTGCCGACCAGCGCCGGACCGAGCGCCGAGGCAAATACCATGATCGCATTAGTCATCGACTTGATCGCGCCCAGGTGCCTGGCGCCATAGAGCTCCGCCCATAGTGCGCTCAATCCGGTGAAATAAAGCCCGGAACTCACGCCCATCAGCAGCATGTAAGGCCAGACCATGAATACGTGATCGGACAGGTTCAGTACCACCAGCGAGAGCGCCAGTGGCAACAGGAACAGCGGCACCACTCGCCTGGCGCTGAAACGATCGATCAGCACTCCGGAGTAGATCGTGGTCGCGACCGATACCACAGAGTAAAGCCAGTAATTGCCTGTCAGCCACAGACTGCTCCAGTCCTTCGCGTTGTCGATTTCTGCGGGAAAGAAAAACAACGCCGTACCGATCATCGAAGGTGCAATCATCGCCGGCAGCATAAGATAGAAGCGCTTTTCGGATAGCATCTGCCGCCGCGTATAATCCAGCTGTCCGTTTTCCTCGCCAGCACGTTTGTTCAGCGCATCGCTATGCTCGGCATGACGCTGGCCATGTTCCTTAAGTAGCCATAATGCCGGCACAATCGAGCACAGCACCGCGACAGCAACAATAGAGAAGGTATCGCGCCAGCCCATGACCTGGGTGGCGTAAAGACCGGCCACCGGCAGTATTGATTCACCAAAGGCAAAACCGATGGCGGCGAGCGCGATCGCCTTACCGCGGTCGGCGTCATGATAGCGTGCCATCGACGTAATGCCGGCGTGACTGCTGAGTCCCTGACCGAACTGGCGCAACATGAATATCGCCAGCACCAGCAGTAGCGGCGAAGTAACCGACCCCATCACCAGGCAGGCAAGGCTCAACCCGGCCAGGGTACAGGCGGTGAAAACACGCAGATCAAAGCGGTCAATCAACGCACCCGTCCAGTTGATCACCAGCGCCGAGGCGAGTGTGCCAACCATGTAGATGCGCCCCCAGCTGCCGGCATCGAGCCCGAAATCGGCCTGGATGCCCGAGCCGAATACGCCGATAAAATAGGTTTGCCCGGCGCTGGACATAAACGCTAGGAAAAGGCGAATCCCAGGAAGCGCGGATTCGACCGTGCGAAACGCCAGTAGCTAATCAGCATTTCGGCACGCCAAATGGAAAGGCATGCGGGGCGCGTAGCCGAATTTTGCAGGGAGTTTGCGGCATGGCATGAATTCAGTGGCGGGTCGATTGATGCGAGGACTATACGCTATCAGACCCGACTGCAGAATACTGTAGCTGGCAAAACAAAAGTCGAGAAACAGTAGCCGGTGAATCCTTTGTCCGGGCAGTGCCTGCCAGCCTGAACCAGGAACCCGGCCCCGGTATAACCAAAGTGTTCGGGAAATATAGTACAATCGCCGGTTGATTACAGGCAGAGAGTTGATAATGGCGAAGTACCCCGGCGGATTCCGTGTGAACAAGACCTTCTGGTCCGTTTTGGTCTTTTTACATCTTGTTATCGCACCCACTGCATGGGGTGCCGATGATGCGGCCAACAAGCAGATCCAGGTTTTCATAGAGCGGCAAGTTCTCATTGCGCTGGAAAACGGGGAGGAAATTTACAATTTCGGCATCGTCACCGGACGTGATGGAAAGGAAACTACGGCCGGTAGCTACCAGATTTCCAGAAAATACGAGAAATATACGAGTAAGACATACGGATCCGAAATGCCCTATACCATGTTCCTCACTGACGACGGCAAGGCAATTCATGGAACGCAGATGGCGACTCTCAGGTCCTACTTGCATGCCTATCTGGCTGAATCAGTCGGCTCCGAAGGTTGCGTCGGGCTAACCGACGATAATGCCATGGCATTGTTCGAGTGGGCTCCGGTTGGAACGCCTGTTGTTGTCATAGCGGAAGAGAAAGAAAAGACCGATGAATAAAATGCCCGGGATGATGCCATGAAACTGCTCGGCCAAAGCGTGTTTATCGCGCTGCTGCTCATATTTCAGCCGGTTTATGCAGATGATGCACACAAAGCCGACACCGTGCTTGTGATCAAGAGTGAGAAACGTCTGTATCTTCTGCACAAGGGCGTGCCATTTGCGACATTACCAGTCACTTTCGGGGGACAGCCCGAAGGTCACAAGCAGTCGCGCGGCGATCAACGAACCCCCGAGGGGCATTACAAGCTCGATTACAAAAACGTTAACAGCAAGTTCTACAAATCGATACACGTTTCCTATCCAAATGCCGAGGACAAGGCGCTGGCCCGCAAGCTTGGTGTGCACCCGGGTGGCGATATCATGATCCACGGCCAGGCGAATGGATGGGAGTGGGCGACGGCGGTCGTGCAACTTTTCTCCTGGACCGATGGATGCATAGCACTGAGCAACGAGGATATGGACCAGGTGTGGGCCGCTGTAGATCCGGGAACTCCAATCGAGATTAGGCCCTAGCCTGCGGGCTTGCGCACAATCCTGAACTGCCATAACTAAAAAAGAACTGAGGGAATCCAATGTCAGCCAAAGAGCTTCTGGAAAGACCGGAAAAAGTGGTTAGCGCGGTAAGATTACTCTACCTGATGATTGCCATCGGAATGGTTCGAACCGGTATGACTGTATTACGCCACGCCGATGTGAGATCCCCGTATTCACTCATCTTCACCAAGATATTGGTCTATTCCGTAAGCCTTTTCCTGATTTACCAGATCAGTCAGGGCAAAAATTGGGCAAGGTGGTCTCTCCTGGTGATATTCGCCATCGCATTCCCTTTGAGTGTCCTGCCTACTCTGGATGCAATTTCCCACAGCCCCGTTCACTCCCTGCTGGGATTTCTTCAGTTGGGGTTGTATATCGTCGCGATGATATATCTGTTCCAGCGCAGTTCAACGGAATGGTTCGGCTCAGGGAAAACTCCTGGCTAGCGCCGTCGTATCGAATTAACCTGCGACTCCAGTTCGAATATCTTTTACCGGGGGACCCGCTATGTGGGCACGCAACAGATTAACCGAGATGCTGCAACTCACTCATTCGCAGACCAGAGCATTGAAGCGGCCTGATCGATCTTGCGCCCGAATTTCAGTTGGCGCAGACCCGCGGGAATATGAATGAACACAGGGAAGACGGCCCAGGAGAAAAGCAGGCCCATCAGAATATAGCGGTAGCCATCCACAAAACCGGTTTCACTTTTACCGAAGATTTCCTTTGTGTCGTTGCGGTAGGCGTAGCCGTTGAATCTACCTGAGCGGCCGTCGTCTTCACCGGCAACGACAACGTGATCGCCATTTTTCAGTATCCACGGCTGCCCGACGTTAAGTTCGATAACATTGTTTGCGCCCTGAATTTCAAATTGGACATTACGGACGTCAATCGCCCTGTAGGTTCGAACTGTACCCTCGATTTTGCGTAACATTCCAGTCATTCCAGAATAAAGTATTCTTGTTCCTATACGCCCACAAAAGAAACCCGCAGATAGCTTTTCGCGGCGCTGCATTATCGACAATAAATAGCAGCTTTCAACAGGTTTTATTGAATAATTCGATCGTTGATAAATTGTTCTCATTTGGCACAGGTCTGCTATCCCGGCGCGCTCTCCGAGGCTGACGCTAAAATGAACTTTCTGAACTTCTCGAAACTGCCAACTGCGGGCGTTCGTAGTCCTGAAAACCAGGTCATATACCACCTTGAATTCCCAATCGTTTCATCAAAACTAAATGGATTGGAAATTAAATGTCGGAACTGATAGATTTTGCGCACCTGGTAGCCTCATGCTGACCGGCATCGTACTGGGCATCATGCTGGTTTTCAGCATGATTGCATTCGTTCAGGGCTGGATCGCGAGCGAGTTCGGGCTTTACATCGGAATGAAACTGTTTTCCCTGAGTCAGGTCTATATCGTGTTATTGGTCGCTCTGTTCGGTTGTCTGGTAGGATTGATTCCGGGCATCCGCATGTATCGCTACTCACTGATTGACGGTATGACCATTCGTGTATGAAATTTACCAGGTAACATAGATATGACAGGAAACAGATACTTTATCGCCCTGGCCCTGCTGGCGGGCCTGCTGCTTAATTTTGGCGCCGTGGCCGCCGAGCCGCGGGAAATCAGCTGGGATGACCTGGTGCCTGCCGAGGCGGAGTTCGACGACGCTTTTACCAGGCTGGACGAAGATACGCTATATGAACTGGTTCTAATCGCGGGGGTTCGGAATCGAATCGAAGCCGGCAGCGAGGTCGACGAAAAAACTATCGCCAACTACCGCGAGCGCGTCGAGGATCTGGAAAATGAGGGTGTCGATGTCGACGGCCTGATGGCGATGCGCGAGCGGATCATCGAGGAGCGCACCGCCAAAACCTATCTTGCCAACGAGGAGCTGAACGGCAAATCGGTGCGCATTCCGGGTTACCTGCTGCCGCTTGAGTTCGATGGCGACAAGGTCACCGAGTTTTTCCTCGTGCCCTACGTCGGCGCCTGCATCCACACCCCGGCGCCACCGCCGAACCAGATCGTCCACGTCAAGACCGAGGAGGCATACACCACCGACGGGGGTCTTTATACACCGGTCTGGGTCAACGGCCTGATGAAAACCGAGCAGAGCCAGTCCAGTCTGAACCTGGTTGACGGTTCTTCGGATATCCCCAGCTCCTATGCACTCGAAGCCATATCTGTCGAGCCTTACGAGTAAACGACAGCCCCGTGCAAGTTTCCGGTGATTCTAACCACCGCTTAAGCAGGAATGACTCCATTGTTAAATTCCAGGCTTCTGTTTTAGGTCGGTTTTTACCACTAATACTGATCGTATGAATGTCCGTATATGGACTCCTCCTCGTTTGCAAGTAATCGGTTTGTGGCAGTTGGCTCGACTGCATACGTATATCCGGCCGCTTCAGGTGGCATACGATGATGCCGGGCCATAATGGGTTTTTCGCGCACCGAT
>Ga0209678_1000164_pt1 | contig 26709 bp, 21 predicted proteins | sample WorMetilvaeELBA1_FD_187404 | JGI IMG/M metagenome (GOLD analysis project Ga0209678, IMG submission 187404) | Marine gutless worms symbiont microbial communities from Max Planck institute for Marine Microbiology, Germany - Olavius ilvae ELBA.1... ...
CTAAAATCTGAGATTGCAATGATTGACTCTGGTTAATTGAATTTTCAAAGAACCGGCTCGGATCGGACCCGTGGAGTGTTGCCTAAAAAAAATTGAAATTTTTTGCTTGACTTCTTCTTGGTGCTCTACATTGAAGGTTTCAGGTGTCAGGTTTCAGGTGTCAGGATTTAGTGCCCTAATTTTCTAACACCAGGAAACTCGAGTGAAACCGCTTATTTCAGAAACGTAGGGCGGGCCACCGTGCCCGCCAAAACAGGTCGGCACAGTGGCCGACCCTACGCTGGTATATAAATACTGTTTCTAATATCGATCAGACTGGCCGTTTTTTGGGCCAGAGGCAACGCTCTTATGAAACTTCTGAGGAATGGATTCGATTTTAATTATTTTTATTTAGACAGGATTTACAGGATTATCAGGATTTTTTTCGCCTGCGGCGAGGGGCCTTTCGGCCGAAGGCCGAATTATCCTGACGATCCTGTTGATCCTGTCCAATTATTTTTTTAAAAATAAGAATCCATTCCTCTCTTTCTTTCAAATTCTAGAGTTTTTTATTTGATCAGACTGGCCGTTTTTGGGGCCGGAGGCGAGGCTCGTGTGAAACTTCATTAAAAGCGAACCGCAGAACCGCAGAATATCGAATATTGAATGTCGAAGGGTGGAATCGCTTCGCTCAGTCTTTTTATTAAATAGACAGAATTCCTTAATTCGACATTCGGCATTCGGCATTCAACATTCGAAATTGTTGGACGTTCGATGTTCATTCGTTTAAGGCCGATCAATTCGGATTCCCCCACTTGTCGACCAGCGGCAGCTCATATGCGGCCAGGCTCTCCAGCAGGGCCGCCGGGTCTTCTTCGATCCGCAGCACATCTTTATATTCCTGCAGTAGGAAACCCTCTTTCACCATATGATTGAAAAATGCATTCAATGAATCATAGTAGCCATCGATGTTCAGCAGCCCGATGGGTTTACCATGCAGACCCAGTTGAGCCCAGGTCAATGCCTCAACGGTTTCCTCCAGGGTTCCGAATCCGCCCGGCATGGCGATAAAAGCGTCCGCCAATTCGGCCATTGCCGCCTTGCGTTCATGCATTGATTCGACGATCCGGACCTCTGTGAGTCCGTTGTAGACCAGTTCCTTGTCAACCAGGAATTGCGGAATTACCCCGATCGCCCGCCCGCCGTTGTTTATGGTGCTTTTGGCAATGGCACCCATTAAACCGATGTTGCCGCCGCCGTATATCAGCGTTAAATTTTTTTCGGCCAGAAGCCGGCCGAGTTTGACCGCCGCGCTTTTGTAGGATGAATTTTTGCCCGCACTCGAACCGCAGAATATACAGATACTTACCATTGCACTGATGCCTCCCTAATTTGGGGTTTATTTTGTCACCGAAACCTGGTCCGTTGGGCCAGGTCAGAGATAATCGTCTATGCCCCCTGTCAAAGCTTTTTGTGGTTTCAGGTGTCAGGTTTCAGGTGTCAGCAAAGACCGAATTTTGGAAACAGATTGGGTCGCGACTGAGAACCAATAATGGTGAAAGAAAATCCATTTCATGGTGGGGAATGAAGCGGGTCCAGCCGGCATTATTGATGAGCAGGTCAAGACGGCCAAAATGGTCCACGGCATTTGAAACCAGCTGACGGGCTTCCGAGTCCCTTGAAACGTCAGCCTGCACGGCCAGGGCCCGGCCGCCGGAGCCTTCGATTTCTCCGACCAAATCTTCAGCCTGGGACCTGGATTTGCTGAAATTGACGACCACAGCCGCCCCTTCACCGGCAAAACGCAGGCACATCGCCCGGCCGATGCCGGTGGCACCGCCGGTTACCACAACCGTTTTATCCTTATATCTCATCGATCCGCCTCCTTCTATGCTGAAGATACTAATTCTTGCACATACTCAATCCTGGTCCGCCTGGTATGCAGAACCAAAGATGACGGAATAATCACGAAAGCTCGAAAGAACGAAAACACGAAAAATATGATTCATTTCGTGCGCTCAGAACTTCGTGAATTCGTGATGATTATTTTTTTTTCACAAAATGCAATTAATTGACAGCTAAAGTTCTACGGCTTAATAATAGTCCCAGCGGTTGACTGCCTGTTCACAATGCTGTGGATGGTATCCGGTCCCTGCCATTGGATGATATGAACCCGGGGTACATTTTGGCGCAGGGCTTCGAACGCCGATTCCATCTTGGCCACCATGCCGCCTTTGATCGTGCCGTCGGCGATCAGCGATTTTGCCTCCTCGACAGAGAGCGACAGCCGGATTTCTTCGTCAACCATGACGCCGGGCACATCAGTTATGAACACCAGGTCCGTGCAATCGGCGGCAACCGCCAGTGCCGCAGCGGCGCTGTCGGCATTGACATTGTAGCTTGCACCCATCTTGTCACCGGAAATCGGGGATACGACCGGTACCCTGTATTCTTTTAAATTTTCCAGGACGACGGCGGCATTTACCTGCTTGATTTGGCCGACAAAGCCCCAATTCAGGCCGCCGCGGGTTAAGGGCTCGACCAGAAACAGGTTTTCGGTTTTGCCCGACATGCGTCGGCATTCAACCCCGTTGGCGCTCAACCAGGAGGCGATCCTCAGATTGACGACGCCGGAGAGAACATCTTCGACAATTTTGATGTCCTCGGCCCGGGTAACCCGGATGCCGTCGATAAATTTGGTTTCGTGTTTGGCGCTTTTAAGCGCCTGGGAAATTTCGGCCCCGCCGCCGTGCACGATGATAAGCTCAAGCCCGGGGCAGGCTCTGATGGCCGCCGCCAGCTCTTTATACCCCTGTTCGTCTTCAAACGCCCGGCCGCCGATTTTAATGAGGATTCGTGGGTTCATTACATGTTTTCCAACACATCCACCCCTAGCAAATTCAATCCATTTTTCAACACCACGGCTGTTGCTTTAATCAACTCGAGGCGGGCGCTGACCAACTGTTGGCTGTCTGCCTGCAAGACCTGATGCTTATTGTAAAATTGATTAAACGCCTTGGCTGTATTAAAAATATACCCGGCGACTTTGGAGGGATTGAGATCTTCGACGCCACTTTGGACTTCAGCCGGAAATTCGATTAACTTCTGGAGCAACAGAACCTCTTCCGCATTGCCCAGCAATGAATAATCCGCGTCCGGCAGCGATGCGGCAGCGGTTTTAGATTTTTCCAAAATTCCGCTGATCCGGGCATACGCATACTGGCAATAGGGACCGGTAAAACCGTCGAAGGATATGGATTCCGCCGGATCGAAATTGATGCTCTGGTTGGGGCGCACCCGCAGCAAATAAAACTTTACGGCGCCCACGCCGATTTTTTGGGCCCTGCTTTTTACTTCGGCGGGCGAAAGTATGCCGTCGGGGTCGCGCCGCCGGATTTCGTCTTCGGCCAGTTTGATCATCGCGCTGATGAGATCGTCGGCATCGACGATTTTGCCTTCGCGGGATTTCATTTTGCCTTCCGGCAAATACACCATGCCGTAGGACAGATGATAACAGTTTCTGGCCCACTCATATCCCAGGGCCGCCAGCATCGCGAACAGACATTTAAAATGGTATTCCTGCTCGCTGCCGACGACATAGATGGAATAATCCAGGTTGTGGTCGGTGATTTTCAGAATCGCGGTGCCGATGTCCTGGGTTATGTAAAGGGCGGTTTCATCCGCGCGCAGCACGGTGACGCGTTTTAAGTCGCCGTTTTTGTCGCGGCCGAATTCTTTTTCGGGCAGGAAAAAGACCGTGTTGCCGTTGTGATCCAGTGCCAGGGCTTTTTTTTCCAGACCCTGCTGGATAATGTCCTTGCCGAGTTTATAAGTGTCGGATTCATAATAGAAGACGTCAAAAAGCAGACCGAAGCGCTCATAGGTTTGCGCAAATCCATCATACACCCAGCCGTTCATTTTTTTCCAAAGATCGATGGTCTCCGGATCGCCGGCTTCCCATTTTTGCAGCATTTGCTGGATTTCATTTTCAAGCTCAGGGTCTTTATCGGCTTCCCGGGCGTAGCGGACGTAATAGCGGCCGACGAAGTGGTCGCCTTTAATGTCTTCGGAGTCCGGGGTCGTGCCGTTGCCCCATCGCTGCCAGGCCAGCATGCTCTTGCAAATATGAACGCCCCGGTCATTGACCAGGTTGGCTTTGACGACCCAGTGGCCGGTGGCCTGGTACATATTGGCAACCGCCATGCCCAAGGCGCCGTTGCGCAAATGCCCCAGGTGCAGCGGTTTGTTGGTATTGGGTGCCAGATACTCCACCATGGCGCGGCGGCCCCGGCCTATTTCGGACGAGCCATAGGCGCTGTCCCGGTCTGCGATATGACGACATACATCGCCGAACAAAATTTCGCCTGAAATATCAAGGTTAATATAAGGGCCGGCGGCGCTGGCTTTGGCAATGACGTCATCGGCCGGGAGGTGATCGACAATCTTTGCGGCTATTTCAGCCGGAGATTTGCGAAACTGTTTGGCCAGGGGAAAACACCCAACGGCAAAATGGCCCATCGCGGAATTCGGCGGGAATCCGATCTCCAGTCGTTCCGGTTGCAGGCCCAAGGCTTTTTCAGTGGCGGCGCTGATTTTTTCAAGGATGGTTTCTTTAAGTTTGGCTACTGGCATTAATTGTTCCTCATATCTAACATTTTAGCAGTGCGTATGGCGGCAAAAAAATGCTTATGACAATGTTCTGCTATTTGCAAGTCGATGCTGGATGCTGGTTTCTGGATACTCGATTGAATCAAGGAATGAATCCATTTTTAAAGATTCCTGTATCTCGCCAACCATGTCTAGATGATAGCTTTCGATTTCATATCGATTTTAGCATCCCTGCGGGCCATCACTCCTCTACGCTACATAAACTATAAAGCTTGAAACTATGACAGAAATCTCTCGGACATTCAAGGAGAAACCTTTTTTTGCAAAAAGTCATGCCACAACAAAATAAGTAGCCGAATTGATGAGATCTAATCATTTTTTGAACTCAATAAGAAATACCAAGCACCAAAACCCAGATAATTTGGTGCTTGAGATTTGGGATTTTATTGGTTTTGGGAACCTTGTGATGCAGAATGGCGAGAATTAATGGAAATCCTTGTAAATTTCTCCAACACCACAACATAATGTGGTTAATCGGTTCTTGACACACAAGCAATAATTTGGCATATTACTTGTTTAAATTGGAATTCATCTCACTTCCTTCCCCTTAAAATCGAATTCCAAAGACTTGCCTTACAACAACTGATTTCAATTAATAAAAATACAGGAGAAAAGAATGGAAAAGTATGCTGAACAAACCCAGCAGGAGTTCGAAGGATGGGATGAATTCATCAACATGCCCGTGGATGAAAAAGTGCAGAATTTCGTCAGAAATAATCGCATATATGATGTCATATATGCCCAGCAGTTTGACCGGCCGTTTTTGGATTATCTTGGCAGTCTGGCGGATTCGATCAGATTGCTGGCCAAAACCAAAGTGGGGCAGAGCAAACTCCGTCACCTGCTACCCCACAAACGGGCCATGCTTTACTTCGTTCAGCCGTCCACCCGGACCTTCCTTTCTTTTCAAAACGCCTGCCACATCCTGGGACTGACCACGTCCGAAATTCGCGGGACTTCGACCAGTTCCGAGGTGAAAGGTGAATCACCGGAGGACACCATTCGCACCTTTGCCAGCTACGTCGACCTGATTATTTCACGGCATCCGGAAGCCGGTTTTGCGGAAAAAACCGCCTGGGTCCTGAACCAAACCGAGCACCCGGTGCCGGTATTAAACGGCGGCTCCGGGCCCGATCAGCATCCCACCCAGGCGCTGCTCGATATCTACACCCTGGAAAGAGAGTTCAGAACGATCGGCGGGTTGGACGGCAAGAAAATTGCCATGGTGGGAGATTTGAAACGCGGCCGCACGGTGCGCTCACTAAGCTACCTGATGAAAAATTACCAAGATGTCGAAGTGGTCTATGTCGCACCGGAAGTCTTCAGGATGAAGGACGACATCAAAGAATTTTTAAGTAAACACGAGATACCTTTCAAAGAAACCGAGGACTTCGAGAGCATCATGCCCGAAGTGGACGCCATCTACATGACCCGGATCCAGAACGAGTACGCCTCGGATCCGACCAGCGACGCCGAAACGTTTCCCCAATTTCATCTTAAAACCAGCCACATGTCCATGATTCAAACTCACTGCGCCATCCTGCATCCGCTGCCGCGACGCTACGAGATCGATATTAGAATCGACAAGGATCCGCGGGCCGCCTACTGGCGCCAGGAGCGCTGCGGCATGTGGATCCGGGCGGCGTTGATTGCCTATATTTTCCGTGTGGATAATGAGATTATGAATGAGTTGTCTTGATGGAATAGGTTCTGAGGTTCAAGGTTCAGAGGTTCAAAGGTTCAGGGTTCAAGGTTCTGGTATCAGGGACTTTAGACACGCAGAGTGACCATAGCAACTTGCAGGGTCACGATCTGGGATAAGCTCCAACCCGGCTGTCGACTGATATTTTATCTGCAGGGGCGAGGTTTATGCTCGCCCTGGCTGGACTTTCCTACATGCCCTAAAGAGCCGGACACCCTTCTCCTAACACAATTGCCCCATTAATCCGCCGCCGCATTGCGGGCATTTTTAACTCGCTCCGATGTGACCGGATGCGTCGAGATCCAGGCAAAACCCTCCATCGCGTCCCCATGCTCTGCGGCAAGTTTTTCCATGAGCGACGCAAATGCATTCGGGGAATGGCCCTTCTGCTTGAGCAGGTTGAAAGCATAGTCATCGGCCGCAGATTCGAAATCGCGCGAGTACTTTGTTTGAGCCAGTATCATCGGCATTGCCGTGACAGCGGCACTGAGTGAAGCCGCATCAGAGGTGACGGTTGCAACAACGAGCCCGACAGCGGAATTTTGCAGCACACTGCGCATGGTATGGCGCAGCTCCACATGGGCGATCTCATGGGCGAGCACGGCCAGCACCTCTTCCGTGTTCTGCGCCAATAGTACCATTTCATCCGTGATGACAACAATACCACCGGGAAAAGCAAAGGCATTCGCCCCAAGAACCGCACCAGCGCGAAATTCCAGAAGGTAGTATGGGTCCAGGGGAAGGTCCTTGCACATTTGATAAAAACCGGTCATTATTTCATCCCGCATTTCAAATTCCAGGCCGGTTGGCTTCAGCCATCCGTGCTCATCCATGTAGGTCAGGGCTTGATCACCCAGAGATCTTTCCGTCTCCAGCGGGATACGTGATGCAATGCGCTGTGCGGCAGCCGGCAGGCCGAAGAAATAGCCGACAAGCAGTATTACGGCGATGACGGAGACACAAGCCAATGCAACCATCCATCGCTCTTCCAACCAGGCCACAATGCCTTCGGAATTGCTTTCCTGGGTAAGTGAATCCAAAAGCGCATGGTCGGCACAGCTGAACTGGCCGCCGTCAGGAAAACGAACAAACCGGCAGGTCGAGCCGATCTTCGGTGATACGATCAGGTCGATGGTTGCAAACCGCCCGGAATGGAATCCGGCTGCGACGGTCACCTCCTGCTGCCCGATTTCCATGCTTGCTTCCCTGGCTACCGGGTAACGTCCGTCGAAGAATTGTCCTTCAATGATGGTCATAGCGAAAGGTCCACGTCAAAAATGTCCAATGTTTCGGCGCCGAGCGCTGAAATCCTGGTGGCATCGCTGCCCTGGAATTGAAAAAGCGTGCCTTCCTGCCACACCTTCATATTGTCGACCCGGTATTTCCACGTTCGGATCACCGCCCAGGGTATCAGCAGTCCTACTGAGGCGGCTATGGCCAGCGCATTGGTCACATAAAGTTTTACCAATTCCGTGCAGCGCAAGGTGGACTGGAAACGAAGCGGCCCAAGGCGGGTATGGTTCCAGGCCAGATTGTTGCTGCGGGCCCGAACGTAGGCATATGACAGCACATATCCGCCATACGATAAAATAGGACTGAGCACGGTCACCACCCACATGGATTTTGCGGACTGAACCACGGAAAACAACAGGATGCCCAGGGGGATCATAACAGCCAGCATGATTAACCCGGAAATAAAGTAGATCTTGAAGTACTGCCGTCCGGTGGCCGTAAAGACGCCGTTTTTACCGCCATAGAGGGTATGCTCCACGATCAATTTTCGAAGCCGCATGACCAGCCAGGGGAACGAGACGCCGACAATGAGGGTCATAATGGCTAAAAAAGCGGGGTTTTTCGTCCAATTGAACATCAGGCCCATGACAAACACCGGCACGATGCCCCAGGCGTAAAGGGCATTGAAACCGTCCATGTATCCGGCGTCAAAATGGAATGTCATATTGCGATATGCCGTATAGCGTGCGTTGAATGCCGCTGACCGCACGATGACCCAGGGCGCTGCGATCAATGCGGTCCCCAGCACCCAGGGCATTAACGCGGTGAAAAAAGAACTGGAGACATAATAGATGAGAAAACCGGCCCCGGCAATCAAGCGTCCCTTGAGGATCGGGATCGGCTGGCCCAAGTACTGAAACGGCGTGCCGCCAATGGTGGTGTGGGAATATGAATACCGCTTTTTGCGCACCTTGGCCCAGGCTGAAAAAATGCCGAATGTCAAAAGAGTGAGACACAGGTTTACAATCCAGATCCTGAAATACTCGCGGGCCGTGCCGTGAAACTCGAGCGCAAGTTCTGTTGATTGCACTTGAGCCGGCAACGGCTGCTCCTTGGCTTGCTCGGTCGATTTTTCCAACGGAAAACCCAGGCTTCTCGCAGCAATCTCCCGATGTCGCTGCGCCATCTCGTTGTCCAGCATGCGGGCGCTGATCGGATATTGCTCCCGGTTTAAGTGTTCGTTCACATACAGGAGCTTGTCCAAGGTATATTTGGAATAATCCGGTGGGCAATCCACGTTTTCGTATCTCCGATTAGCTGTTCGATATTTTCTTCTTCAATACCATTTTTATCGTCGAAAACGGCTTGTAACTTAAGGGAATTTTGCCACGCCAACGGTGCCGGAAACCGTTTCGGCAATAATTAGTTATTGCAATGATTTTTAATTTATGGTTTGCAGCATTATTATAAACTGAAACCCCACTTGCGTTTAATCGCGGGAGTGGTTCGTCTGTGAATATATTTGTTGATCAACATTTCTAAGCCGAACAAACACAAGGAGGATAGTTATTATGGCGGAGGAAGCAAAAACTGTTGTTAATTCCTGGAATGAATGGGACCCGTTAAAGCATGTCATCGTCGGGGTGGCCGACGGCTGCATGATACCACCCCCCGAACCGGCGGTGGAGTGCAAAGTCCCGCTCGACAGCGACATGAAAGGCAAATGGGGGCCGCGACCCCGGGAAACAGTGGATAAGGCCAATGTTCAACTTGACAACTTTGCCGACATCCTCAGAAAAAGAGGTATTCGGGTGGATCGTCCCACACCGCTTGATTTCAGCCAGCGGGCCCAAACACCGGATTTTGAAACCGACTCGCTGTTCGGTTGCATGCCGCCGCGGGATGTCGTGGCCACGGTCGGCAATGAAATGCTGGAGGCCACCATGTCCTACCGCTGCCGCTGGTTCGAATACCTGTGTTACCGCCCCCTGCTCGAGCAGTATTTCAAGGAAGATCCCAACATGCGCTGGGAGGCGGCACCCAAACCGCGACTGACGGACGCATCTTATAAGGAAGGGTATCTCAGTCGGGTGATGACGATTGAAGACCGGCTTAAATTAACGGCGGCCAGGGATTTTGTGACCACCGAGGTCGAGCCCCTTTTTGATGCGGCCGAACTGGCGCGGATGGGCAAGGACATCATCGTGCAGCATGGGTTCACCGCCAACCTGGCCGGCATTGACTGGCTGCGGCGCCATTTTCCGGACCTGCGGATCCATGCCATGAATTTTCCGGGAGACCCTTATCCGATTCATATCGACTGCACCTTTGTGCCGCTGCGTCCCGGCTTGCTGCTCAACAATCCGATCCGCAATGTGCGGCCGGAGCATCGCAAACTGTTTGACCTCAACGGCTGGGAGATCGTCGAGGCCGCCCAACCGGCCCATGAGAATCCACCGCCGCTGTGTTATTCCAGTGTCTGGCTCTCCATGAATGTGCTTGTGCTGGATCCCAAAACCATCTGTGTCGAGGCCAGCGAAGTCCATCAGCAGGAGCAGTTGGACAAGCTCGGCTTTGAGATCGTCGAGGTGCCCTTTAGAGACGCCTATCCCTTCGGCGGTGCGCTGCACTGTGCCACCACCGATGTGTATCGCGAAGGCGGCTGCGAGGATTATTTTCCGAAGCAGGTGGAAGGGTTCTAGAACAGAGACAGATGTCAGAGTTTCGATTGCGGATTTCGGAATGCGGATTGCGGATTGAAAAACCTTTGTGAAGCAGGAGTCAGGACTCAGAAGGCAGGCTACAGAGGTCGGAGAACAGAGGACAGAGGTCAGAGTTTCGATTGCGGATTTCGGATTGCGGAATAATTCGATTGCGGATTTCGGAATAATTCGATTGCGGATTGCGGATTTCGGAATGCGGATTGAAAAACCTTTGTGCGTCGGGAGTTAGGAGGTAGATGACCGAAGACAGGGGTCAGAGTTTCGATTACGGATTTCGGATTGCGGAATAATTCGATTTCGGATTGCGGAATAATTCGATTGCGGATTTCGGATTTCGGAATGCGGATTGAAAAACCTTTGTGCGTCGGGAGTTAGGAGGTAGATGACCGAACACAGATGTCAGAGTATCGATTGCGGATTTCGGATTTCGGAATGCGGATTGAAAAACCTTTGTGAGTCAGGAGTGAGGACCTAGATTGCAGAGGATTCATGACGGAAGTCCGATTTGGATTGTGGGAGCGGCTTTTAGCCGCGATAGATTAGTTGCTTGATTCCGGGCATTCGGATCAAGATTAACTTCGTACGATAAGGAGGCTATCATGAAATTTATGAAAATGAGTTTGTTGATGATTGTGGTTTTTTGCGCGTTGGCGCTGACCGGACAGGCCCTGGCTGAAAATGTCAAAATTGCCATGGTTCTGCCCGGCAACATTTCCGATAAATCGTGGAACCAGGCCGGCTATGAGGGCCTGATGCGGGTCAAGGACGAACTCGGCTTCGAGGTCGCCTACAGCGAGAAGGTGCCCCAGCCCGATCAGGCCGAGGCCATGGCGGACTACGCCCGGCGCGGCTACCGCTACGTCATCGGGCACGGCGGGGAATTTCAGGAAGCCGCCTCCCGGGTGGCCCGCAAATATCCGGATGTCATGTTTGTGGTCAACAACGGCATAACACCTTCGAAAAACGTGGCGACTGTCGGTATCGATCTGAAGCAGGTCGGCCTGATTGTAGGATACATTGCCGGTAAAATGAGCAAGACCGGCAAGGCCGGCTATATTTGCGCCCAGAAAATTAAAAAATATGTCGAGATGGGTGACACCTTTGCCGCCGGTTTCGCAAGAGCGCGTTCGGAAGGCAAGACCTATGTGGCCTGGACCAATGACTGGGATGACATCGCCAAGGGCAAAGAAGCGGCCTTGAACCAGATCAACCAGGGCGCCGACGTTGTTTTCCCCACCATGGACAATGCCACCATCGGCAGCCTGCAGGCCGCCAAGGAAAAAGGCGTCTATGCCATCGGCATGTACTATGACGCCTACAGCGATTGGCCCGACATCATTTTAAATTCCGCCATTGTCAATTGGCGCCAGGCCATGGTCGAGCTGTTTACGGTCGTTAAAAACGGCAAAACGATCGAAGGCAAAGACTACCTCTGGGACTTGAACTACCCCAAAGTTCTCAATATCGGGACCTATCATCCGTCAGTGCCGGAATCGGTGCGGACCGAAGCGGCCCAGTTGTTGGAGCAAGTCAAAACAGGTGCGGTTAAACCCTGATCCGGATAAACCGGAAAATGATCTAAAATGATCTAAAATTATAAATGACTAAAATTGTGGTGTCGCTTCGCTCCCTCTTTATTATACAGTCTGATATTTTCTGTCTGAAAAACCAGTTATCAGTGAGTGAATATCGTAAAATATTTTTCTTTTTGTTATAAAATCGATAGGATACCACAATTTTAGGCATTTTAGGCATTTTGTAACTTCAGGCATTTCTTTGCGGAATTATTCTTTAAAACAAGAAGTGTTTTACCACAAAACGCCCAAACACATAAACTAAACGTCATCTATGTACCACCTTGTCATCGATCGAATAAGCAAAAGCTTTGGCGAGTTCAAGGCCCTGGACGACGTCAGCCTGCACGTTCACAAAAACACCATCCACGTCATCCTGGGGGAAAACGGGGCCGGCAAGACGACCTTGATGAACGTTCTATTCGGCCTGTATCAACCGGATGAGGGCCGGATCGAAATCGACGACCGCCAGGTCTCCATCGACAATCCCCGCCAGGCCATCGAAAACAGTATCGGCATGATCCACCAGCATTTTATGCTGGTAAATTCCCTGACGGTGACCGAAAACATTATCCTGGGACTGAAAGGACAAAAGGCGTCGCTGCATCTCGCGGAACACGAACAGCGGGTCCGCGAACTCAGCGAATCTTTCGGTTTTGAAATCGATCCCAAGGAACCCATCTGGAAGCTGCCCATGGGCATGCAGCAGCGGGTAGAAATCCTCAAAGCCCTGTATCGCAATGCGGAACTGTTGATCCTGGATGAGCCGACCAGTGTTTTGGCCCCCCATGAAGTGGAGGCCTTTTTAAATGGTTTGAAAAGGCTGCGTGATGCCGGCCATACGATCATTTTCATTACCCATAAACTGGAAGAGGTCATGCAGGTTGCCGATCAGGTGACCGTTTTGCGCCAGGGTAAAGTCACGGCTGAAGTGGCCGTCGAAGAGACCACCGTCAATGAGCTTGCCCGGCTGATGGTCGGCCGGGATGTTATTTTCGATTTTACGCGCCATGAAGGTACCATTGGTGAAATTGCCCTTGAGGTTGCCGAAGTCAGTGCCTCGAGCGATCGCGGGGTCCTGGCCCTCGACCAGGTATCCTTTGCCCTGCACGCCGGAGAGATTCTCGGAATCGCCGGTGTCGACGGCAACGGCCAGGCCGAACTGGCCGAAGTCATCACCGGCCTGCGTCCGCTGAAATCGGGTGCCATCCGGATCTACGGCCGGGACATTTCCGGCAGCGGGATCCGGCAGCGCAAGCAAGATTATGGAATCGGCTACATCCCCGAAGACCGCCAGAATACCGGACTGGTGCTGGATTATCCGGCCACCAGGAACCTGGTTTTGCGGGACTTCAATCGGGCACCGTTTTCCAGGGCCGGTTTTATGAATACCGAGTTTCTGCAGGCGCATACCCGGGAAATTGTCCAGAAATATGATGTGCGTCTGCAGTCGATTCGGCAGCCGGTGCAGTTTCTATCCGGCGGCAACCAGCAGAAGCTTATCCTGGGCCGGGAGTTGGAAGCCGACCCCCGAATCCTGATTGCCATGCAGCCCACCAAAGGATTGGATGTCGGTGCCATCGAGTTTGTTCAAAAGATGATTCTGCGCCAGCGTGACGCCGGTAAAGCCATTCTTTATATCTCTACCGAATTGGAGCATCTCATGGCGGTTTCGGATCGTATCGCCGTCATGTTCGGGGGCAAAGTCACCGGTATGCTGCAGCCCGCCGAGGCGACGGCGGAGCACCTGGGCATGTTGATGTCGGGTGCCCGGCAAGGGAGTGCGTGATGCTCAAAGCGATTCGGTTTTTGTTTGTGCTAAAAAGCCTTTGGGCCGTGCTGGCCGCGCTGTTGGTCGGCGCCGTTCTGATTGTCATTTCCGGCTCCAATCCCCTGAAAGCCTACCAGGCGCTTTTTACAGGTGCCTTTTTCGACTACTATGGTTTCGCCACCACCCTGGTTAAAATGTCGCCGATTTTGTTGGCCGGACTGGCGGTTCTGCTGCCGCTGAGAGTCGGACAGTTCAATATCGGCGCCGAGGGTCAGATTTATCTGGGAGCCCTGTTTGCCACGGTCGCGGCACTGTACCTGCCGGAAATGCCCGGCTGGCTGCACATTCCGGTTTGTATCGTGGCCGGTATGCTCGGCGGGGCCCTGTGGGGGGCGATCCCCGGTTACCTCAAAGCATTTCACGGAATCAACGAAGTCATCATCACCCTGTTGATGAATTATATCGGTATCGACCTGGTCAACTATTTCGTCAGCGGTCCGATGATGGCCGAGGGCGCGCCCTATCCGTATTCACCGGAAATCAGAGAATCATTATGGTTGCCGATATTGATGCCGCGCACCGACGCTCACCTGGGCGTGGGGGTGGGCCTGGCTTTTGCCTTGATTCTGATTGTCATTTTTCGCTACACGTCATTCGGATTTTCCCTGGATACCGTCGGCAAAAATCCGGTGGCGGCGCGCTACGCCGGAATTTCCGTGCGGCGCAGTATATTCCTGACCATGATGCTGGGCGGATCCCTGGCCGGACTGGCCGGCACATTCGAAGTGCTGGGGCTGAAATACCGCCTGTTCCATCATTTCAGTGCCGGCTACGGGTTTGATGGAATCGTGGTTGCCTTTCTGGCGGCCGGCAGTCCGATATGGGTGCCGGTGGCCGCTATATTCTTATCCGGGCTCAAAGCCGGGGCCAACATCATGCAGCGGGCCGTGGGGGTTGAAACCACCGTGGTGGAGGCCATCAAGGGGCTGGTGGTAATATTCATCGCAGCCGGCCTCGCCATACGCTACAACGAAAGCTTTTGGGCCAGGATCCTTAAACGACGCAGGGATGCTGCGGAAGAGATACGGGAAGGATTGAGGGATTGAGGGATTGAGGGATTGAGGGATTGGGGGTGACGATTGCGGATTGCAGAATGCGGATTGCGGATTTCATAAGGATTTAGGGATTGAAGGGTTCAAGTATTGAAAAATTACGAATTAGAGGATGGTTTGAACCAATTGAAATAGATAGAATTCCTTCAATTCCTAAATTCCTCAATCCCTGAATTCCTGAATTCTTTACTACCTCGCAGCTTTTTTCTAGCTGAGGAACGAGGCCTTATTTAGACTGAGGAACGATATCTAGAAACATGGAAAGTCTGTTTAACTTGACGGTGATTGCCGATTTTCTGGGCAGTAGCCTGCGACTGGCGGTGCCCCTGACCTTTGCTACCATCGGCGGCATGTTGTCGGAACGCAGCGGTGTCTACAATATTGGCCTGGAAGGCATGCTGCTGCTGGGGGCCTTTGGAGCGGCGGTCGGCGCCTTTTTGATGGATACTCCTTTTGGCGGCGTATTGCTGGGAGGTCTTTTCGGAGCCACGGGCGGACTTTTTTTGGCCGTCCTGGCAGTCTCCCTGCGGGTAAACCAGCTGGTTGCCGGTATTGCCATCAACATGTTTGCCATCGGGCTGACTTCTTTCCTTTCGCGGGTGGTCTTCGGCGTCAAAGCCACGACCATGTCGCTGCCCGGCTTCAAACCGATGGCTGTGCCGCTGCTGGCGAAAATACCCGTGATCGGCCCGGTCTTCTTCCAGCAGGATCTGCTGGTTTATACCATGTATGGTGTGATCCCAATGCTGTACTGGCTGTTGTTTCACACGCCCTGGGGGCTGAACATCCGGGCGGTGGGCGAATACCCGCGGGCCATCGATACCGCCGGCGTTTCGGTTTACGGCCTGCGCTATGCCTGTGTGATCGTCAGCGGGCTTCTGGCGGGACTGGGCGGGTGTCACCTGGTGCTCTCCCAGGTTTTTTTGTTCACCGAGCACATGAGCGCCGGCAAGGGCTTTATCGCCCTGGCGGCGATCATCCTGGGCCGCTGGAATCCGATCGGTGGATTTTTAGCCTGCCTGTTGTTCGGGGCCTGCGAAGCCCTGCAGCTGCGCCTGCAGTTTTACCATCAGGATGTGCCCTATCAGATATTTACCATGCTGCCCTATATTGCCTCGATCCTGGCCCTGATCGGCATCGTGGGCAAGGCCAGTCCGCCCGCATCCGCCGGGATACCTTATGAGCGGGAAGGGAAGTAGGGAAGGGTTAAAGGTTCAAAGGTTCAAGGTTTAGGGGGTCAGAGGTCTCAAAGGTTCATGTCTGAGGGGGCGACATTCGGCATTCGGCATTCGATGTTGAATATTCGATGTTGGACGTTCATTTTTTTTATTTTGTCGCAGAAAACCTGGTCCTCTGGGCCAGGTCAGAGACAGTCGGCTATGCCATCTGTCCAAGTTCATAATGGTTTCAGGTGTCAGGTTTCAGGTGTCAGTAAAAAACGAACCCTGAGTTCTGAACCCGGAATGGGTTGAGGCTGAAAGTCAACAGTGGTGAAAAAAAAATCATGAGCGATTCCCATCCAGCGGGTTGACTTCGGTTGCTGATCCGCCTTCGGCGGAACACCCGACACCTGAAACCTGAACACTACTCGTAAAAGCTGCGACCTTCATCATCCCTCCGGGGTGGACCAAAGCCGGGCCCTCTGGGCTCGGATTCTTTACTTTGATTTATGTTAGGCCAAAGAAAACAGCAAAAGAAAAGGATCCCCATGATCAAGGAACTCGGCTACCTGAACCAGGCATGCATCAGCATCCTGGCGGAGGACAGCATTGCTTTTGACACCCCCTACATTGGCCGATTCGGACTGTCGATGCTACTGGAGCTCAAAGGCGAATCGTGCCAAAAGCACATCCTGTTCGACACCAATTCCGCCGCCGCCCCCATCCTCCACAATCTTAAAATTATGGAGAAGTCACTTGACCGGGTGGACACAATTTTCCTGTCCCACTGCCACTATGATCATTCGGATGGGTTGCCCGGCATTCTCGAGGCTATTAGCAGGCCGGTCCCCGTGATTGCCCACGATGAAATATTTCGTCCCTGCTTCGAAATCAACCCGGACGGCATTCGACATATCGGGATCGTCGGGCAGGGCCGACAGGGTCTGGAGCAAAAAGGTGCCATTTTTACCCTGTCAAGAGCTCCCCTGAACCTGATGACCGGTGTGACAACTTCGGGAGAGATTGAAAGAACCACGCCGTTTGAAATTCTCGAGGATCTGTATACAACGGTTGACGGTCAGGTGGTCCAAGACCACGAGAAGGATGACGGCGCAGTAATTTTGAATTTTCAGCAAGGTCTGGTCATCATCACCGGCTGTTGCCATGCCGGCCTTGTCAATACCATCAAGCAGGCCCAAAAAGTTACGGGGATTGGTAAAATTTATGCGGTTATCGGTGGGCTGCATCTTCAGGATGCCAGTGAAGAAAAAATTGCACAATCAGTCGAGGCGCTGAAGGAGGTGGAATGGGTTTTTGCCGGCCACTGTACCGGCTTTGAAGGTATGTGCCGGATAGCAGCGGTTAAGGGGGATCGGTTCAAAGCCATTTCAACCGGCACGGAGATTCACATTGACGGGCAGGGACGCGACCCGCTGGTGACCACCATTCCCACAGCACAGCGCGATCGATATCGAACCATTAACGAATAAAGGCACCATCGTGGATTAAAGAGGGAGTTGGCTCCCATCCGCTGAAGGTTGGGCCGACACCTGATATCACCTACTACTGGAATTTGAAATGATTGCTTTTATTGATCCGGTCAACAAAACCACTTATCCACTTACCGATAAGATTTGGCGCTCTCCTTTTGGCGGTCCACTGATGCTGACACCGCTTGAAGGGATTCGTCGCGATAAAATCGATCTAAACAACCGGTCTATTTGGCGCTATCGCGAGTCGTTTCCACTAGAGATAAAGGACCCGGTGAGTTTGGGTGAGGGGTGCACCCCGTTGATCGAAAGCAGGTACGACGGGCGGAAATGTCGCTTCAAACTCGAATGGTTCGCACCAACCGGCTCCTTCAAGGATCGCGGGGCATCGGTGATGATTTCCTTCCTCAAACAGCAGGGGATTTCTTCTGTCATCGAAGACAGCTCGGGGAATGGCGGCGCAGCAGTGGCTGCTTACGCTGCAGCAGCGGGATTGGCGGTCAAGATTCTGGTTCCTGCATCAACCCAACCTTCCAAGATCGCCCAAATCAGAGGGTATGGTGCCGAGGTGATCCTTGTGCCGGGGGAACGCGAAGCTACCGGCGCTGCCGCTCTAAAAATGGCATCAGAAATCTTCTACGCCAGCCACAACTGGCATCCGTTCTTTTTGCAGGGCACCAAGACAATGGGATATGAGATATGGGAAGACCTTGGCTTCCGGATCCCGGACAACATTATCATTCCGGCGTCTGCCGGCAGCAGTCTGTTAGGCTGCTATCTTGCCTTTCGGGAATTGATTGCATCCGGCGCGGCGCAACACATGCCAAGACTATTCGTCTCTCAACCGGCCAATTGCGCACCGCTCCATGCGAGTTTCCAAGCCGATGTCGACGACTTTGTCCCAACGGCCTACCGGCCGACGATTGCCGAGGGGACGGCGATCAAGCGTCCCATTCGCCTGAAGGAAATGCTGCATGCGCTGCGGGACACGAACGGCGGCACTGTGGCCATTGAAGAATCTGAGATTGTCAACGCAAGTCTCAATCTTGCGCGGCAGGGGCTTTATGCTGAACCAACCAGTGCCCAGGCGGCGGCGGCATTCAGCAAATTGAGCTGCGAGAACCGGATAAGCAAGGACGAGGAAACGATTGTCATTCTGACTGGTTCCGGATTGAAGGCGACGCTTTTCTATGCCACCCAATTTGATAACACGTGAAATTACGATGCGCAAAGATTACTCGAGAACTCTTGTATTGAACCGGCAGACGTTGCAGGCGCTCCTGACCATGCCGGATATCAACCGGGCCATCGAGGCGGCATTTCTGGCCTACGGCAACGGCCATTGGGAGGTGCCCGCTAAAACCATTTTTTCCCAGGAGCATTATGACGGCGATTTCGGGGCCATGCCGGCTTACTGCCGGGAGCCGGAATATATTGCCGTTAAATGGGGCGGGGTTCACAACCGCAATCCGCAAATCGGATTGCCGACCACCCTGACACAAATCATTTTGAGTGATCCCGCAACGGCCTGGCCGCTGGCCATTGCCGAGGGTGCCTGGATCACCGAGATGCGAACCGGGGCGGCGGCCGGCATTGCCGCCAAATTTATGGCACGCGCCGATGCCGGCGTTCTGGCGGTGATCGGTGCGGGAGCCGTGGGACGCAGATCGGCGGAATCAATCAGCCTGGTCCGTTCGTTGAAATCGATCCGGGTCGCCAGCCGAACGGCTGCCTCTGTGGAGAGATATGCCTCCGAAATGACCCGGAAGCTGGGGATTCCCGTCACGGCCGCTGCTTCCATTGAGTCGGCCGTACGGGGTGCGGATATCGTGAACATCGCCACACCGGCGCGTACTCCGCTGATTATGGCGGACTGGATAAAGCCGGGGACCCACATCAATGCCATGGGTGCCGACAGTCCCGGAAAACAGGAACTTGATCCGCGCATTCTGACGCGGGCCCGAATTGTCGTGGACCACAAATCCCAGGCCGGCATATACGGTGAAATCCACCTGTCGCTTCAACAGGGGCTGCTGGCTGAATCGGCAGTTGCCGGTGACATCGGTGAGGTGGTTGCCGGCCGGGTAGATGGTCGGCGGTCGGAATCGGATATCACGGTTTTCGACGGCACCGGCATGGCGCTGGAGGATGCGGCGGTGGTGTATCGGGCCTATCATTTGGCGGATGCCCGGGGGCTGGGTCAGGATATCAATCTTCATTGACAGCAATATGGCGAATCCGGAAATAGCAGCGATCATATACGGGCTGGTTTCAGCGGCCTCCTGGGGCTCGGGGGATTTTACCGGCGGATTTGCCACGAAATCGAGCAGTGTTGCGGGAGTGCTCCTCATCGGTTACTGCGTTAGTGTCGTTCTCTTATCTGCCAGTGCCTTGTGGCTTGGAAGCGCTGCGCCGGATATGAATTCCATGGCCGCCGGCGCCATGGCGGGAGTCACCGGATTAATCGGGCTGGCGGCGCTTTATAAAGGGCTGGCCGGCGGGCAAATGGGAATCGTGGCGCCCCTGGCGGCGGTAACGACCGCGACGTTGCCGGTTTTTTGGGGTATCTATTTGGAAGGATATCCTTCCGGTTGGCAGATTATGGGATTTCTGGCGGCTTTCGCAGCGATTTGGCTGCTGTCCAGGCCGGAAAATTCTCAAGAAATTCAGTTGCGGTGGGTCGGTTTGCCGATCACAGCCGGTATTTTTTTAGGGCTGTCGATGATTTTTATCGATCAGGCCGCCGAGCAGTCCGTGCTGTGGTCGCTGGTAATTACCAGATTCAGCGGGATAGTAATCTTGATCGCCGTAATATTTTTATTCCGAAAAGGTGCATTGCCCCTGAAGCACAACTATCCCGTCGTCTGTCTTTCCGGTATTTTCGACACCGGCGGATACACGTTTTATGCTTTCGCCGCCAACAGCGGCCGACTCGATACAGCGGCTGTTCTGGCCTCGATGTATCCTGCGACAACCGTTATGCTGGCCTGGCTGCTTTTAAAAGAACGCCTTGCGGGCCGGCAGTGGCTGGGTGTTGTCGCCGCATTGACGGCGATTTTTTTGATTGCTGCATGAGCTTGTTTTTTTCAATATGTTAGCTGGTTAAAAATAAAAATTGATGTTAAACGCTGGAGGCATCCTGGTGATGGAGTTATGGAGTATTGGAGTATTGGAGTGTTGGAGGTCTTTCAGGCCAGGACATGAAAAAACGGTTTAGACAATATCGTGATCTGATTTTTGGAATGGCGTTTATAGTGGCTAATAAATTAGGAAGTTGTGTGTTGGTCGATTGAACAGCCGAAGAGGATAGGCGTGGACTTTGAATATTACTCCAATACTCCAATACTCCAGTACTCCTCGGATTAAATCCATAGCCGTAGGTGGATAACAAAGCTGGGTATACCGTGCCAATGAGCCGGACTCAATTGAAAAAGGGAGGTAAAATATGATTAGAAATCCTGTTCCATGGCCCAATGGCGCCAAGTGTGCCGCTGCAATTACTTTTGATATGGACTCGGACAGCCTGGTCCATCTGGAGCACCCGGCCGATGGGATCAGCCGGGTTTCCGGGTTGTCGATGTTAAAGTACGGGCCTGAGGTGGCCGTGCCTCGCATCCTGGATACTTACAAGCAATTGGATCTTCGGCAAACATTTTTTGTCCCGGCCTGGTGTATCGAGAATTATCCCAAAGCCGTTAAAGCGATGGTTGACGGCGGCCATGAAGTCGCCCACCACGGTTACCTGCACGAAAACCCGCTGGACAACAGTCGGGACGAGCAATACTACTGGTTGAAGCGTGGCATCGAGATCATTGTAAATGCCACCGGGCAGCGGCCGCGGGGCTGGCGGGCGCCGCTGTATAATTTTTCGGACCATTCGGCCGACCTGCTGATCGAAGAGGGATTTTTATACGATGCGTCGCTGATGGGAGACGATGTGCCCTATGTTCTGAAAACCGATGAAGGTGAGCTGATTGAGTTGCCGGCCCACTGGGGGGTGGACGACTGGCCGCAGTTCGTTCAATCCATGGATCTGGATTATATGATGCCGATCAAGGCCGCTTCACGCGGCATCGAAGTATTCCGGGAAGAGTTCGACGCCATGTACGAGTATGGCGGACTGTGGATCGGCGTCTGGCATCCGTTCGCCACCGGGCGGCTGGTGCGCTGGCGCAAGGTGGTCGAACTGATCGAATACATGCAGAGCAAAGGTGATGTATGGTTCGCGCGCATGGAGGACATCGCCCGCCATGTACGGCAGTGCATCGATGACGGCAGCTATATACCCCGTGTCGATAAATTGCCTTACTACAGCGACAAGATCTCGGTGCTTACCTGATTGTTACTTGTATGTCGTCACTAGACGGCTATGATCACCGCATGGGATTAATGGCTGGGATGCAGGGAGGCAAGGAAGCCGGGAAGGCCGGGATGCCGGGAGGCGAGGAAGGCCGGGATGCCGGGAGGCCAGGAAGCTTGGATGCCGGGAGGCGAGGAAGGCCGGGATGCCGGGAGGCCAGGAAGCTTGGATGCCGGGAGGCGAGGAAGGCCGGGATGCCGGAAAGCCAGGAAGTCAGGATACATGGAGAATAAAAAGAGTCTGCAGGACAAAGTGGCGTTGGTCACCGGAGCGGGCCAGGGCATCGGCCGGGCCACGGCCATCCGTTTGGCCCAGGAGGGGGCCAGGGTGGCCGTAAACGGCCGTATTGCGCACCCGAAAATTGATAAGGTTGTTTGCGAAACGGGCGGCATTCGCGCCATTGCCGACATCGCCCATGCCGACCAGGTCAACGCGATGATCGCAGAGGTTGAGGGCCGACTGGGACCGATAGAAATACTGGTGGCCAATGCCGCCCGGATGACCATGCTGCCGTTTTTGGAGCAGGACCCTGCTGAATGGCGGGAGCAGATCGATGTGAACCTCACCGGGCACATCAACTGCATGCATGCCGTATTGCCCGGCATGAGACGCCGCGGCACCGGTAAAATTGTGCTGATCAGCTCTTTCTTTGGTACCCTGGGCTGGAAAAATGCCTCTGGCTACAGCGCGTCAAAATCCGGTATCAGTGCTTTGGGAGAATCTTTGGCAGCAGAGTTGAAGCCAGAGAATATTTGCGTGAGTATTGTCGCCCCCGGCATCATCGACACGCCGCAGCTGCAGGTGGATGCCGACGATCTGAATGTGTCCCGGGAGGAAGTCAAAGCCATCTATGCCCGGGACATACCGCTTGGCCGTGTGGCGGCGCCTGAGGAAGTGGCGGCCACCGTGGCATTTTTAGCTGGAGAAGGCGGCCCAATCTTCAACGGCCGCACCCTGCATGTCAACGGCGGGATCAGCCGCTGCTCGAAATGATTGAAGAATGAAGATTGAAGATTGAATATTTGTGGTATTCTATCGATTTTATTTTCGGCTTTTTGATGAATAAAGCCAAGACATCAATCCCAACGCTGCGCAATGTCCATATTGTAGGGTGGGCTCTGCCCACCAAAAACCATTAAATTGCGGTGGGCACAGCCCACCCTACATCTAAAAATTCCCACTTTGTCTCGTCCGAGCTCGTCGATGGCCGCACTCTGTCTTCTGCTTTCCGACCTCTGACCTCTGATCTCTGACCTCTGACTTCTGTCATCTGTCCTCTGTCATCTGTCCTCTGACGCTTTAAATGTTTTTAATCCGCATTCCGCAATCCAAAATCCGCAATCGAATGCTTCTGTCCTCTGCCATCGGTTATCTGCCTTCTTTCGCCAGCATTTCCTCGGTGCGCCGCGCCTGTTCGCGGGTGAGCGCCATGATGCGGTTGCGCAAACGGAAGAACTGGTCATTTTCTTTGGTCGCTAAACTCCGCTCACCGGGCAGATGGTCGCCGACGGTTACTTCCTCGATGATCGATGCCGGACGCGCTGAGAAAACAAAGATGCGATCGGCCAGAAAGACGGCCTCTTCGACATCGTGGGTGACAAATATGACGGTTTTTCTTTCGGCACGGCGAATATCCAGCAGCTGCACCTGTAAAAACTCGCGGTTCTGAGCATCGAGGGCGCCAAACGGCTCATCCATGAGCAGTATTTCGGGACCCGCCGCAAATGTGCGTGCAATGGCCACCCGCTGCTGCATGCCGCCGGAAATCCGGTTGATGTAAAAGTCTTCAAAGCCCTTCAAACCGACGAGTTCGAGATAGTGGCGCGCGATTTCATGTTTATCTTTTTCACTGACGTCCGAGCGGTATTTCAGCCCAAATTTAATGTTGTCAAGCACGGTCAGCCACGGGAAAGATGAGTAAGATTGAAAGACCATGCCTTTTTTGCGGTCCGGGCCGGTAACCTGCTCGCCTTCGAGAATCACTGTACCCGAAGTCGCGGTCTCCAGTCCTCCGACAATGCGCATCAACGTCGTTTTCCCGCAACCGGACGGTCCGAGGAACACGACAAATTCGCCTTCATCAATGGTCATTGATACATTGTCAATGACGGTAATGACCTCATTGCGATGCTTTTGCTCAAATTTCTTGGACAGGTGATCTATCCTCAAGAAGTGATCGTAGTCAGGCATGGTTTTCCTCAACGCAGATAAGTGAACACTTTACGGTGCAGCAGTCGGATCGCCTGATCGGTCAGCAAACCGATGACGCCAATGACCAGAATACCGCCTAATACTTCCGGGGTTTTGACAAAACGCCGCATGTACCAGATCACATGGCCAATACCCGAATCCGCCGCAACAATCTCGGCCACGATCAAATAGGTCCAGCACCAGCCCAGCGTGATACGCAAATTGTCTACCATACTTGGCAGCATCGCCGGCAAAATGATGTCCTTTAACAACTGGCGTGGCTTAGCCCCAACCGTGAGACCCACTTCAATATATTCGTGAGGTACTCGCCGGGCGTCGTCGGCAATAAGCAAAACCAGTTGGAAGAATGTGCCCATCCACAGCAAGGTAATTTTCGATAGCTCGCCGACTCCCAGCCATAGAATGGTAAGGGGAACCAGGGCCGGTACCGGGAGGTAGCGGATAAAATCAATTATCGGCTCGTTGATGGCGTTGACGATCCGATAACAGCTCATCAGTATGCCGAGCGGTATTGCCATTAGCGCTGCGACCAGAAATGCAACCCACACGCGATAAATGCTGATCCAGATGTCATGGATAAAATTGAATTTGACGAAAAGCTGATAGAGGGCTTTGAAAACTGCCAAAGGAGAGGCCAGGTACTGCCTGGGGAGCAATTCCATGTATGTAATCAGCGACCAAACCGCAAGCAGTGCTGCAAAGGAGGCAATCGCAAGCCCGGTTTCGATCCGGGAATTTTTAGTCCCCCGGAACGCGAACAACATCTTCCACGAAGCCGCCTTGGGCCTTTTTGACATGTTCATATGATAGGATTCTCCTCACCCGGACAAGCCGGAACCAATCGGGCATCAGCCCACTTTTATCACAGGAACCTTGTTATACTCGGTGTAAATAACAGGCAGGCAGGCCGGGAAGCCGGAAGGCCGTGAGGCCGCAGCTTATATCCTGCGAGCCCTCAAGCTTCACGGCCTCCTATCCTTTAAATTGATTTTGAGTCGTTGAAAGTTTGGCCGATTATCGTTTATGGCCCTTCCAAAGATCTTTCAAGAGCGTGTTGTCGATAGATTTGTCGGCCGACAATTTCACATCATTGAGATCATGCTCCAGGGCGATATCCATCAGGGTGTCGAAAACTTCATGGATTTTTCCCGGTTTGCCGGGAGACCCGAACAATTCGACCGCTTTTTCGTAGCTTGTATATTCGACGCCGACATCGAGTGATTCCTGAAATTCCTGTGCTGTCAGATTATAGTGGGGCGCCATCATTTCCTTAGCTTTTTTGGGATTTTTGTTCAAATAATCGACGGCCCGATATATGGCTCTGAGGAAGCCGGCATATTTTTCCGGATGTTTTTTTAGCTGTTCGGTGCGAATGACGATAACATCGACAATCAAGCCCGGATAATCACCGGAATGCAGCAGTATGTGAGCGCCTTTGCGGCTGGTCGCTTTGAGCGTTTGGGAAATCATGGGTTCAAATCCGCCGACCGCGGCAATGGACGAATCTTCAAATATGGCCATTCCATCTGCGGTTTGGATCGGCCGATAGATGACATCTTTCCAGGCCACGCCGGCCTCCTTCAACGCCACCTGGATCAGCATGTAGGCGGGATGGTTGGGTTCGCCGGCGTATACCTTACCCTTGAGGTCGGCGACGGTTTTGATGGATCCATCGGCGATAACCGCATCCGCACCGAGGGATAAATCGATCGTCCCAATCGCGGTGCCGGTGGTATCATCGGTCCGCGGCCGGGTCAGATATTCGCCGATTGTCCTTTCCGAGCAGTCAACATCACCTCTCATCATGGCCGGCAGAACGTTGCCGCGGTCGTCGTCGAAAACGATATCCACCTTGAGGCCTTCCTCTTCAAAGTAGCCCAGGTCACGGGCTAAGAATGTCGGGGCAAAACCGGTCCAATATGGGAAAATACACTTGATCTCGTATAAATCCTTGGCTTCCGCTCCCAGCGAGAACAGAGCAATGACAACTCCTGCCAGTATAGATAATGAACGTCTTTTGAAAAGTTTCATTTTTACACCCTCCCTCCATGATTGTTAAACGCGAACTTTGAATGGGCCCCTGATTTAAATCAGTCGTCGCGGTAAGACGCGCCAAGATCTGTGGTTATGGTACTTTGTTGCTGGATTCCGGACACGAAGCGACTAGTAGATACTGTCATCAGGCTAGATATGGGGTCATCTACTTGATTTGAAACCTAACCCGGACAGGCAAAATGAATGTATGTTAAAAGTGAAATGATGTCAAGGTGGGAAAATTTTAAATAATGTCAGTGTGTTATAGTCGAGTGAAAAAAATACTTGACAAAGATGCAGCGAAAAGTTAATTTTGCGTATTATGAAAGATAGTTGCATAATACGCAACATTAAATCGATTCAACAATTCAAAGGAGGTGATATAGCCAAACAAACCTTTTGCACGCAATGGCAAAGTCAAGCTGCGAGCAGCGTGGTGGATTCGCTTCTTCCTGCATGTTGCGGGGAGACTTGTACCGCAACGTCCAACGCCCAGTTTGGCAGTTAAGTCAATTTCGTTAATCGGCGTACTGAAAAGGAGGGTAAAATGAAGAAAATAGTCTTATATGGTTATATAGAAAGCCCAAGTGATAAAAATAATTGATTCATCTGTGACCGTATCTGTCACAGGTCTACGGTACAATGGCCTCAAAAACATAGAGGAGGCCTATTATGACAACATTTTATATCAT
>Ga0209678_1000165_pt1 | contig 26592 bp, 23 predicted proteins | sample WorMetilvaeELBA1_FD_187404 | JGI IMG/M metagenome (GOLD analysis project Ga0209678, IMG submission 187404) | Marine gutless worms symbiont microbial communities from Max Planck institute for Marine Microbiology, Germany - Olavius ilvae ELBA.1... ...
CGGCGCAACGTCGTCGAGCGCGCCATCTGCCGGCTCAAGGACTGGCGCCGCATCGCCACCCGATACGACCGCCTCGCGGTCAACTTCGCCGCCGCCGTCTACCTCGCCGCCATCGTCTGTTGCTGGTTATGAGTCCGGAGCCTAGAGCACTATCGATTGAGATTGCATCGCCGGCCCGCACCCCCGCCCGGCCACCCAACGGCAGTATCCTCGGGGTGGCCGGGCGGCGGTGCGGGCCGGTGCCGATTCCGTCCTAATCGATAATGCTCTACTCCTTCTCGTCCTTGGGGGCGACGGCCGGGATCGCGTCGTCGTCCTCGGCCAGGTCGCCGGTGTCCTCGATGACGGCGTCGTCGGCCTCGTCGTCGTCGTCCAGTTCGACGATCGCGTCGGCCGCCAGCGCCTCCTCGTCTTCGGGCCCCTCGGCCTCGGCCGCCTCGACCTCAGGTTCAGGAGCTTTCGGCGCGACGGCGGCGACGACCGGCTTGGCCACGGCCTCCGGTGCCGACCGGCTGCGCCGCGACTTCAGCGACGCGTCGGGCTCGAACGTCGCACCGCAGGACGGGCAGACGATCGGGTTGCGGCGCATGTCGTAGAACCGCACCGCGCACGACAGGCACGTCCGCTTGATTCCCCATTCGGGCTTTGCCACTGCCGCACTCCACACCGGGTTGCCGACCGTCAGCGACCGCATTGCCAAAATCACTTTCAACTGTCAAAGCAAATTGCGGCGGCGCACCAAGAAAGTGCGCCTTGCGTCGCCGCGCGCCCCTATGCCTGCGACGCCCCGGCGTGCTAGAGAGCGCCGCCGACAGCCGCCGCCGACCGAACCTCCGATGCCCCGCGCCACCCCGCTGCCACCGCCCGATGCGCCAGGGACCGAAGCGCCTTCCGATGCGCCGAGACCGCTGGCCGCGCGTGCCGCGGGGCCGCTCGCGGGACACGCGCGGGTGCCGGGCGACAAGTCGATCTCGCACCGGGCGCTGATGTTCGCCGGCACCGCCGTCGGCGAGACCGCGATCGACGGCCTGCTGGAGAGCGAGGACGTGCTGGCGACGGCGCGCGCGATGGCGGCGCTGGGCGCCGGCGTGACGCGCTGCGAGGAAGCCGCCGGCCCGGTCTGGCGGGTACGCGGTTGCGGCGTCGGCGGTCTCAAGGCGCCGGACGACGTCATCGACCTCGGCAACTCGGGGACCGGCGCGCGGCTCTTGATCGGCCTGATCGCCGGCAACCCGATCACCGCCTTCCTGACCGGCGACGCGTCCTTGCGCGGCCGGCCGATGCAGCGGGTGATGACGCCGCTCGCCGCCACGGGTGCCCGCTTCGTCGCGACCGCGGGCGACCGCCTGCCGCTCGCGGTCACCGGGCCCGAGGAGCCGATGGCGATCGACTACGCGCTGCCGGTCGCCTCGGCCCAGGTCAAGTCGGCCGTGCTGCTCGCCGGGCTCGGCGCCGCCGGCGCGACGTCGGTGATCGAGCCGACGCCGACGCGCGACCACACGGAACGCCTGCTCCGCCATTTCGGCGCCGAGGTCCGCGCGGCGACGGGTGCAGACGGCGCGCGCACGATCACCCTGGTCGGCCAGCCGGAGCTGACCGCGGCGCCGGTCAGCGTGCCGGCCGATCCCAGTTCCGCCGCCTTCCCGGCCGTCGCGGCGCTGCTGGTGCCGGGCTCGCGGCTGATCCTCGACGGCGTCATGACCAACCCGACCCGCACCGGCCTCTACACGACGCTTGCGGAGATGGGCGCCGAGCTCGCCTGGGACAACGCACGCGACGCCGGCGGCGAGACCGTCGCCGACCTGAGCGTCGCGGCGGGGCCGCTGACCGGCGTCGAGGTGCCGGCCGAACGCGCGCCGTCGATGATCGACGAGTACCCGGTGCTGGCCGTCGCCGCCGCCTGCGCGCAAGGCACCACGGTCATGCGCGGCCTCGCCGAGCTGCGCGTCAAGGAGAGCGACCGGCTGGCGGCGACCGCAACCGGCCTCGCCGCCTGCGGCGTCGACGTCGAGACGGAGGCGGACGCGCTGGTCGTGCACGGCCGCGGGCGGCCGCCGTCGGGGGGTGCCGAGATCGCCACCGCGCTGGATCACCGCATCGCCATGGCCTTCCTGGTGCTGGGCCTCGCCGCCGAGCGCCCGGTCGCGATCGACGACGCCCGGCCCATCGACACGAGTTTTCCGGGCTTCGTGGAGTTGATGCGCGGCCTCGGCGCCGACATCGGGTCGCCGGCGCCGTGATCGTCGCCATCGACGGGCCGGCGGCCTCGGGCAAGGGCACGCTGGCCAAGCGGCTGGCGCGCGAACTGGGCTTCGCCCATCTGGACACCGGCAAGATCTATCGCGCGGTGGGCCGCGCGGTGCTCGAGGCCGGCGGCGATCCCGGCGACGCCGCGGCGGCCGTGGCAGCGGCCCGGGCGCTCGACCCCGCGAGCCTGGACGACCCGGCGCTGGGTGCCGACGAGGTCGCGGCCGCGGCGTCCCAGGTGGCGGTCATTCCGGAGGTGCGGGCGGCCCTGCTGGACTTCCAGCGCGAGTTTGCCCACCGGCCGCCCGGCGGCGCCCCGGGCGCGGTGCTGGACGGGCGCGACGTGGGCACCGTCGTCTGCCCCGACGCCGACGTGAAGCTGTGGGTCGCGGCCAGCGCGAAAGTCCGCGCCGAGCGCCGCCATAAGGAGTTGCAGGGCCGCGGGGAGGCGCGTATATACGCGCGCGTCCTGGCGGAGATCGAGGAGCGCGACAAACGGGACAGCGAGCGCGCGGTTGCGCCGCTGAAGCCGGCGGAAGATGCCATCCGCATCGACACGTCGGAAATGGATCCCGACGCCGTGCTCGCCGCGGCGCTCGCCCACATCGACGCCGTGCGGGCCGCGCCCTAAAGACAAGAACTGCGCCCACCAGGAAAGACCCACGGGTCGCCGCACGCGGACGGCGCCGACCCGTGCCCGCAATTGTCCGCGAAAGACCGCCGGAGCCAACCGGTCGGCCCGTAACGCAACGAAGTGGACCGAGACCGAATATGACCGAGACCAGCGCCGCCGACAGCGGCATGCCGCCGATCAAAGACTTCGCCGCCCTGCTCGACGAGAGCCTGGGCAAGGCCCGCGCCTTCGAGCGCACCGTCGTCAAGGGCAAGGTCGTCGCCGTCGAGGGCGACATGGCGCTCGTCGACGTGGGCCTCAAGTCCGAAGGCCGCGTCCCCTTGCGCGAGTTCGCCGAAGCCGGCCAGGAAGCCGCCATCGTCGTCGGCGACGAGGTCGAGGTGTTCGTCGAACGCCTGGAAGACCGCAACGGCGAGGCGGTGCTGAGCCGCGAGAAGGCCAAGCGCGAAGAGGCTTGGGAAAAGCTGGAGCAGGCCTTCAAGGGCACCGAGCACGTCAAGGGCGTGATCTTCGGCCGCGTCAAGGGCGGCTTCACGGTCGATCTCTCCGGCGCCGTCGCCTTCCTGCCGGGCAGCCAGGTGGACATCCGCCCGGTGCGCGACATCACCCCGCTGATGGGCACGCCGCAGCCGTTCCTGATCCTCAAGATGGACCGCAGCCGCGGCAACATCGTCGTCTCGCGCCGCTCGGTGCTGGAGGAGACGCGGGCGTCGGAGCGCGCCGAGCTGATCAAGAACCTGAAGGAGGGCCAGGTGCTCTCCGGTGTCGTCAAGAACATCACCGACTACGGCGCCTTCGTCGATCTGGGCGGCGTCGACGGCCTGTTGCACGTCACCGACATCGCCTGGCGGCGCATCAACCACCCGACCGAGGCGCTGAACATCGGCCAGACGGTCGAGGTCCAGGTCATCCGCTTCAACCCGGAGACCCAGCGCATCAGCCTGGGCATGAAACAGCTGCAGGCCGACCCCTGGGAGGGCGTCGAGGCCAAGTACCCGGTCGGCACCAAGTTCAAGGGCCGCGTCACCAACATCACCGACTACGGCGCCTTCGTCGAGCTGGAGCCGGGCATCGAGGGCCTGGTCCACGTCTCGGAGATGAGCTGGACCAAGAAGAACGTGCACCCGGGCAAGATCGTCTCGACCAGCCAGGAGGTCGAGGTAATGGTGCTGGACGTCGACCCCAACAAGCGGCGCATCAGCCTGGGCCTGAAACAGTGCATGACGAACCCGTGGACCGACTTCGCCGAAGGCTTCGGCAGCGGCACGGTGGTCGAGGGCGAGGTCAAGAACATCACCGAGTTCGGCCTGTTCGTCGGCCTGCCGGGCGACATCGACGGCATGGTGCACATGTCCGACATCTCCTGGCAGAAGTCGCCGGAAGAGGCGATCCAGGACTACAAGAAGGGCGACAAGGTCACCGTCCAGGTGCTGGACGTCGACATCGAGAAGGAGCGCATCAGCCTGGGCATCAAGCAGCTCAGCGACGATCCGTTCACCAGCTCGGTGTCGGGCCTGAAGAAGGGCAGCGTGGTGACCTGCACGGTCTCTGCGGTGCAGGACAACGGCATCGAGGTCGCGGTCGGCGACGGCGCCACCGGCTTCATCCGCCGCTCTGACCTCAGCCGCGACCGGTCCGAGCAGCGCCCCGACCGCTTCGCCGTCGGCGAGAAGGTCGACGCCAAGATCACCCAGGTCGACCGCTCCGGCCGCCGCATCTCGCTGTCGATCAAGGCGCGCGAGATCGAGGAAGAGAAGAAGGCGATGGCGGAATACGGCTCGACCGACTCCGGCGCGTCGCTGGGCGACATCCTGGGCGCCGCCTTGCGCGAGAAGCAGGAGCAGCAGGCCGCCGGCGGCGACGAGGCCGAGCCGGCCGAGGAAGCCGCGGCGGAGGCCCCGGCGGAGGAAGCCGCGGCGGAGGCCCCGGCGGAGGAAGCCGCGGCGGAGGCCCCGGCGGAGGATGCTTCGGAAGAGGCGCCGGCCGAGGAAGCCGCGGCGGAAGAGGCGCCGGCCGAGGAGGCCGCGGCTGAGGAAGCGCCGGCCGAAGAGAAGCCCGCCGAGGACGCTGGCGAGGGTTCGGCCGAGGCCTCCGGCGAGGAGACCGAAGAGAAGAAGTAGTCGCGCGGGCGCCGATATCCGGCGCCCGTCCCGATCCCGACCAGGCAAGAGGCGGCGATGTCGCTCGATCCGGACTGGTTGCTCGATCGCCGGCGGCTCAAGCGGCAACTCGCCGCGTGGCGCGTCGCGGCGGTGCTGCTGCTGGTCGGCGCGATCCTGGCCGGCGTCGCGCGCTTCGACGACCTCTTCGAGCGCGACCACATCGCCCGCCTGACGGTCGACGGCGTCATCGTCGAGGACCGCGACCGCATCGAGGCGATCTACGCCGTGCGCGACAACGACGCGGCGCAGGCGCTGATCGTGCACGTCAACAGCCCCGGCGGCCAGGCGGTCGGCGGCGAGGACCTGTACCGCGCGCTGCGCGACGTCGCCGCGGTGAAGCCGGTGGTCGCGACCATGGGCACCGTCGCCGCCTCCGCCGGCTACATGACCGCCAGCGCCGCCGACCGCATCTTCGCGCGCGAGGGCACGATCACCGGCTCGATCGGCGTCATCCTGCAGTCGGCGGACATCACCGGGCTCTTGGAAAAGCTCGGCGTGCGCGCCGAGTCGTTCAAGTCGGCGCCGCTGAAGGCGCAGCCCAACCCGCTGGAACCGCTGACCGAGGAAGCGCGCGCGGCGACGCAGGCGCTGGTCATGCGTTTCTACGACACCTTCATCGACATCGTCGCCGAGAGCCGGCCGCTGGAGCGCGACGAGGTGCTGGCGCTGGCCGACGGGCGTGTGTTTACCGGCGCCGCGGCGGTCGACAACCGTCTGGTCGACGCCATCGGCAGCGAGCGCCAGGCTATCGCCTGGCTGGAGGCGACGCACGGCCTCGACCCGGGGCTCGCGGTGCGCGAGGTCGAGATCGAGCGCGAGGACGAGATGTTCGACCGCCTGATGTCACTTATCGCGGGAAAAACTGTGATATCCGAAGCACTTATCCTTGACGGTCTGGTCGCTGTTTGGCACCCTGAACTCAACTGACGGCGGCGCGCCGTCAGCGGGAGGCTGGGGTCGTGACGAAATCAGAACTGATCATGCGACTCGCGGAGCGCAATCCACACCTCTACCAGCGCGACGTGGAACGCATCGTGTCGACAATTTTCGAAGAGATCACCGCCGCGCTTTGCCGCGGCGACCGCGTCGAACTGCGGGGCTTCGGCGCGTTTTCGGTCAAGGAGCGGGGGGCACGGACCGGGCGCAATCCGCGCACCGGCGACGCGGTCGAGGTGGCACCGAAATGCATCCCATACTTCAAGACCGGCAAGGAACTGCGCGAGCGCATCAACACCGGCGCCTGAACGGGCGCAGGATCGCGGGGTTGCCATGCGCTTCATAGGCTGGATCGTCGGCTTGGCGCTGGGCATCGTGTTCGTCGTCTTCGCGGTGCGCAACCGCGTGCAGGCCGAGGTCGACCTGTGGCCGTCGCCCTTCGTCATCGAGGTACCGCTCTACGTCCTGGTGCTGGGCGGATTGGCGGTCGGCATCCTGGCCGGCGGCGCCTTCGTCTGGCTGGGCCAGGGCCGCTGGCGCCGCACCGCCCGCCGCCAGCGCCGCACGCTGACGCGCCTGGAGCGCGAACAGCCGCCCAAGACCGGTGCAACCTCTGCCACGACACTGCCGGCACAGGTCGGCGGCGACTGACGCCGACACGCATGCGGGTCATCGGCGCGGCGGAGATCGAGGCGTCGCTGGAAACGCCGCTGTTGGTCGAGCGCCTGCGCCAGGCTTTCAGGAGCGGCGCCACCGTGCCCGTGCGCCATCACCACAGCGTGCCGACCGGCGGCCGCGAGGGCACGCTGCTGCTGATGCCGGCCTGGCAGGAAGGCCAGGCGCTGGGCGTCAAGATGGTCACCGTGTTCCCCGACAACGCCGAGCAGGGCCTGCCCTCGGTGATGGGCGTCTACCTCTTGCTGCACGCCCGCACCGGGGAGCCGCTGGCGCTGCTCGACGGGCCGTCCCTGACCCTGCGCCGCACCGCCGCCGCCTCGGCGCTCGCTGCCGGCTATCTCGCGCGCAACGACGCGCGGCGGTTGTTGATGGTCGGCACGGGGGCGCTGGCGCCGCATCTGATCGAGGCGCACGCGGCGGTACGGCCGATCCGCGAGGTGCTGCTTTGGGGCCGTTCGCCCGACAAGGCGGAGGCACTGGCCAAGAAACTGCGCCGGTGCCTCTTGGACGTGCGCGCCACCGACGACCTGGAGGGCGCCACGCGCGGCGCCGACGTGATCTCCTGCGCGACGCTGGCGTCCGAACCGCTGATCGAGGGCCGCTGGCTGAAGCCCGGCATGCACCTCGATCTCGTCGGCGGCTTCCGCCCGGACATGCGCGAGGCGGACGACGAGGCCGTGCGCCGCGCCCGCGTCTTTGTCGATACCCGCGCCGGCGCGCTGGCCGAAGCCGGCGACATCGTGCAGCCGGTCGCCAGCGGCGCGCTCGACCCCGACGACATCGCCGCCGACCTGTTCGAGCTGTGCCAGGGCCTGCGCGACGGCCGCCGCTTCTACGACCAGATCACCCTGTTCAAGTCGGTCGGCACGGCGCTGGAGGACCTGGCCGCCGCGCGCCTGGCCTACCGGCAGACCTGACGATGGCGCTGGTCAGGCCGGACGACGCCGCGCGCGTGCGCCGCTGGGTGTACGACGTGGCGTTGCCGTTGTGGGCGACGACCGGCGTCGACCCACAGGGCGGCTTCGTCGAGCGGCTCACGCTCGACGGCCGGCCGGCGCCCGACGACTACACGCGCATGCGCGTCCAGGCGCGGCAGACCTACGTCTACAGCCACGCAGCGCTGCTCGGCTGGGACGGCCCTGCGCTCGAGACCGCGCGGCTCGGCTTCGACTTCCTGACCGGCAAGTGCTGGCACCCGGACGGCGGCTTCGTCAGCCGCGTGACGCGCGCCGGGGCGGCGCTGGACCGCACGCGCGACATGTACGACCACGCCTTCGCGCTGTTCGCGCTGGCCTGGTTCCACCGCGTCGCCGGCGACGCCACGACGGCGGACTGGATCGACCGCACGATCAACTATGTCGAGGCGCACCTGGCCGACCCGACACACGGCGGCTACCGCGAGAGCGTGCCCGACGCACTGCCGCGCCGGCAGAACCCGCACATGCACCTGCTGGAGGCGCTGTTGGCGCTGCACGCGGCGACCGGCGATGCGGCCTGCCTCGAGCGCGCGCGCACCGTCGTGGCGCTGTTCCGCGAGAAGTTCTTCGACGGCCGCGTGCTGCACGAGTTCTTCGCCGACGACTGGTCGCCGGCGCCGGGCGTCGCGGGAGCCCTCGTCGAACCCGGCCACCACTTCGAATGGGTCTGGCTGCTGCACCGCTATGCCGCCGCGACCGGCGACGACGTCACCGCCGAGGCGACCGCGCTCTACGACTTCGCGCTCGCCCACGGCCTCGATTCAGACGGCCTGGCGGTCGACGAGGTGCTGGACGACGGCACGCCGCACACCGACAGCAAGCGCTGCTGGCCGCAGACCGAGGCGCTGAAGGCGCATCTGGCCATGGCGGAAGCGCACGGCCGCGACACCGGCGGCGACATCGCGCGGGTCGTCGACGGCCTGTTCGACCACTATCTGTCGGCCGGGCCGGGCTGGTGGCAGGACCGGATCGCCCGCGACCACGCGCCGCTGGCGGCGTATGCACCGGCGAGCACGCTCTATCATGTGTTCCTGGCGTTCGCGGAACTGCTGCGCGTCGCGGAGGCGTCGGCCGACTAGGCGGCAGGCGGCGCCGCTGCTACAACCCCGGCGCCATGACGCTGCCCGACAACCCCGTATTCGTCGCGCTCGACACGCCCGACGTGGCGCAGGCGCTGGACGTCGCCGGCGCGGTGCGCGGGGCGGTGGGCGGGGTCAAGGTCGGGCTCGAGTTCTTCAACGCGCAGGGGCCGCAGGGCGTGGCGCGCATCGTCGACCTGGACCTGCCGGTGTTCCTGGACCTCAAGTACCACGACATCCCCAACACCGTGGCGGGCGCGGTGCGCCATGCGGCGCAGCTGGGCCTGACGCTGCTGAACGTGCATGCCGCCGGCGGCATGGCGATGCTGCGCGCGGCGCGCGACGCGGCCCAGGAAGGCGCCGACGCGGCCGGCGTCGAGGCGCCGCTGGTGATCGGCGTCACGGTGCTGACCAGCCTCGACGAGGACGACCTCGCCGACACCGGCCAGACCGGCCCCGTCGACGCCCAGGTCGTGCGTCTCGCGCGCCTCACCCAGGCCGCCGGCTGCCACGGCGTCGTCGCCTCGCCCCGGGAGATCGCGCGGCTGCGCCAAGCCTGCGGCCCGGACTTCAAGCTGGTCGTGCCCGGCATCCGTCCGGCGAGCGCCGCCAAGGGCGACCAGAAGCGCACCATGACGCCCGCCGAGGCCGTGGCGCTGGGCGCCGACGCGCTGGTCATCGGCCGGCCGATCACCGGCGCCGCGGACCCTGCGGCGGCCGCGGCCGCCATCGCGGCGGAAGTCGCCGCCACGCGGGCGGCATGACCGTCACCGCGAAAATCTGCGGGCTGAGCGACGCCGCGGCGCTGGACGCCGCGGTCGACGGCGGCGCCAGCCATGTGGGTCTCGTGTTCTATCCGAAGAGCCCGCGCGCCGTGACGCTCGACCAGGCGCGGGAGCTGGCAGAGCGCGTGCCGGCGCACGTGACCCGCGTCGGGCTGGTCGTCGACGCCGACGACGCGCTCTTGGCCCAGGTCGCCGCCATCGTCGACATGCTGCAGCTGCACGGCCACGAGGACCCGGCGCGCGTTGCCGCGGTCTCAAAGCAATTCGGCCGGCCGGTGATGAAGGCGCTGCCCGTGGCGACGGCCGGCGACATCGAGGCCGCCACGGCTTACGACGCCGACTGGCTGTTGTTCGACGCGCGCCCGCCCGACCGGCCCGACGCGCTGCCCGGCGGCAACGCCGCACCCTTCGACTGGGACCTGCTGAAGGGCCGCGCCCCCGCGTGCCCGTGGATGCTGGCCGGCGGCCTGACGGTCGAGAACGTCGCCGAGGCGGTGGCACGCTCGGGCGCCGGCCACGTCGACACCTCGTCGGGCGTCGAGGACGCCCCCGGCGTCAAGAGCCCGGCGAAGATCCGCGCGTTCCTCGACGCTGTCGCCCGCCTCCACTGAGCCCGCTTTGAAACCCGCGCGGCCGGCCCTACCATAGCCCCCGGTTCATTCCTGGGGAGGGAAGCATGACACGCGGGATTGGCGGCCTGGCCGCCGTGGTGGCGCTCGGCCTGGTCGCGAGCGCGCCGGCACTGGCGGCGGGCGAGAAAGTGGCGTTCCTGACGCCGTATCTCTCGGCCGTCGCCACAAAGGACATGGCGGACTCGTTCGAAGCGGCGGCGACGCAGCGCGGCTGGCAGGTCCAGATCGTCGACACCGGCGGCGACTTCGGCGCGCTGGCCAGTCGCCTCGAGGACGCGACGGTCTCCGGCGTCGACGCCATCGTCGTCGCCTCGATCAACCCGGCGCAGGTGCAGGACCAGGTCAACCAGGCGGCGGCCGCCAGCATCCCGGTGTTCGCCATCGACGGCGCCGCCGGCGAGGGCGTGACGCTGAACGTCACGTCCGACAACTACGCCATGGGCGAGCTGATGACGGGTTACCTGTTCGACGCCATCGGCGACAAGGGACCCATCGTCAAGTTCTTCCACTCCGCCCATCCCGGCGTGCGCCAACGCGAGCTGGCGCTGGAAGCGGCGCTGGAGGCCAACACGTCCGTCGACGTGGTCGGCGAGTACTACGTCCAGGTGCCCGGCCAGATCGACAACAGCCGCGGCGCCATGGACGGCATGCTGGCCGCCAACCCCGGCGACGGCGCCATCGTCGGCGTCTGGGCGGCGTGGGACGAGCCCGGCATCGGCGCCCACCTGGCGATCGAGGCCGCCGGCCGCTCTGGCATGGTCATCACCGGCATCGACGGCAACCCGCAGGCGCTGGACCTGATCAAGGGCTGCACGCCGTTCGTGGCGACGGTGTCGCAGAACTTCACGGGCATGGCGGACATCACGGCAGAGCAGATGGCCAAGGTGTTCGCCGGCGGCCAGCCCGACGCGGCCGAGATGTACGCCCCGGCGACGCTGATCACGCGCGACAGCCTTGGCGCCTCCTGCGGCTGACGCCCCGCTGCTGGGCTGCCGGGGCGTCACCAAGCGCTTCGGCGGCGTCACCGCGCTCGCCGGCGTCGATCTGGCCATCGACGCCGGCACGGTGCACGCGCTGGTCGGCGAGAACGGCGCCGGCAAGTCGACGCTGATCAAGTGCTGGGCCGGCGTGCATCCGCCCGACGCCGGCACCCTGACCCTCGACGGCGCGCCGGTCGCGTTCGACAGTCCACGCGCCGCCGAGGCCGCCGGCCTGCGCTTCATCCATCAGGAGCTCAGCCTGGTGCCGCACTTCGACGCGGTCGAGAACGTCTTCCTGGGCCGCCGCTATCCGACCGCCCGCGGCCGCATCGACTGGCGCGCCATGCGCCGCGAGGTCGCGGCGCGCGCCGGCGTGCTGGCCCCCGGCCTGCCGCTCGACGTGCCGGCGCGACGCCTCAGCGTCGGCCAGCGGCAGCTCGTCGAGATCCTGCGCGCGTTCTTGAGCGACGCCCGCCTCGTCGTCATGGACGAGCCGACGACGGCGCTGACCGACGCCGAGGCCGAGCGCCTGTTCGCCGCCATCCGCCGCCTGCGCGACCGGGGCACCGCGGTCGTCTACGTCTCGCACCGCCTCGAAGAAGTGCTGGCGCTGGCCGACACGGTCACCGTGCTGCGCGACGGCGCCACGGTCGCCAGCCGGCCGGCAGCCGAGCTGGACACCCGCGCGCTGGTCCATCTGATGTCCGGCGCCCTGCACGACATGGAAGTGGAAACTGAACGGAGGGCCGGCGCACCGCTGCTTGAGGTCGAGGAGCTGGTCGCCGGCCGCGATCCTCACGGCATGACGTTCACGGTCCACGAGCGCGAGGTCGTCGGCCTCTACGGCCTCATGGGCGCCGGCCGCTCGACGGCCTTGCACGCGCTCTATGGCGCGGCGCCGCTGACCGGCCGCGTTTCGCTGGACGGAACACCGTTCCGCCCAGCAGAACCGGCGGCGGCGATAGCGCGCGGCGTCGTGCTGGTGCCCGAGGACCGCCGCCGCCAGGGCCTGGTGGGGCACCATGCAGTGCGCCGCAACCTGACCCTGCCGTTGCTGAAGCGTTTCCGCGCGACCCGTCTCCCAGTGCCGTCGGGTGCGAAGGAACGCGCGTTCGTCGACCGCGTCGCCGACGTTCTCTCCCTCCGCTATGCCGGGCCGGAGCAGCCGGTGCGGGAGTTGTCCGGCGGCAACCAGCAGAAGCTGGTCGTCGGGCGCTGGTTCGCCGGCGGCAACCGGGTGTACCTGCTCGACGAGCCGACACGCGGCGTCGACGTGCACGCCAAGGCCGAACTGCACGCCGAGATCCGCCGCCTGGCCGCCGCCGGCGCCGGCGTCCTGGTGGCGTCCTCCGATCTGCCGGAACTGCTGGACGTCGCGGACCGCATCCTCGCCGTGCGCGACGGCGCGATCGCCGCCGAGTTCCCGCGTGGGCAAGCGACCCAGGCGGCCATCCTCGCGGCGTGCTACGGCCAGGCGGCATGAGTCGGCACCTCAACCGCTACGGCACGCTGGTCGGGCTCGTGCTGATCTGCGCCGCCTTCGCGCTCGCCCGGCCCGACGCCTTTCCGACCGTCGCCAACCTCGTCAACGTCAGCCAGCAGATGGCGACGCTGGCGATCCTGGCCTGCGGCGCCACGTTCGTCATGGTAATCGGCGAGTTCGACCTGTCGGTCGGCTTCGTTGCCTCCTGGGCCGGGGTCATGGCGGCGTCGCTGTCCGGCCTGGGCGTCGGGGTAGTCCCGGCGCTGGCGCTGACGCTCGCGGTGTGCATGGCCATCGGCGCGTTGGGCGGCACGCTGGTCGCGCGCTTCGCGGTGCCGTCGTTCATCGCCACGCTGGCGCTGGGCACGGTTGTCAGCGGCGTCAGCCACTGGGCCTCGGGCGGCGCCAGCATCTTCACGGGCATCCCCGACGGCTTCAAGGCGCTGGCGCGACTGAAGCCCGCGGGCGTGCCGGTGCTGACCCTGTGGATGGTGCTGATCCTGTTGGCCGCCGGCTTCACGTTGGGCCAGACCGAGTTCGGGCGCCGGCTCTATGCCATCGGCGGCAACCACGAGGCCGCGCGCCTGGCCGGCGTGCCGGTCAAGCGCGACGCCACCCTGGCCTTCGCCATTTCCGGGCTGCTCGCCGGCGTCACCGGACTCCTCCTGGCGGCGCGCGTCGGCTCGGTCCAGCACACGATGGGCGATGGGCTCCTTCTCCCGGCCTACGCGGCGGTGTTCCTGGGCACCACCGCGTTCCACGACGGCGAGCCCAACGTCGCCGGCACGCTCTTGGGCGTGGCGATCATCGCGGTGCTGGCCAGCGGCCTGACGATCCTCAACGTCAAGCCGTTCTACGTCGAGATGCTGACCGGCGCGATCATCATCGTCGCCGTGCTGCTGCGCCGCGCGGCGCGCGACCCATGACCGCAATTCTGGTCCTCGACGTCGGCACCTCAGCCACCAAGGCCGTGCTGTTCGACCCCGACGGCTCGGTGTTGCAGGAGGCCAGCGCCGAGATCCCGACCGACACGGCGAGCGGCCGCCAGGAGCAGGATGCCGAGGACTGGTGGCGCGCGGTGCAGGACGCGGTTGCCGCATTGGACATCGCGGACCTCGCCGCCGTTTCCCTCGCCGGCACCATGCAGAACACACTCGCGCTCGACGCGGACGGCGCGCCGCTGGCCCCGGCGATCCTCTACAGCGACGCCCGCGCCGGCGAAGAGCACGCGCGGCTGAAGCCGGCGCTCGACGCCCTCGGCGCCGGGCCCCTAATCGGCAACGACCCCGACCCCTCGCTGACCCTCTTCAAAACCGTGTGGCTGCGCGACCACGCCCCCGACATCTTCGCCCGCACCGCGATGCTGGTGTCGGGCGCCAAGGACTACGTCGCTAACAAACTGACCGGCGCACGCACAACCGACCCAACCCAGGCGACCACTACCGGCCTGATGGACATCGTGACGCGCGACTGGTCCCAGCCGGTGCTCGACGCCGCCGGCCTCGACCGGGCGCTGCTGCCGGGCATCGTGGCGGCGGACGCGATTATCGGGACCGTCATGCCCGGACTTGGCTTGCCGGAGGGTACGCCGGTGGTCAACGGCTGCGGCGACGCGGGTGCGGCGACCCTGGGTGCGGGAGTGAGCGAAGCCGGGCAGGCTTACGTCTACCTCGGCACCACGGGCTGGGTGGCCCGCGTCGTGCCCATCGACGGCCCGCGTGATCCCCTGCCGGTCTACACCCTGGCCCACCCCTTCCCCGGCCAGGCGATCGAGATCGCGGCCATCCTCTCCGCCGGCGACTGCGTCGACTGGTTAAGGGACGCGCTGGGGGACGTGGACCTGGAGACGCTCGAAGCCGGCGCGCAAGCGGTGGACGCCAATCCGCCGGACGCCCTGTTCCTCCCCTACCTCAAGGGCGAGCGGAACCCGTTCCACGACGACGCCGTGCGCGGCGCGTTCCTAGGGCTCGACCGCGGGGACGGCGCCAGCGTGCTGTTCTACGCGGTGCTGGAGGGCGTCGCGCTGGCCATCCGCCACAACCTCGAGGCCCTCGGTGCCGCACCCGCCGAGCTGGGCCTGCTGGGCGGCGGCGGCGAAAGCGCCCTGTGGCCGCAACTGATCGCCGACGCCACGGGCCTGCCGGTCCGTCCCGCCGAACTGCCCACCGCGGCGACGGCGTTCGGCGCCCTGCGCCTCGCCACCCGCGCGCTGGGTCTCCCTGATCCAGTGGCGCGTGCCCAAGGCCGGGCAATCGAGCCAAGGGCAGACCTTGTGGCTAGGGCCGACGCCCGCTTCCGGCGGTTCCTCTCGGCCACCGCTTTCGCCCGGGAATTCCGCGGCCGCTGAGGTTGTCTCGCCCCCCACGTTGGCCTAAAACCGCGCGTTCGCACGCAGGAGCACACGTGAGCCAGGTCAATACCTACCGCGCCGGCCCCGACGAGCGGGGCCATTTCGGCATGTTCGGCGGCCGCTATGTCGCCGAGACGCTGATGCCGCTGATCCTGGAGGTCGAGCAGGCCTACGAGGCCGCGCGCCACGACGCGGCGTTCAGGACCGAGCTGGACGGGTACCTGGCGACCTATGTCGGCCGGCCGAGTCCGCTGTATTTCGCCGAGCGGCTGACGGCGCACCTGGGCGGGGCCAAGGTCTACTTCAAGCGCGACGAGCTGAACCACACCGGCGCCCACAAGATCAACTCGTGCATGGGCCAGATCCTGCTGGCCCAGCGCATGGGCAAGACCCGCATCATCGCCGAGACCGGCGCCGGCCAGCACGGCGTCGCCACCGCCACCGTGGCGGCGCTGTTCGGTCTGCCCTGCGTCGTCTACATGGGCGAGACCGACATCGCGCGCCAGGCGCCCAACGTCTTCCGCATGAAGCTGTTGGGCGCCGAAGTCGTGCCCGTCACCAGCGGCACGGCGACGCTGAAGGACGCCATGAACGAGGCGCTGCGCGACTGGGTCTCGAACGTCGAGGACACCTACTACATCATCGGCACCGTGGCCGGTCCGCACCCGTACCCGATGATGGTGCGCGACTTCCAGTCGGTGATCGGCGACGAGGTGCGCGAGCAGATGCTGGCCGCCGAGGGCCGGTTGCCGGACTCGCTGGTCGCCTGCATCGGCGGGGGCTCCAACGCCATGGGCCTGTTCCACCCGTTCCTCGACGACACCGACGTGCGCATCGTCGGCGTCGAGGCGGCGGGCCGCGGCATCGAGACCGGCGCCCACGCCGCGTCGCTCTCCGGCGGCCGGCCGGGCGTGCTGCACGGCAACCGGACCTATCTCCTGCAGACCGACGACGGCCAGATCATCGACGCGCACTCGATCTCGGCAGGGCTCGACTACCCCGGTATCGGCCCCGAACACTCCTGGCTCAAGGAAATGGGCCGCGTCGAGTACGTCTCGGAGACCGACACCGAGGCGCTGGAGGCGTTCCAACTCTGCGCCCGCCTCGAGGGCATCATCCCGGCGCTGGAGCCGGCGCACGCGCTGTCGCGGGTCACGAAGCTTGCGCCGGAGCTGCCGGCGGACCACCTGATGGTCATGAACATGTGCGGTCGTGGCGACAAGGACGTCTTCGCCGTCGCCGAGGCGCTGGGCGTGAAGCTGTGAGCGACCGGCTGGAGGCGCGGTTCGCGGAACTGCGCGCGGCCGGCCGCGGCGGGTTCGTCGCCTACGTCATGGCCGGCGACCCGGACCCGGCGACGTCGGCGGAACTCCTCACCCGGCTGCCCGCGGCCGGCGCCGACGTCATCGAGCTCGGCATGGTGTTCTCCGACCCCATGGCCGACGGCCCGGCGGTCCAGGCGGCCGGCCAGCGCGCGCTCGCGGCCGGCATGACGCTGCGGCAGACCCTCGCCATGGTCCGCGACTTCCGTAAGCACGACGACGCCACGCCGATCGTGCTGATGGGCTACTACAACCCGATCTACAGCTACGGCGTGGAGGCGTTCATCGCCGACGCGCTGGCTGCCGGCGTCGACGGCGTCATCGTCGTCGACCTGCCGCCGGAGGAGGACGAGGAGCTGTGTCTGCCGGCGCTCGACGCGGGCCTGCACTTCGTGCGCCTGGCGACGCCGACGACCGACGCGAAGCGCCTGCCGGCGGTGCTGAACCACGCCTCGGGCTTCCTCTACTACGTCTCGATCGCCGGCATTACCGGCACGAAATCGGCCAAAAGCGGCGCGATCGACGCCGCGGTCGACCGCCTGCGCGCCGCAACGGACTTGCCCATTGCCGTCGGATTCGGCATCAAGACGCCTGAACAGGCCGCCCAGGTCGCCCGCGTAGCGGATGCGGCAGTGGTCGGCTCGGCCCTGGTCGAGACCGTGCGCACGCACCTTGACGAAAGCGGCCGGGCCGGCGACGGTCTGATCGACGCCGTTTTGGACCAGGTGCGCGGCCTTGCCGAAGGCGTGCGCGCCGCCCGCGAGGAGGTCGAGGCGTGAGTTGGCTGACCAACGTCATCCGGCCCAAGATCCGGGCCCTCGTCGGCAAGACCGACGTGCCCGAGAACCTGTGGCACAAGTGCGGCAATTGCGGACAGATGCTGTTCCACCGTGAGCTGGAGCAGAACCAGTTCGTCTGCAACTACTGCGACCACCACATGCGCATCAGCGCGCGCCAGCGCCTGGGCATGCTGTTCGACGACGGCGAGTTCACCGAAATCGAGCTGCCCACGGCGGCGGTCGATCCACTGAAGTTCCGCGACCGCAAGCGCTATACCGAGCGCCTGAAGGACGCCCAGGCCAAGACCGAGCTTAGCGACGCGGTGATCGTCGCGCACGGCTCGATCTGGGGCCACAAGGCGGTGATCGTGGCGTTGGACTTCGCCTTCATGGGCGGCTCCATGGGCGTCGCGGTGGGCGAGGCGGTGATCGCGGCGGCGGAACTGGCCAAGCTCCAGGACGCGCCGCTGATCGCCATCCCGGCGTCGGGCGGCGCGCGCATGCAGGAGGGCATCCTCAGCCTCGTGCAGCTGCCGCGTACGGTGATCGCCGTCGAGACCCTGCGCGAGGCCGGCCTGCCCTACCTCGTCGTGCTGAGCGACCCGACCACCGGCGGCGTCTCGGCCTCGTTCGCCATGCTGGGCGACATCCAGATCGCCGAGCCGGGCGCAACCATCGGCTTCGCCGGCAAGCGGGTCATCGAGCAGACCATCCGCGAGCAGTTGCCCGAGGGCTTCCAGAGCGCCGAGTACCTGCGCGACCACGGCATGGTCGACATGGTGGTGCACCGCCACCAGCTGCGCAATACGATCGCGCGGGTGATCGACCTCTTGCGCCGGACCCGCCCGGCAGCGGAGATCGTGCCACTGGTGACGGCCACGGCGGCGGAGGACGCGGCCGAGCCCGTCGCCGCGGCCAACGACCCGAGCCCCGCAGAGGAACGCCCCGCCGCTGACGACTGACGCGATCCTGGCGCGGCTGATGCGGCTGCACCCCAAGCTGATCGACCTCAGCCTGGGGCGCATGACCCGCCTGCTCGACGCGCTCGACAACCCTCAGTTCCGCCTGCCGCCCGTGGTCCACGTCGCCGGGACCAACGGCAAGGGCTCCACGCTGGCCTTCCTGCGCGCGATCCTGGAGGCCGCGGGCCAGCGGGTGCACGTCTACACCTCGCCGCACCTGGTGCGCTTCAACGAACGCATCCGCCTGGCCGGCGCGGTAGTCGACGACGCGACGCTGATCGAGGTGCTGCAAGACGTCGAGGCCGCCAACGGCGACGAACCCATCACCTTCTTCGAAGTGACCACGGCCGCGGCGCTGGTCGCCTTCGCGCGCATGCCGGCGGACGTGGTGCTGCTGGAGACCGGGCTCGGCGGCCGGCTCGACGCGACCAACGTGGTGCCGCGCCCGGCGCTGACCGCGCTGACGCCCATCGACATCGACCACAAGGATTTCCTGGGGACGACATTGGCCGCCATCGCCGCGGAGAAGGCGGCGATCCAAAAGCCGGGGGTGGTCTCGGTCGTGGCGCCCCAGCGCGCCACCGCCGCGCGCGTCATCGCCGCCGCCGCCCGGCGGGCCGGTGCGCCCCTCGCCCGGGCCGGGCGCGAGTGGGACCTGACCGCCGACCGCCTCACCTATCGCGACGCCGACCGCACGATCGACCTGCCCGTCCCGGCGCTCGCCGGGACGCACCAGGTGATCAACGCCGGCGTCGCCGTGGCCAGTGCGCTGCGCCTGCCGTTCGCGATCGCCGACGCGCACGTCGCCCAAGGCCTCGCGGCCGCCACCTGGCCCGCACGGCTGGATCGTCTCGACCGCGGGCGCCTGCCGGCGCTGCTGCCGCCGGGCAGCGAGCTGTGGCTCGACGGCGGCCACAACGCTGCGGCGGGCCTCGCCCTGGCCAAGCACGCGGCGGGCTGGCGCGACCGGCCGCTCTTCCTGGTCTTCGGCATGATGGCCAGCAAGGACGCCGCGGCGTTCTTGCGCCCCCTGGCGCCCCACGTCGCCGGGCTGCACGCGGTCGCGGTGCCCGACGAGCCGGGCGCGCTGCACGCCCGCGACGCCGCCGCCGCGGCACGCGCCGTCGGCATCCCCGCGCTCGCCGCCCCGGACGTCGAATCGGCGTTGGACGCCATCGGCCGCGGCGCCGACGGCCCGGTGCGGGTGCTGGTCTGCGGCTCGCTGTATCTCGCCGGCGCCGCCCTGGGGCAAAACGCGCCATTGACGCCGGCGGCGGCGGCGGCGCAATAACGGCCGCCATGGCCACTCAGCGCCCCCCGCTCGCCCGCGGCGACCGCGTCGTCAACTTCTTCCTGCCCGACCCGCGCGACGTCTTGATCGGGCTCTACGACAAGGTGACCGGCGGCCCCATCGTGCTGCTGCTCGTGCCGGCGCTGGACGAAGCGCGCGGCGCGCGCGAGGCGGCGCGGCTGGTCGCCCAGGCGCCCAAGCTGGCGGAGGCCGGCGCACACGTCTTTCTCATCGCCGGCGACCCGGTGCCACGCATCCAGGCGCTCGCCAAGGAACACGACCCGTCGTGCTTCGTGGTGTCCGACGCCGACGGGCGTTTCGCGGCGCTGAGCGGCGTTGCCGGCGCGCTGGTCGCCTTCGTGCTGGACGCCAACCAGCGCGTGCTGACGCGCCTGGACCCGACCGACGGGCCGCTCGACGCCGAGCGCCTGGCCGACCGCGCGTTCGCCTATGTCGAGGGCCTGTCCGAGCGCGAACCCCAGACCCTCGCCATGCACCCGCCGGTGCTGATCGTCGAGAACGTGCTGGAGCCCGAGTTCTGCCGCTACCTGATCGAGCAGTACGAAGCCCGCGGCAACGAGGAGTCGGGCACCTTCCGCATGGTCGACGGCCGGATGGTGCGCCAGGCGCACCACGACGTGAAGCGGCGCCGCGACCACATCGTCGCCGACGACGACCTGATGGCGGAGATCGGCGGCCGCTTGGAGCGCCGGGTGCTGCCGGAGATCCGCCGCGCCTTCCAGGCCAACGTCACGCGCTTCGAGGAGTTCAAGATCGTCTGCTACGACGCGGAGCCGGGCGGCTACTTCCACATCCACCGCGACAACACCACGCCGCAGACGCGCCACCGGCGCTTCGCCATGACGCTGAACCTCAACAGCGACGAGTACGAGGGCGGCTACCTGCGCTTCCCGGAGTTCGGCGACGTGCGCTACAAGCCGCCGACCGGCGCCGCCGTGGTGTTCTCCTGCAACCTCTTGCACGAGGCGTTGGACGTGACGAGCGGGCGGCGTTTCGTGCTGCTGTCGTTCTTCTACGACGAGGCTGGCCAGAAACAGCTCGAGGCCTACGAGGCCCAGGTCCGCGCCGGCAAGATCAAGGTCGGCGCCTGACGCGGGCTGTCGGCCCTATTCGGCGTCGATGACGATGGCCCCCTCAAGGCCCGGCGGTGTCTTGCGCCAGTCGTAACCGGCCTTGCCCAGGGCGTAGCCGTAGTCGTAAAGCGCGTTCATGTAGCCCGTGTCGAACTGGCCGGGTTTCTCGACGTCGAACTCCGGTCCGATGAAGGCCAGGTTGTAGTCGACGTCGTCGCGCTGGGCGATGGCATAGAGCCAGAACAGGTTGGCAATACCCTGGGTCTGGATCAGCGTGCCGATCGAGCGCCCGGCGATGGGCATCGTCCGGCGCTCGACCGAGGCCCAGTCCGCGGCGAGGCGCGCGTTGCGAATGATGTAGAGCCGCGCTTCGCGCACCTTGATGTCATGGCGCTCGGCCGCCTCGAGCAAGTTGAACGACGTCGGGTAGAGGAACACCTGCGCCATGACGCCGCCGTCGACGTGCATCTCCTGATAGGACTGGCCGTCCACCTCGACGTCGATCATTACCGGCGGGAAGGCGCCGGGGATCGCGGCCGAGGCGATGAGCACGCTGCGGAACAGGTTGAGCGCATCCGGATGGCCGCTGGCGGCGATCTTGCCCATGTTCCAGATCACGCTGGCGCGGGCATCGAGGTCGGTGGTGGCGACCAGCAGTTCGCGGCCCTTGTTGTACTCGCGCGCGATGGCGGACAGCAGATCCTCGTCCGCGTAGCGGCTGACGAAATCCCATAACGGCCGGCTGTCGGCCATGGCGTCGTTGTTGACGGCGGCCATGAAGCCGCGCCGCGTTAGCACGTCGTCCGCCGAGATCGTGGTGTAGACCTCCTTCAACTTGTCGTCGTAGTCGGGCCCGAGGAACGCGAACGGCGCGGTCAGGGCGCCCGTGCTGATCCCGGTCACCAGTGTGAACTCGGGCCGCGTCCCGGCCTCGCTCCAGCCGACCAGAAGGCCGGCGCCAAAAGCGCCGTTGTCGCCCCCGCCCGAGACAGCCAGATAGACTTCCGCGGGGGCTGGCCCCGTCTCGATCTGGGTCTTGCGCCAGTCCTCCTCACGCCGGAGGGAATCGAGCACATCGGCAAGCAACGCCTCGATGTCGTCGGACCGGTAGCGCACGCCAGGCATGCCGGGGATCTCGGCCGCGTCTGTCAGCGACTGCGGCACCGCCGGCAGACGTCCCGGGCCCGCGCACGCCGCCACACCCAGCAGCACCGCGACCGCCAGCAACGACCTCGCAACGGCTTGCGTCATCTCGCGCCTCCCCCCTCGCGCCGTGAATGATCTACCGCGGCGTCCGGCCGTCGGCAACGCCCGGCAAGCAGACATGCGAAACCCCGCCGGATGTCTCCGGCGGGGTCTCAGAGAGTCCCGGTGCGGGGCTGGTTCAGACGACCGATTCGACCCACTCGTAGAGCTGGCTCTTGGGCAGGGTGCCGACCTTCATGGCCGCAACCTGGCCGTCCTTGAACAGCATCAGCGTCGGGATGCCGCGCACGCCGTACTTGGTCGGCGTCTGCGGGTTGTCGTCGATGTTCAGCTTGGCGACGGTGATCTTCTCGGACATGTCCTGCGCCAGCTCCTCGAGCGACGGCGCGATCTGCTTGCAAGGCCCGCACCACTCCGCCCAGAAATCGACCAGGACGGTGTTGTCGGCCTCCAGCACATCGGACTCGAAGCTGTCGTCGGAAACCTTGATCATGGACATGAGCACCCTTTCCTCGGTTTCGCGCGGCCAACGTGGTTGTGGGGAGAGGCGTGACGCCGCCCCCCCGGCCGTCGGCGCTGCGTCAAGAGCCCCGATAGTTAGGGAGGGGTTCGGGCGGCGTCAAGCGCCGCCGGCGCCATCCGGTGGGGCCGGCAATTGTCCGTCCAGCAACGCATCGCTTAACGGCATCAAGCTGGGACCGTCGGTCCACAACAGGGCGCAGTGAATTGTTTTATCTGGATAAATATCCCTGAGCAGCGCCCGGTAGGCGGCCATTTGACCGCGATAGAGCGGCGCCACCTGCGTTGAGGTCGCGGGCGGTGGCCGGTTGGTCTTGTAGTCGACCACCAAGACCGCGCCGGCGGTCAGCGCCAGCCGGTCGACCTGCCCGGAGACGACGATCGGCCGCCCGTCGGCGCCGGCGACGACGCCCGCGAGCGGCACCTCCGCGGCGCTGCCGGGGGCGAACAACGGCGCGAAATCAGGCGCGTCGAGCACCCTGAACACTTCCGCCGCCAGCGCCGCCTGGGCCTCCGGGGTCAACCCGTGCGCCGAACGGGCAAGGTAGCGCGCGCAGGCCGCGGCACGGTCGGCCGCCGGCAGCTCCGGCAGCAGCTCCAGCAGGCGATGCACCAGTCTGCCGCGCTGGAACCGCACCGCACCGTCGTCGTCGAGCGGCGAGCGCACCGTTGGCTCCTCACCCGCCGGGCGCGACGGGGCGAGCGGCCGCGGCGGCTCGGGCTCGGGCGCCGCGGGGGTCGTCGCCCAGGCGGGCAGCGGCGTCGCGTCCGCGGGCGGCTCGATGCGCTCTTTCTCGGGTTCGGCAGTCTGCGGGGCGCTGGTGCGCTGCACGACCGGCTCGACGTCCTCCCCGCTCGCGGCCAGGAACGGGTCGGCGACCTCGTCGGCCAGCGGCGCCAGCGCGTCGCGCACCAGCTCGTACCAGGTGCCCGTCGGCGGTGCCCGGCGTGTCTGCCAGCCGCAGACGACCAATCGGTCCTCGGCACGGGTCATGGCGACGTAGAGCAGCCGCCGGTACTCGCGCGCCTGGGCGGCCTTGGCGGCGTCGCGCGCCGCCTCGGTGACGCTGTCGCGCAGCTCCTTGCGCGGCGCCCACAGCAGCACTTCGGCGCCCGACGCGTCGTGCGGCCACAACAGCCGCGGGGTCTCCGCCGGCACCTGCAGCGTGTCGGGCAGGATGACGACGGGCGCCTGCAGGCCCTTGGCGCCGTGCACGGTCATCACGCGCACCGCGTCGCCGCCGTGCTCCAGGTCGCGCTTGACCTCGGTCTCGCCGGCCGTGAGCCAGGCCAGGAAACCCTCGAGCGAGGGCGCGTGCGCGCGCTCGTAGGCCAGCGTCATGGCCAGGAACTCGTCGAGCGGGTCGGCCGCGTCGGGGCCCAGGCGCGCCAGGATCCTGGCTCGGCCACCCTGCTCCAACAGGTGGGCGTAGAGCTCGTGCGGGCGGCGGTAGTCGACCTGGGAGAGGAGGGCGGCGAGCGCTTCGTGGGCCGCGGCGAAGTCCGGTCGTTCGTCGCGGCGGCGCCGCAGTTCGGCCCACAGCCGACCCTCCCGCCGATAGGCGAGGTCGAACAATGCCTCCTCGTCCAACCCGACGATCGGGCACTTCAGCACCGTGGCGAGGGTCAGGTCGTCCTCCGGCAGCAGCAGGAAGCGGCCCAGCGCCACCAGGTCCATGACGGCGAGCTGGTCGGTCAGCACCATGCGGTCGACGCCGGCGACCGCGACGTCGAGCTCCTTGAGCGCGCGCACCAGGTCGTCGACGAACGGCCCGCGCCGCCGCACCAGCACCATGACATCGCCCGGTGTCAGCGCGCGCCCGCGCGCCGGGAGGAATTCGCCAGCGTCGAGCCAGCCGCGGATGCGCCGGGCGATCAGCCGCGCCAGCCGCGTCGCCGCGCTGTCGCCGGCGATGCGCTCGACCGGCGGCTGCCAGGGCGGCGGCGACGGCACGTCGCGGGGCGAGAGCGGCGGCCACAGCTCCACCGAGCCGGCCATGCCCTGGCGGCGGACCAGGTGCACCAGCTCGCCCTCGACGACGCCGTCGCGCGCCTCCGCCCGGCTGAACACGGCGTCGACGGCGGCCAGCACCGGGGCCGTGGAGCGAAACGAGACGTCGAGCGGCACGTCGTCCCAGGCGCCTTGCGCGTCGGCAATGCGCCGCGCGAAGTCGTCGCCGTACTGCCCGAACAACGCCGGGTCGGCGCGCTGGAAGCTGTAGATCGACTGCTTGACGTCGCCGACGGCGAAGACACTGCGCGGGACGGCGCGGTCGTCGTCGCCCGCGGCGCGGCCGGTGAAGAAGTCGTCGGTCAGCCGCTCCACCACGGCCCACTGGTCCGGGTTGGTGTCCTGCGCTTCGTCGATCAGGATGTGGTCGATGCCGCCGTCGAGCTTGTAGAGCACCCAGGCGACGTCCGCGCGGGAGTCCAGCAGGCGGCGCGTCGCCAGGATCAGGTCGTCGTAGTCCAGCAGCGCCCGCGCCGCCTTGCGTGCCGCATAGGCGTCCTCCAGCGCCTGGCCGAAACGCACCAGGCCAGCGGTCGCCTGCGCCACGCGCGCGGCGCGGCGCCGGTCGTTGGCGGCCAGTAGGCGCGCCGCCTCGCTGGACAGGATCGCATCCGCGCCCGGCGCCGCTTCGAGCGCGGCCTTGCCGATCAGCTTGGCGCGCGGCTCGCCCGCCTGCGTCAGGAACGCCAGCGCGTAGTCGTCGAAGGTGGCGGCGCGCCCGGCCGCATCGGCCGCCAGCCAGTCCGCCAGGCGCCGGCCGGCGATCTTGTCGGTCTTCGTACCACTCAGAAGGGCCTCAACGGCGAGCCGCAGGCCCAGCGCGTCGACCGCGGCGTCGGCGCAGGCGGCGGCGAGGAAGCTCTCCGGCGTGTCGTCCGGCGCGAGGCCGAGGTGATTGCGGATGCGGACGACGAGCCCCTCCACGCCGCCGGCCTCGCGGGTCAGGCGGGCGAGGCGGCCGCGCTCCTGCAACAGCGCGGCGATCAGCTCCGGGAACTGGGTCTCGTGCACGTTGCGCGTGACCTCGGCGATGGCGGCCGCCAGCGCGTGGTCGCGGGCCTCGGCATGGGCCAGCACGGCCTGCACCGCGTCGTGCTTGAGGTCGTCGGCGTCGCGGTCGTCGAGCACCTGGAAATTCGGCGCCACGCCGGCCTCCAGCGGAAAGCGCGCCAAGACCGACTGGCAGAAGGCGTGGATCGTCATGATCCTCAAGCCCCCCGGCGTGTCGAGCACGCGCGCGAACAGCCGCCGGGCAACGCGCCGCAGATCGTCGTCGGGCGCGGCGCCGAGCGACACCAGCGCGTCGTCGAGTTCGGCCTCGGGCGCGGTCGTCCCTTCGCTCAGCCGCTCGGCGATGCGGCTCTGCATCTCCGCGGCCGCGGCGCGCGTGAAGGTGAGGCAGAGGATGCGCTGGGGGCTCACGCCGGCGAGCAGGAGGTTCAGCACCCGGTCGCTCAGCACCTTGGTCTTGCCGGAGCCGGCCGAGGCCTTGACCCAGGCGCTGGTGCCGGGCCGCGCGGCGCGCTGCTGCAACTCGCGGGCGCGGTCGACCACGGCCCCCGGCAGGGCGGGCGCGCTCACGTCGGATCCTCGCTGGCCGCCGCCCACTCCTTGACCCGCGCCAGGTGCTCGTAGTCGGAATAAGCGGGCGCCTCGCTGGGCCGGGGCCGCGCCTCGTAGGGCGTCTCGGGGACGTCGAAGCGCGCGACCAGCGCCGTGAGTCCGATCAGCGCCTCGTCGCACAACGCCGCCGGGTCGTCGCCGGCGGCGCTCTCGTGGCCGGCCACCTCGCCGCCCGAGAGCCGCCAGTAGAGCAGCGCTTGGGCCGCCGCCGCGGGTATCCCGTCGAAGCCGCCGGCGCGGGCGATCGCGGCCTCCAGGGGCAGCTGCGGCGCGAAGCCGGCGGCGACCTGTTTCTGGCTGGGCGGCGCGCCGGTCTTGTAGTCGACGATCACGAGGCCGCCCGCGGCCATTTCGTCGATGCGGTCGGCGGTGGCCGTCAGCGTGAACGGCCCGCCGGGTGCGGCGATCTCCAGCCGGCCCGCGACCTCCGCCCAGGCGCGGTCGAGGGCGGCGCGCCGGCCGCCCTCGTGGCCGACGAACCAACGCGCGATGCGCTCGAAGCGCGGCCACCAGAACGCCTGCACGGTGGGGTGGGCCAAGTTGCCGAACCTCGCGCGGCCCGCAGCGAGCAACCGGTCCAGTGCGTCGTCGGGCAGCGGTCCTGTCGGGTGCGCCGAGACGAACGCGTCCAGCGCTTCGTGCACGATGGTGCCATAGGCCGCCGCGTCGGGCGCCGCATCGAGCGGGTCGAGCGCCCGGAGCCGCAGCACGTACTGGGCGTAGATCGCGTACGGGTCGCGCATCCAGGTCTCGACCCGCGTCACCGAGAGTTTGCGTGGTCGGGCCTCAAGCTGCGGGCGCGGCGCGGGCGGCGGCCACGGTTGCGGCGGCCCGTCCGGGCG
>Ga0209678_1000166_pt1 | contig 26580 bp, 19 predicted proteins | sample WorMetilvaeELBA1_FD_187404 | JGI IMG/M metagenome (GOLD analysis project Ga0209678, IMG submission 187404) | Marine gutless worms symbiont microbial communities from Max Planck institute for Marine Microbiology, Germany - Olavius ilvae ELBA.1... ...
AAGATAACTACCGTTTACGAGTTTTTAATGCAAGTAAAAAATGCATTAAACTGGAAAATCTTCGTTTTCCTTTTATGCGATATTAATCAGCAATATCAAAGAGTTCTGGATACCCGTTCGAACACTAGATAACGTTTACTATACCTCAATGGATAAATCCATAAATTTTTAAAATTTTTATATAATTGAAAAAACTAAATTAGCTTGACACAAAATTGGCTTTTCGTCATATACAATATAAATGGCAACGTTAAACCAAATCATCATTAATTTGAATCCGGCGGCGGTAGTATTGGTGCTGCTTCTGGTGCTGCTGTTGGCAGTTGCTGCCTGGCTGGCCGCCCGTCAGAACCGAGCCAAAATGGCGGCCGGGCTCAGCACACTGCAAAGAGAACTTGCTCAGAGCCAGGAGAAGTCGACATCTCTGGCGGCGCAAATTCAAAAGCTCGAATCCCGGACTTTCATTGCGGAATTCCGGGACGAAAGTATCTATCTTATCGCGGCCAAGCGGACGATCGAGCTGGCCGGACAGCTGCACACATATGGTTTGGTGCGTACTGAAAGCCACGCTATCAAACCGTTCTTTACGAATCAGAGAATGGATAGTCTGCAGGTCGACGACTTTATCACCTGTGTGCGAGACGAGTTGGTGAAGGTTGGCAAAAATTCGTCCGGCACTGCATTTGATCAAAAAAGTGAGGCAGCAGATCCTGCTGCCCCGCGCGAAGCTGAATTGGAAACGTTGAAACGTGATTCATGGGCCGGGCCGGACAAGATTGCGGCCCCATCCATCGATCAAACCGTTATGTTTGACCAGGTGTCCGGCGGCTCTGAAAATTATGATGAAATGTATGCCGGGTTTCCTTACCTCGAGGTATTGACGGGTAATGATCAAGGGACGATCCATTACCTGATGTTTGGCCGCTCATCCATCGGGAGGGGTGAATCGTGTGATTTTACCATCAAAGATGACGGCTCTTCAAAGGTTCATTGCGAAATTGGATTTGAAAATCACAACTTTGTCCTGAAAGACCGCCAAAGTACCAATGGAACTTTTTGCAACGGATCGCAAATCCAGGAAGTGATCCTGAATTTCGGCGACACCATTAAAGTGGGCAATTCCGAGATGATTTTTACCTGCGGGGGATTTGATCTCAAGGAAAACGATCCGGTAAAGGCTATCGCTTTATTTGAAAAATGCCTCGAGCGGGAACCCGACTTCGTGATTGCACTCAAGCATCTGGCATTTTTAATGGAACGCGACATCGCACGCCAAAAAGATGCCAAGCCCCTTTGGGACCGTATCAAGATGCTGGAAAGCAGCTAGTCAAATTAGTACCCCGATTGGGAGTTATTCGTTATTGGTTATTCGTTAATGGTTTAAAAGGAATGAAATCTATTTTTATATCATCACTGATGGTAGAAATTTATAATTGGGCTCTTTACCTATTCTAATAACGATTAACAATTAACAAGTAACACCTAAATGAGCGGCTTTTAGCTCATTTAGGGAACTACCACGCTGATGGTTGTCTCTTTTTAATCCAATGAGAATAGATGACGACACCCAAGATCAACGGCTATCCCTTGAACTCACCCCCCTTATCGATATTATCTTCATTTTGGTGTTGTTTTTTGCGGTAACGACATCTTTCACCAAACCGGAAAAGATCGATGATCTCAGGATCGAACTGCTCAATCTAAAAACCGTCAAGCAGAAGCTATTGGAGGAGATCCGGCAATTCAGCACACAGTCCGATGATCAAACCCGCCTGATTCAAAATTTAAAGGACAATTACAATACCCTGAATAATGACTATGCGCGCGCACTGGGCTCCGCTGAAGAGCAGGCCCAAAAATATAGCGCCCGGTTGGCAGCAGCAGAATCCGAGACGCAGCGATTGCGGCGAAGCCTGGCGACCCTGGAGCAAAGTCATGGCGATCTGCAGCAAAAGCTTGTCGATCAGACCGCCGGCAGCCGCGAGTTTCAGCAACAAAATCAAAACCTGGCGGCTGAGCTGCAGTCTCAGCGGGAAGAGGTGAGCCGATTAAACCAAGCCCTGGCAGATCTCGAGCTCAAAAATAAACAGATGGAGCGGCTGCTCAACGAAAAAGCACTCCAAAGCCAAAAAATGGACGACTCCATGGCGTCAATGTCGCAAGCGCAGCGGGATCTGCAACAAAAGCTCGCCGAGGAGACCACCGGCAATCTTGAGCTCCAGCAACAGCGACAGAAGCTGGCAACGGAACTGAAGGCCCAACAGGACGAAGCTGGCCGGATAACCCAAGTCATTGCGGACCTCGAACTTGAAATTGGACAACTGCACCAGTCATTGGGGGAAAAAACGCAACAAAATCAAAAAATGGGGCGCAGTATGGCGTCACTGGCCCAGGCGCATCAGGATCTACAGCAGAAGCTGGCCGCCGAGACCACCCGCGATCGTGAAATGCAGCAGCAGTATCAACAACTGGCAACCGATCTGCGGACTCAGCAGGAAAAGTCGGACCGCTTGACCAATACCATCGCGACCCTGGAGCAGGAGCATAGCAATCTGCAGTTAAAACTTGCCGATCAAACGGCCCGCAACCGGGAAGTTGTGCAGCACAATGAAAAACTGGAAATTGAGCTGCGGGACCAAATGGACAAGTCGGGTCGTCTGACCAATACCATTGCAGGGCTGCTGGACGAAATTGAGGATTTAAAGCGGGCGTTCAAAGACAAAACCGCCCAGAACCAAGACCTTGACCAGCTGCTGGTGAAAGCTCGTCAAAACAACCAAATCCTGAGCAACGAACTGGATCGTTTCAAGCTTGAAAAAGGAGATCGGGAGTCCAATGAAAAATTGCTGAGAAACAAAATCTTAGAACTCGAAAGACAGCTTGTTGCATTCCGCGAACTTGAAAAATCAAAATTGGAACGGGTGGAATCGCTGAACCAGGCCCAAAAAAATCTGGACGCCGGCCTGAAAACCCAATTGAAAAACAATCAACTCGGCATTCAGCGCAAGCAAAATCGTCTTATTTTACAGTTGCCCGATCAGATCCTTTTCGATTCCGGCAGTGCGGATGTCAAACCTGAAGGCCGGGCGGTGCTGCGCAAGGTCGGCCAGATACTAAAGACTGATCTGGGCCGCATGTTAATCCAAATCGGCGGCCATACGGATAACGTGCCCCTTAGCGCTGCGAGCGGAAGCTCATTTCCCAGCAACTGGGAGTTGAGCGCGGCGCGGGCCGTCAATGTCGTGCATTTTTTTGAATCGGCCCTGGGTATTGATCCGGAGCGGATGTCGGCCGTGGGCTACTCGGAGCACCAACCGATCGCATCCAATACGACCCCGCAGGGACGGGCGCGCAATCGCCGGATCGAGATCGTGGTCGTGCAGCCTTGAGTAAGTGAGAAGGTGGGAGGGGGAGAAGGTGGGAAGGGTCGAAATCGTGATGAGTGCTGAGGACTGAGGGCTGAGTATGGCGCCGTACCATCACTCACGTTCTCATTAATTCAGTCCTCAGTCCTCGTTACTCAGTCCTGATGAGCGTTCTTACTTCGACATTCGATATTCGCTTTTTCAGAGTTTCTTTTTCGATTTAGAGAAAAGGTGGTTATATGGATTTTATCTTCGGTTTGTTTGAAAAGGGCGGGGTGCTCATCTACCCCTTGGTGATTCTCCTGATCTGGGGGCTTACCATCATCGTTGTTAAAGCCGTCAAGCTGCGTCGTGAAAAGATCATCAACCCAACGGTCGTGCAGGCCATTGAAGAGATGCTGCTGGAAGATAAGATTCCCGAGGCTACGGCGTATTGCAAACAAAACTCCCTGCCCATGACGCGCGTTATCCTAGCCGGTATCCTGAATTACGAAAGAAGCGAAGCCGAATTGAAAGAAATCCTCGAGGAAGCGGGTCGGCAGGAACTGCCCGGAATCCGCCGCCATCTGGCCGCATTGGGCACCATTGCCAGTGCCTCGCCGCTGCTGGGCTTGCTCGGCACCGTTATCGGCATGATTTCCGTGTTTGCCACACTCTCCCGAGAAACCAACGTCAATCCCGGCATGTTGGCTGGCGGCATCTCCGAAGCTCTGATAACAACCGCCTGCGGCCTGGTGATTGCCATGCCGACGCTGATATTCTACAATTTTTTCAGATCGCGGGTTCAATCACTGGTTATCGAAATGGAAAAGATATCACTGCGGCTGGTTGCGATATTGAAGCGCAAATAGTCAGGCATCACCCTTTGAAGGCCGTCGAATCGATATTGGCCAGTGGATTCTTAAACTCGAAACCAAAAAGCTGCGGATTTTCTCCAATCACGGCGGCCGATACAATATAGAAAACATAGTCGTAGGTTTCTTTGGGAATTTTGTGATTTTTAAGCAGGTTCCAGAAATTCCGATCCCTGGGGTTTTCAGGCATCGCTCTAATCCGCTTTTTGATTGCCGTCGGGCCCCAGTTGTATGACGCCATCACCAATAGCCCCGAGGCCTGGGCGTCGGTACTGTAGATGTCTTTGAGAAAATCCGCCGCGGCTTTGGTTGCCGCCTTAAGATCGAAACGCTCGTCTTTGGGATCGTACACGCGGCGATCTTCCAGGGGGCCGATTTGCAGCCCGTACTGGCGTGCTGTGCTGGGGATAAATTGCCAGATCCCCTTGGCAATCCCAAAGCGCGTCTTTATGCCGACCGCCCTTTGGTCGAACAGGCTTTCCTGGAGGGCCAGGTAGAGGAATTGAGGCGGGAGACCATTGGCGGTCATTGCCTGATAAACAATGGGTACATACCCATTGTTCTCCAACCGTCGGATGGCCCGTTTCAACCGCCTCGTGCCCTGCCATTTGGCGATGTATTTTTTTACCTCCTTTAAAAAATCCTGCGGTATATTGATATCGCACTCGCCAAAAATACGAGCGACGCGTGTGATGATGCGGTCTTCTTCACTCAGGCCGGTTTTAATCACATCAAATTTTTCGATGAACTGCTGGTAGCGCTCTTCCATCAAACGCAGCTCCTGGCGTTTATCCGTTACCGCTACTTTCAGCTGCGCCGAATCGCCCAAGGCGGTGATCATTTTCTCAGTTTTGGCGATTTGGAGGCTGATCGCTTTCATGTTGTAAAATATATCAATCGCAACTTCTTTGGCGTTCTGGAGTCTCAGATAGTGATAAACACCGATGCCGCTGCTGACCACCAGCAAGGTAATGACCGTGCCGATAATCGCCAGGTAACGCATTGAATGCTTCTTTTTCATCTGCTGAAATGCGCCGCGCAACATGATCGTGAACTCCCCGGCTTCTTCATGGGGATGATCGCCAAAGTAATAATCGGCGGTGCGGTCCGCGGTACCATCAATCGATTCCGGCCGCTGTTTGGGCTGAATCTCAACTCCCTCCAGCTTCAGCCAGATTACCGGTCCATCCAAACCGATCTGTACATTTGAATTTTGGGGTAAATCGGCCTGGGTTATGGGGTGACCGTCGAGGTAAGTTCCATTTTCGCTGCCCAGATCATTGATGTACCAGCGGCTATCATCATAGGAGATCAGGGCATGGCGCCGGCTGACCGTCGTATCCTGCAAACGAATGTCACAATCCCGGCTGCGCCCGATAAGGACTTTTTTGTCAATCGGGAAATCGAGCTGCCGACCGTCGGAGGTTCTGACAATCAATCGCGGGGTAAGGCTTGGTGGCGAAGCTGTTTGGATAACGACGGTTTTGGTATCATCGGGGGAGAGTTGCCGATCAGGTACGGCAGGTTCGACGATTTGAACCAGAAATTCCGTTTGACCGAATAATATGCGATCGCCGTTGCGCAGAAAATGCTCCTGAATGAACACATTATTGACGCGCGTCGGATTTTGCCCCAAATTTTTCAATAAGTATTGACCATTTTCAAATCTTACCTTTGCATGCCGTCGTGACACCAGGGGATCAATTACAGGCACAGCACAGTCCTTCAGCCGACCAATGACAAATTCCTCTTGATCGACTTCATGAACTTTTTGAGGGTCTTGGATTGAGACGAATCTAATTCTAGACCTCATAAACTACCTCCGAAAAAAAACCTCGGTGGCCAGAGGCTGTGGGTTGGACTGCCAAACAGACTTTCAGTCAATCGAGTGTCGACGTCTGGCGCGCTGCCCGTTCATCTGAAATCCCCCGCCAGGGGTTGGCGGTAAAATAATCCGGCGATCATGGAGACGCCTAAAACATATTCTTGCAAAAAAACCTAAAGCATTTCAGCTGTGATTGCAAGTATCATCTCGTCTCGGCAAAAATAAGGTTTGAAATTCCAGGGAAACCTGGTAATTAATATCAAGGCTACCCAATCCTTTTCTATTATCGCATAGAAATTATAGTCCTTGCCTGCTCCGGGCGGCGGCACTGCGCGCCGGAAGCCGAGCCGGGATTCATCACCATTGGGGGTTATCATGAAAGTTCCCCGTATACCATTCAAAATTTTGGCCTTGGCCCCTTTCCTGCCTTCCGATCAAAGTATCCGGCTTGATAAACCCCTGAGCGTCGACATCCTGGATCTGGATCAGGTGATTGAAGGGTTGACCCCGACATTCACGGTATCTATCCCCCGTGACTTGTATCCGGCTGAAAATCTTGAAATCAAAGTCAAAAAGATAAAAGACTTGCACCCGGATGGGATCCTGCAAAGCAACCCGGCCTTGGGCAATATCCGCCAAGCGGCAGCTTATCTGGAGGAAGCCGGAAACAAAGGGCGGCCTCCGGATGAAATTGCTGCACAATTAAGACAATGGCCAAATTTGCCGCCGATTCAAATTGAGGCTGAAACCCAAAAGCCGACTCCATCTGCGGCGGATTCGATTGACAGCATTCTTGCTATGGTCGACCTGCCGGATTCACCTGCCGGAGCACCGTCCCCGCCGCGGGATCCTGCAAGCCAGCTTGGTTTGCATCTTGGCAACATACTTGGAAGTATCTTCTCGAATACGACTTTCAGAACCCTTGAATCGGCCTGGCGGGGTTTGAGGCTGCTCCTGCAAGAGGTTAAAAAACATGATGCGCCGGCGGTTGAAATTTTTCCGGTGCAAATCGATACCCTGGCGACGACACTTGACGAACTGACCGCCGAGCTGATCGAAGCCATGCCGTCGCTGGTCCTCATCGACCTGCCGTTTGACAGCAGCCCACGAAGTTTGGACCTGATGGCTCACATCGCGCGCTTTTCAGAAACCTTGCTGGTTCCGGCCGTTATCGGCGTCACGCCCCGCTTTTTCTATCTGGACACCTGGCAGGATCTGGCAAAAACCGCGTATTTGCCGAATTTGTTGGAGGAGCCGCAGTTCGGAAAATGGCAGAGTCTAAAAAAGAAAAGCTCAGCCCGGTGGTTGGCGGCGGCCGCCAACTGCTTTATGACGCGTTACCCTTATGGGAACGACAACCGACCGCGCACGGTTCAATTTGAAGAGCAGCGCCCTTTGTGGACCAACCCGGTCTGGGCCATAGGCTGTTTGATTGCGCAAAGTATTACCAGGACCGGGTGGCCGACCCGCTTCACCGAGTGGCAAAAAATCCAACTTGAAGACCTGCCATTGAATGTCGAGGATCTGAAGCATCGAGGGCCGCTGGAATCACACTTTAGTCGGGAGCGGCTGGATCAATTTATCAAAAGTAATATAATCCCCCTGGCAGCCATGCCGGATACGGATATTGCTTTTGTGCCAGCAGCACCAACCGTGGGGCAGGCGGCGCTTAACAGCCAGTTGTTTATGTCTCGCATCACGCAGCTGATTTTATGGTGCCGGGATCATTTCGAGGAATATCTCGCAGGAGCAGAACTGGAGGCAGCGCTGCAGCGGGCTTTTTCACTGTTTTGGGAAGCAAGTGGGCATGCCTTGCCGGAAAATTTCAGCGTTGATGCCGGAGAACCTCAAACCAACGGCCGGATCCCGCTAAGGATTCAACTCGAACCTTCCCGCCGGATATTGCCCAGCGGCGAAAAGGTTGAGTTGGAATTTTTCTGGTAACATCAAAGCACGGGGTCACTTCAGCTTGACGACATACACATCGGCCGTTTCGTCGGTGGAATACGGTCCGAAAATAATCGACGCAGGATTTCCTTCGACTTTGACAAAATAGGATGTCTCCGGATCCAATTCATTCTGAGTGGCCCAGGCCTGATATTCTTTTTCGCCCATCTGCAGTTGCAAACCCTGCATCGGATAGTTCAGAACTGTTTTTGCTGGAAGCTGTCCCTTGGGGCCGACAGCGTGAAATGCGATCTCGCCCTCCGAAACCCCGAACATCACCCCCGGCCAGCTTGAATTGACCGGCACTATTTCAAACCATTGACCGATTTGCTTATTCGCGTATAAATCCAAATGGTATTCAGATGATATGGGGGCGGAAGCGGTGTGCAACTTGGCCACGATTTTGGCGCCCAGACCGGCATCCGGGGCATTCAGGACATCTATATCCTTTAATGGGGTACTCAATTGATCAGGATCAAGCACTTGACCCGGCGTCTGGAGAATTATGATGGGGAATTGTTGGCCCCTTTGGGCCCGGACGGCGATTGCCAGCAAAGATAGACCATAAAGTGTGTCTGGGGCGAGCAACTCCTCAGCGCTTCCTAAAATCAGCCAGGCGTTGACTGCAGTATCGATGATGTCGTCCCTGGGAGCCATCCAGGCGACGCCTTGAAGATCATCTTGCCAGAAATGTCCCCCCACTTCAAGCCCGTAGGTTTTGAATTGCGCCATTAATTTTTGTACTGTTTCTTCATCCGAACCCAGCGATGTCAGCCATACCTTTTTCATAAGTTCCCCCTTTTTTTATCATTTTTGGTCGAGCAGCCGAATGACATCGTCGGTGACATCGGCTTTGGGAGATAAATAGCCGATGGCGGCCGCGTCCTTTAAGATAATGGTATAGTTCAATCTTCTGGCAACTTTCTGCAAGGCATCCGCCGCTTTTTGCAGGATGATGGAAACCAGTTCCCGGTCCTCGCGCTGGATATCCTCTTTGACATCGGAAACCATTCGGCGGTACTCTTTGGTTGCCTTTTGGAGATCAAGCAATTTTGCCTGTTTTTCCGGGGAAGACATCTTGTCTCCGGCTTCGTTGATCTGTTCTCGCAGTTCGTTGACTTCGCGAAGCTTGTCGGCAACCAGGGTTTCTTTTTCCCGACGTATTTTTTGCATTTCACTTCTGGCCGCCCGTCCCAACCGGGAGTTATTTACCAGTCGCTGCAGGTTGATGTATCCCACATTATGAAGTGCATCGTCGGCCCCGGGGTGAGCAGCCGAGCCGGTTTTGCCATCTTCAGGAAGCGATTTACGTGAGGATGACTTTCCAATACCCAGTTTGATTTTGGTCGCTCGATCCAGTTCGCCGGTTGCGGACAGGCCGTTATCGCGTTGAAAGTCCTTGAGAGCTTGTTCGGTTTTTTGTCCCCAAATACCGTCCAGCGGTCCGGGATCGTAGCCCAGGCCCTTTAATTTGCTTTGGATTTGATGTACGAGTTGGACGTTTGCCGGCGCTAAATCAGGCCGTATCAACCCGACTAAAATGATGAAAAGGGCAATGCTTGGTACCAAACGCGTAACGCTCATAGCAGGCAACTTTCTATATTGAATGTGTCCTCAGTTTGTTCGGTTCTCGTGTATTTTTATCGCCTCAATGACATATGGATAAACGGTATCGACGATCCGGCGGTATCCTTCGGCGTTGGGGTGAATCCCATCGGCTTGATTCAAGTTTCGATCGGCGCCGACACCGGCCAGAAAAAAAGGAATGAAGATGAGGTCTTCCGAGCGGGCGACTTCCGGATAGATCTCGGCGAAGGCGTTGGTGTAGTCCCGTCCCAGGTTTTGGACAATCTGCATGCCGCCCAGCACGACGGTCACATTTTTTTCTTTGAGCGTCTTGATGATGGCGCCGATGTTGGATTTAATCAGCTCGGGGTCGATGCCGCGAAAACCGTCATTGGCTCCGATCACCAGGATAACGATATCCGGCTTGAGGGTCAACACCCATTTGATTCTTGAGAGCGTTCCGCTCGAGGTTTCACCGCTGTTGCCGGCATTGACGACCTGGTAGCGGTATCCCTGCTGCCGTAATTTTTTTTCCAACAGCGCCGGATAGGCGAATTCTTCCTCAACTCCCAAACCCTCTGTCAGACTGTCACCCACCGCCACTATGACACCCTCTATTTTTTTTTCAGGTTGCGCTATTTTTTTTTCAAGTTGCGCTTGAGGGGCGGCCGAGGGTGGTTCTTCACTGCAGCCTACCACCATCAGCAGGATCGAGAGCGTAAAGAAAAAAAAATAATTGTTCTTTTTCACGTTTAATAATCCTTACCAAGGAAGCAATTTCTTTTGCCGGATTTACCCAATAGCAGCATAATCAATGGTGGAAATGGTCATTTCCTCTTATCATTAGCAGATTAAATCAGCAGCATTTGGTGGGCACAGCCCACCCTACATTAAAGAACTTTTGCAACGTTTAATCTGCTTCTGTTCTGTTACCGATCCTCTGCCTATGCGCCATGGTCTATTAATTACCACTTCCGCAATTGAAGATTCTTGCTTCCGAAGTCATAAATCTGTCCTCTGATCTCTCTCTTCTGTCCTTCAAATCCGCAATCCGCAATCGTATCATTCCTGGGTCTGCTCCCTCAGAAACACGACCGGTTTTTTGCGCAGAATTGCAATTGAGGGCAGCAATCCGACCGTTACGACGATGACGATGGTTGTCAGGACCAATAAAATGCTTTCCCATAAAAACGGCTTGTAGGAAAGATTCAAAACCGTCGAGCATATCACCCAACTGCCCACCTGGGAGAGCACAAGCGCCAGGGCCGCGCTGACCAGGCCCAAAACCAGGTTTTCGAGCGTAAACACCTTGACCACGAAATTGCTCCTGGCGCCCAGGATTTTGTAGTAAACGGCCTCCTGGATTCTGGTGTAGCGGGTCGCCAAAATCGAGCTGAGGATAATCAACAGACCGGCAACCATGCTGAAAGCCGCAAAAAAACGGATGATCAGAGACAGCTTTTTGACGACGGCCGTGAATACCGTCAGCAAGGCCGTGGTATCGATAACACTCACATTGGGAAATTTTTCGGCGATTTTTGTTTGCAGTCCGGATATTTTCGGTTTGGCCATCCGGACGGCCGTAAATATGGTTTGGGGCGCATCGCGCAGGGTATTTTCGGGGAATACAAAATAGAAAAATGGGCGAATCGATTCCCGCGTGCGGGATCGAATGCTGGAAATTCTGGCCTTTAGCGGCACACCCTGGATTTTAAAGGTTATATAATCACCAATTTTCATCTGCCTGATTTCCGCGACGGTGTCCATTACAGAAACCTGAAAGTCGCCCCAGTCGGCGCGATGCAGACGGCTGCCCTTGATAATGGCTTCATCTTCCAGCAGGTAACTGCGGTAGGTGAGGTTGAATGTGCGGCCCAGGTTGTCCCCCCTCCGTCGGCGTTCCTGCTGGCGGTTGATTTTTTCACCATTGATGGACAGGATGCGGGCCCTGATGATGGGATAGTAATTGGTCGGTATGGCCAGTGTTTTTGAAAATTGATCCTTTTGGTCGGGCTGAATGTCCAGAAAAAAAACGTTCGGGGCGTCTTCCGGGTATGACTGGATAAAATTCGCATCCAGATTTTGTTCAATCAGGTATATGGCAAAGATGACCGCCAGAGAGGCGGTCAGGGTGGTGATGATGGGACGCGTGGCATTTTTGGGCCGGAACAATCCCTTGACCGCCTGCCGGATCAGCAACGAGCGAACTTTGATGCGTTTGAGGATGAATAGAACGGCGCCGGCCAGCAAGGCGGCCGTCACAATCAGCGCCAGGATTCCCGATACGAAATACAGCGCAGTTTTGAGGTCCTTGACTTGCCAGAATACCAGTAGCAGGAAGAAGGCAACTATTAAAAAGGCACTCAGATAGATGGCCGGGCCTGCCTTGGAGCCGAGGCGCTCTTTGCGGAAGATGATGACCGGTTTGATGTCTTTTAATCGATGCAGCGGTATGAAGGAAAACAGGCCCACTACCAGGACCCCCAGGCAGAGGCCCTCCAACACCTCCGCCCAGGAGATAATCAGGGTCACATTTTCGGGCAATAACCCCATAAACAGAAAATCCAGCGCATTCTGCAGGACGAGGCCGGTCAGCAATCCCAGGATCGTTCCCGTTAATCCGAGCAGAGAAAGGATAAAGATAAATTGGCGCGTAACGAATGCGCTTTTGGCCCCCACCGTTTTCATGACGGCGATGGTCGTTTCTTTTTCCTTTAAAAAGGCCGACAGGGCGCTCTGGATACCGATGCCGGCCAACAGCAGCGTAAAGATGCTGATCAAGCTTAAAAAGAAAAAGAGGTTGTCGAAGAAACGCTTGATCCGGGACCGGGCTGTGCGGTAGGTGTCAACCCGTTCCTGTTCCGGATCAGCCACGGTTTTTAAGCGGTCGGCGATGGTCGGCAGATTTCCCTCATCCAGAACTTTGATTAGATAATCATACTCTACCCGGCTGCCTTTTTTTACCAGATCCAGGGCAGCGAGATCATCGGCGGAGATAAATATACGGGGACCCAGCGAGAATAGATTTACCGGTTGGTCCGGTTCCTGCACGACCACATCTTTGATGGTCAGGGTCGTACTGCCGATATGCAAGAGATCGCCGACCGCCAGATTGAGACGGTCCAGCAGGCCCTGAGCAACGATAATGCCCCCCGTCGTTAAAACGCTGTCAAATCGGCGACCGGATTTAAGAACGACCTTACCGTAAAACGGATACCCGGGCTGCACCAGCTTAAGCTTGGCCAACAGGGAGCCAGAACCCTGTTGACTGCGGACGACGGAATAAAATTCCCAGATGCGAGTGCCGTCGATCTCTTTGTCAGCTTTCATTTGCCTCACCGTGTTCAATACGCCCGGTGATAGATCGTTGTGGGAATGGATCACAATGTCGGCTGCCAGCAGGGTTTTGGCATCATTGAGCATCGATGAATTGACACTGGCCGAAAATCCGTTCAACGAAATCAAGGTGACAATGGACAGGGCCACGCACAACACGAAGACAATTGCCTGGCGGCGCGAACGCGCGATTTGACGGACCGTGAAATGGATATTTAGCAGGTTGGTGGGCATACGGGTTACGGGTTACGGGTTACGGGTTACGGGTTACGGGTTTCGGGTTACGGGTTACGGGTTTCGGGTTACGGGTTGCGTGTTACGGGTTGCGGGTTACGGGTTGCGGGTTACGGGTTGCGGGTTACGAGTTACGGGTTTCGGGTTACGGGTTTCGGGTTACGGGTACGGGTTTCGGGTTGCGAGTTACGGGTTACGGGTTACGGGTTTCGGGTTACGGGTTACGGGTTACGGGTTTCGGGTTACGTGTTGCGAGTTACGGGTTACGGGTTACGGGTTGCGAGTTACGGGTTGCGGGTTACGGGTTGCGGGTTACGGGTTTCGGGTTGCGAGTTACGGGTTACGGGTTGCGAGTTAGGCCTTTAGCCGCTATTTTCTGACAACATGTTGTAAGAAACGGAAGGTTTCAGGTGTCAGTGTTCAGGTGTCAGGACTTAGCACCTCGCTTCCCTGACACCTGAAACCTAAAACCAAAAAACTGCGCTATTGCTGCCCCGCTGGGGCCACTTTTTCCGATCGCGCATAGGAAAAAGCATAGACAGCTATTAATTCAGTTTTGCGCAAATTGTGCAAAATTTTTGTTGGCATCTTTGTGAAGCACTAACAAACAAGTATTTACAAAGATTGGAATTGATTTCAACTTTTTGTATTTTTATGATTCCAGCTTGCCCCCGCCGGTTGTATGTTGATCCGATTTTGGCTGTTTGATGGTGGCGGCAGGATAAAATAGATCCGCCGACCTGTGACGAGCTCAGTCGAGTCAAGGCGAACCACAAATCTTCAATCTTCAATCTTCAATCTTCAATTCCGGCTTGTCCGGGTTTCAATGGAATGACAATTGACGAATTAAGGAATTCTGCCGATTTTAGCCATGCGAGCGCGGCGTAAGCAAAGGGGCCACCTACCTTCTCACCTTCTTAATTTCCCAACTTCTTTATTCTTTCTTCAATTTTCATTTCCTCGAACTAACGGGATCACCGCTACCCGGCGACCGGCTTGACCGAGTTTGTGATCCTCCCATCCTTGAGGACGATTACCCGATCGGCCATCTCGGCGATATCCAAGCTGTGAGTTATTAAGACCAGCGTGGTCCACCGCTCGCGCTGAAATTCCAGCAGCAAATCCAGTACGGCCTGACCGTTATCTGAATCCAGGTTGCCGGTCGGCTCATCGGCAAAGATAATCTTGGGGTGGTTGATGATCGCCCGGCAAATGGCCACCCGCTGCATTTCCCCGCCGGAAAGCTGGTGCGGAAAATTGGCACTGCGTTTTTGCATGCCGACGCGTTTCAGCAGGTCGGCTGCTTTCGCCCGGGCCTGGGAATCGTGTTTTAGCTCAGCCGGAAACATGACATTTTCCAGCGCCGTTAATGAAGGCACCAGATGAAAAGACTGGAAGACGAAGCCGATAAATTCATTGCGCAGCGGCGCCAGATCATCCTCGGAGGTGTCGGTGATATCCTTTTCTTCCAGAAACACCCGGCCGGACGATGGTTTGTCCAGACCTGACAACAAACTCAACAACGTGGTTTTGCCACTGCCGCTGCTGCCTGCGACCACCAGGAATTCACCCGCCGATACCGCCAGCGACACCTTGTCCAGGACGCGGATCTCACGGTCGCCAATGGTATAGGTTTTGGTAATGTCTCGGGCTTCAACAATCGGCATGGCAGCATTCCTAATCAGTCTTTTTGCGAGACATGGCCTGCTGCAGCTTTTCACCCAGGGATCCCATGGAGGGGCCGGTGTCGCCGGCGAATTTCTGCCAGTTCTGCTCATCCTCCGTATTGCCGGGCATCAGGGTGATTTTTCTTTCAGCCGTGTTAATGGCTTCAATAATTACCGGAATCGGATCACCCTCTTTTAGTTTTTCAATTTCTGATGATCGCCGGGCTTTACCGATTCTGGATTTTGGGAGCAAACCGGTGATGCCGGGTTCCAGGTTGATGAAATATCCGAATTTTTCCTTCTTTTCCAGCACGGCTTCCAGGGACTGGCCAATGGTGTATTTGTCGGCCACATCTACCCAGGGATCACCTTCGGCATCCCGGATGCTCAGGGACAGGCGCTTTTTCTCCATGTCGACTTCCTTGATCAAAACAGACACGGTCTCGCCGGCGGTGACAACATCCTCGGGCTTTAAAATCCGTTTCGTATAGCTCATTTCACTGATGTGGACCAGGCCCTCGATACCGGGGGCAACTTCCACAAAAGCACCGAAATTTGCGCAGCGCGTGACTTTCCCCAGGACTTTGTCGCCTTCATGAAAATGCTGATCGGCGCTGTCCCAGGGGTCTTCGGTGAGCTGTTTCATGGACAGACTGATCTTAAGCATGCCGGGCCGTTTATCCGGTTCGATGCCGATGACTTTGACCCGGACGGTATCGCCCACCTTGGCCACTTCTTCCGGTTTGTCGACTTTCGACCAGCCAAGTTCGGAGACATGGACCATACCTTCCACGCCGTCCGCCAGCTGCACAAAAATTCCGTAGGGCATTGCCCTGGTAACCTGGCCGTCCAACTCACTGTCCACACTCAGGGTTTCGTAAAATGCTTTGCGGGATTTTTCCTGTTCCCGGGCCAGCAGCGCCCGCCTGGAAACAACAATATTTTTGCCTCTTTCTTCCAGCGTCGTGACCAGAAAATTCAGGGTTTGGCCGACATATTCCGCGGGGTCTTCCACATAGTTGATATCTACCTGGCTGATCGGACAAAAGGCCTTGCGTTGAAGGATTTCTACACGCAAACCGCCTTTGCAGGTCTCCGAGATCCTGCCTTCCACCGGGATCGCTTTTTCACGGGCTTCCTTTAACATCTCCAGCCCACCGATGCCGGACACTGCTTTTGACAGTCGGATTTCGTCATCGGTCAGCCCCACTACATACAGCTCCAGCGTGTCGCCTTCTGCCAGGTCCAATTGCTGATCCTTATCCATCAATTCGGCTCTTTCCACCACGCCGTCCACTTTGGTACCGGTATCGACAAAGACCGATTCCTTGCCGATTGAAATTACCTTGCCGCGGATTTTGTCACCAATGTTTATCTCGGTTTCCAGCCCGGGGCTGTAAGCGTCCAGCAAGGCGGCGAAACTTTCCTCGGTTGCATCGTTGTTTTCATCATCGTTTTTGGGATCGGTCATTGTACTTGCTCCTGTTTTGGGTGGTATGATACTTGTTCCTGATGGAATCCCGTTGCAATAACAGGCACATTATTTAATTTCAACAGTTTTTGTACATATCCGATTGACAAAGATCCGGAGCTATTATAATTCGAACAGTTACCATTCACGCTGCAATTGTCAACGAGAACCCGGGAGTTTGCATGAAAAGCAACTATGGCTATTTAATGGAAGGTGACGAGGAGGCCCTGCGGCTGGATATCAAAACGGTGCCGGCCCTGGTTGAAGAACAAGCCCGGTGGGCCGGCATCAAATCCGGCATGCGGGTAGCAGATCTTGGCTGCGGTGCCGGCAAGACCACCTTTCATTTAAACCGGCTCGTTCGGCCGGATGGCCAAACCGTCGGTGTCGATATCGCCAACCAACGGGTCGATTATGCCAAAAAGCACTACAGTGATGAAGGCATCGAATATGTGGTTGGAGACGTCCGGGAACCCCTTGATCACCTGGGCAGCTTTGATTTTATCTGGGTTCGGTTTGTGCTCGAATATTATCTCGAGGGCAGTTTTGATATCGTTAAGAATATTTGCCGCAACTTGAAGCCGGGCGGGACCCTGTGTCTAATCGATTTGGACTGCAATTGCCTGCGGAATTACGGATTTTCGCGGCGATTGGAAAATACCCTGCTCCAGATCATGAGCATCATGGAAAAAAAGTTTAACTTTGACCCCTATGTCGGGATCAAACTTTATTCCTATCTTTTCGACCTGGGCTTTGAAGACATTGATGTCAATGTAACGCAGCATAATCTCATATTCGGTGAGTTGCTGGAAAAAGATTCTTTCAATTTTTCCAAAAAAGTTGAAGTGGCCGCCCGGAATTCAGGCTTTGCCTTTGATGAGTATGAGGGAGGCTACGAAGGGTTTTATAAGGAATACAGGGAATTTTTTGCCAGCCGACGCCGCTTCAGCTATACCCCGATGATCTGGTGCCGGGGAACCAAAGCGGCCGGCTGATTCCAGCCGGTTTCCCTTTCAGTGTCAACCTAGACAAATCGCAACAGACGCTGTAAATATCTGAAGTACTCATCTGAATACTGCAGGCTGCAGACCCAGAGGTTGTAAATTTTTTCGTACTCGATTTGCTGCGCATCGGCAAATGATGCCGGATAAAGCAGGGCCGGAAAATCGTCTTTCCCGCTGATTTCCGCAACCGCTGAAACCGCCGCCCACAGCGTATCGGCATCGAATTGCTCTGAATCGGTTACAAATACTTTTACACAATTGGTAATATCAGACAAATTTAAGCCGACATTGGAAGTGTTCACCAGAAAGACGGCTTTCAGACTGCCATCTTTTTTGAGGGAGTAAAGCTGCCGTTGCCGGATTAAGCCCGCTTGACTGTATTCCCGGCTCAATTGGTCGCAATCCAGCTTTTCCGGCGTCAAATCTATCGCATCCAGCATCAGGCCGCCGGATTCATGTTCATAAAAATCGGATAGATCCCGCAGATCATTGGGGCGAGTTTCAGTGATCTGCCATTCGGGTGACAATTGCGTTCGGGACCGGGCAAGGTTTTTGAAATGCAAATAGGCAAACCCGTCCAATGAACAGCCCTTGGGATCTTTGACGCTTTTAACGGCGCCGCCAAATACCCGGCTGGGAAATTTATTTTCCGGCCGGTAGTAGCATATCATAAAATTCATATGCAGCGAATAGAGGCGATGCGAGTCATTGATCATGCGTCCAATCTGATCCAGTACAATCAGTCCCGCCTTGTTTTGGGTTGATTTTCTGGCCGCATGGTGGTGAATCATCCAGGCGCTTTCATAAAATCGCAGCATGGCCATATGGCCGAAAATGGTCCCTTTATCCTGGTAAATGAAATGCCGCGCAATGTGAGGATTGCGGGTATAGATTTTGGCGTAGGTTTCTTTAATCTGCTTTTTATTTTTTTGAATCGCTGTATACTTATCGGGGTAGATAAACCCGGTCTCAAAAAAGAAGTCCCATAGCTCGTCTAAGTCGATGTCATTGCAGATATAAGAATTTTTGTCTTTCGTCTGATGCAACATCGCGATCAGTTGCAGGTGTTCGCGTATATCTATGTCCAGCAGGGCCAGGCCGCATTTGACCCACTTTTGACCGTTGGCGTTGTTCATTGTCTTGCGGTAGACAACCTGACCGGTGAATTTAAGTTTAATGCTGTCAGCAAAATTCAGCTCCAGATCCGGTAAAATCATTCCCGGCAGCAAAGCCGTTTTGTGCTGATCCTCCTCAATCGAAAACCCGGAGCCGGATAAATCCACGACCTTGAGATCGATTTTCATTTTGGTAAACGGATGTTGAAATACGATATTGGGCGAGGGGGTCAACTCATAGCGCTCGCTGCGAAATTCCTTGTGCTTGAACCGCTGGATTTCCTTCCTTAACGGTTCCAGAATATAGCTTCTGGTGCGATGGCCGCGGGTCTGCCTGATGATTTTGCATTCACCGGAGTAATACGTGAAGGCCGGGTCGGATAAAACAATATTTACCGGAGCTTCCGGATTCATCCAATCAAATGTCTGGGGGGGGACGGCATCGAGCTTGACGCGAAACGAGAAGCCGTTAAAATCCATCAGGCAGCCCTTGAAAACAGTGCTGTTTTGCATCAACAAAACTTCAATGCCTTCACAGCGTCGACGTTTGACCTTGCGGGCGCTGATTTCATAACACGCTTCCGGCAGCAGAAGGCGGATGCCTTTTTCATCGACCTCGACCAAATCCGCTGCCACCTTCAGCAGCTTGTGGCCGTTTGTAATTAACAAGTTGCTGAATTCGTGAGATCTAGTTATTTGGCTGGTGTAGTCGGCGTCCAACCAAAAGCACTCGACATAATCACCCGTGCAGGGCTGGGGGGCGGCTCGGAGGGTAATTTTATTATCATACTTTGAATGGGTGAAGTTTATCAGTACGCTGCCGTCCTGGAAATTAATGAAATTCAGTTTGTTGATCAGCTGGGCTTTGGAGAGCCTTTGGCCGATTTCCGGCTTCTTTTCCAAGGACGGCTTGGGAGATGGATCAGCGGCAGTTTCCACAATTTTGGAACGGGCTTTATGACCGTCGATCGCCGCTAGATGATCGCTTGCATTCTTGTTGACTTTAGAATCAGAATTAAAATCGAAAATCTGAATGTTTTTTTTAGCGCTCTCCATGCTGTAGCCTCATACCTTGCGGGTTAACTCAAACGGATGGCATATTCTCAGGGTCCCGGTAGTAAGCGCTGGCGGCCAGAAAAATATTTCGCGGATGTCGGACGATCAATAGATCAGGGTCAATATTGCCAGTTCCACTGTCGATAGTGCGGAATAACCTTGCGTGGTGGGTGTAAAATATTACCGATAGCAAGTCAACAATAAACTGCTAATAAGCTGAAATAATTTAATAAATCAAATTTATTAAAAAATATAAAAAAACAAATAAATTTTATTCATTTCAAAAATATTGTTTAACAATTGATGGAGATGGTTTTCAGCCACCAACCCGGCGACTGACCTTTACTCTGCTTAAAATGACATGGATTCAGTCTCTGAAAAAACGCGGGATTCATTTTTGGTTGCCTTTTTTAGGATTGGTTTTATATTCTATCACACCCGCCCGGCAGGGGTAGAAGCACCAAACGAAAGGAATTGGATTCATGGGAAATCAGATTAGGACAACAATTTTACTGGCAGTCATGACGGCCCTCATACTTTGGGTCGGCCAGCTTTTGGGCGGCCGGCAGGGAATGATTATTGCCCTGATTTTTGCTGCAGGAATGAATTTTTTCAGTTACTGGTATTCCGACAAACTGGTGCTGAAAATGTATCGAGCCAGCGAAGCCACGCCCAACCAAGCGCCCGAACTATACGGAATGGTTCAGAAGCTTACCCAACAGGCCGGACTGCCCATGCCTAAATTATATATTATCCCTCAGGATGCACCGAATGCCTTTGCGACCGGAAGAAATCCAGAGCACGCGGTTGTCGCAGTTACCCAGGGGCTGCTGAAAATCATGGACCGCGACGAAGTCATCGGTGTATTGGCGCACGAGCTGGCCCATGTGAAAAACCGGGATATCCTGATCGGCAGCATTGCCGCCACCATGGCCGGGGCGATTATGATGCTGGCCACGATGGCGCGCTGGTCGGCCATTTTCGGCGGCGGCAGCCATGATGAAGAAGGCGGAGGTGCCGGTTTTATCGGCTTGATCGTGATGTCCATTATTGCACCCATGGCGGCGATGATTGTCCAAATGGCCATCTCCCGATCGCGGGAGTACCTGGCGGATGCCACCGGTGCCAGGTTTGCCGGACATCCGGAAGGTCTTGCCAAGGCGCTTGAGAAACTAGGGGCCTACTCCAAGCGCTTGCCGATGGATGCCAATCCATCAACGGCCCATATGTTTATTGTCAATCCGCTGTCCGGCAAGAGCATGATGAGCCTGTTTTCAACCCACCCGCCGCTGGAAGAAAGAATTGCCCGGCTGCGAGGCACGCAACCACCGACACCCAGTCATGATAACAAAAGAGGTGAGGATACGGCGCAGGCGCGCGCGAGGTCGGCCTGGGACCGGCTGCGGTAGTGTAGGGCAGAGGCTTTCGATTGCGGATTTGGGATTTCGGATTTCGGATTGAAGAAGTTTGGGACAGAAGACAGAGGACCCGTCTTCGCTCTTCGAGCTTCGCCGCGGCACGCAGAAGTCAGAAAACAGAAGACAGGGGCAGAAGTGGGAAGTGGGAATGCGGCCTTCGACGAGCTCAGGCGAGACAAAGTGGGAAACTCGAGAGCATAGCGCATAGGGCAGGGCGCATGGTGGATTAGCTGGTGAAATGGGGTAGAGGACAGAAGTGGGAATTGAGAATGTGGGAGCGGCTTGCAGCCGCGATCATTTAAATTCGCGGCTACAAGCCGCTCCCACCGGCGTCTTCTGGGATCACTTGGGCTTTGTAGATATTCGGATTTTTTTTATTTCCGATTTCTGCAATCCCACTTCCGAATTCACCTTACCTTAAACCTTTCAGTTAAGATCTAACGGTTCCTTGCCGAACGCCGAAAGCCGAACACCGAAAGCCGGTTCCTACTTCCAGCATCCAGTATCGAGCATCAAGCATCGAGTATCCAGCACCCAGCTTAGCAGCACTCCGCGCTGCCGCAGGCGGCTTTATCTTTGCCCTTGATCCAGGTCTGGATGATGTAGGAGGCGCAGCCGACGCCGGGGGTTACACGGATGGCGTCGGTCGGGCAATTCAGGGCGCAGGCACCGCACTCCATGCAGCCGTCATGATCACGGACTTTAGCCTTTTTGTCTTCCAGCAGAAATACGCCGTGGGGACAAACATTTTCACACATGCCGCAACCCACACAGGCCTCGGGATCAAGTTGCAGCGTGGTTACGCCTGACAGGTATCTGAGAGTTTCCATAAATCCAATCTTGACTGATTAATTTACCTCTTTTTGGGACACGACCATGTCAATTTGCGCCAAATTGAGGGATTTAGGAATTGAAGGATTATGGGATTAAAGGATAAAATCAATAAATCAAAAAGATAGAATTCCTTAATTCCCAAATTCCTAAACCCCTCAATTCCTAAATTAAACCCATGTACAAAGGTTCACAACCATTTTTTCAACTGAATACCGATGTCTGAAATTTATAAATATTGAATTGTTTCGCGCCTATCCGGCAAAAGCCGCTCCGACCCACGCCACTACCGCAATCAAGGCAACCGCCGCCTGAAGCGGAATGGCACGTCGCATTTCTTTTTCGACCCCGGAGGGTGAGGTGTAAGGTGTCGACCCGGTAAAATTCATTGCCAGATAAGAGCTGATGGCCGTGGTAAAAGATATCAGGGCGGCGGCTTCCACCCAACTCAGCCTGCTGCCGAAAAACACTGCCACCGCCAGACCGGCAACAACTCCGGTCAGCGAGCCTTTCAGGGCAAAAGCACGTCCCGGAATCCACGGCAGCAAAATGGGGGCTGCCACAGCGCCGCCCAGAATACCGGCGGCATAGGCTACCAGCGCTATCAGGCCGCGGCTCCAGGCCGCGTTGAATGAAAAAAGGCCGACCCCGATACCGGACAACAAAAAAACAGCCAGCAGCACCCAGATCGTGGGTTTCGGCAGATGCGAAAGCTCCACCGGTATCAACACAACCCGCTCCGGCAGTGTAAAGGTTACCTGCCGCATCGCTTGCCCGGCCTTGCAGCCGTCGGCGACATATTGCCTGATGTCCCTGGCCTGGATCGGGCCCCAGAGTACCTCAAATCCGCTTTCCTTTTTGACTGAAACGGCTGAGACACCGGTGGCCGCGAGCTGGGGCAAGATTATTTTTTTATGCCGCACCACCTTGCTCAATCGGCTTTGTTGGATGCGGTACACCACCTCCTGGGTGGAGAATAGCGCTTTACCTGCCGCGCACCATACATTGATGCCGCGCGTGTCGATTGCCAGGATCCAGCCGTCAAAAGACGTCAGCTCCCGGCGCAGGGTGTCAAAAGTAAGTTTGTAGTTGGCGGTGACCAATACCGGCGAGTCCGGTCCGGGGCTGCCGATCCCATAGAGCCCGGGAGCTATTTTGTACTCGGTGCCCCTTAAGCCTAAGCGTGTTTTGATCGTGCCCCTGAAATCCGCTTGTTCAAGCCCGGTTTTGACCCGGGGAACCCGTCCGATGGGGCTGTCTAAAAATGAGTCGACATAGTGCTGCAATTCGTAGCCGGGTTTCTCATCCGGGTTACTCCGGGGGCCGGGCGGTTCACCGCAGCATACCGCATCGGAGGCCGGCGCCATGGTAAAAGGCTGGAGTACGGTTGGGCTTTCCGGCGGGCAGCACGTCGCACCAGCGGCGCAGCATTCATCTTGAGGTGGTATCAGTTCGGTCATCTTTTTTTCCATCTTTGATTACAGGGATGGGTAAAGCAGGGCCGGGCGGATTCGTTCATCCTGACGATTATATCTGTATCTTATACCAGGAGGCGGCATTATTCAATGGGAGTTGTTCCTTGAATTATGCGAAATTCAGGTGTTCCTTTGGGTGCCATGGAAAGTTTGCCGGGGCATTTACCTTGGCTGAGGCATACCCGGCAGCGGTCGTCGCTGCAATTCTGGCAGGAAAAACACTCGCGGCAGGGATGTTTTTTGGAGATCCCGTCCGGTGCTTGGGGCACGTACACCTTACCTTTTAATCCGGCAATTTTTACAAACGGCATGGTTGGCCTCCTATCTGGGCGCTTGGTGAAATCATTTAGACAATTTACTGTCGGTGTTACCACGCGCATCGGTATCCGAAGGTTTCAGGTGTTCCGCCGGAGGCGGATTCAGGTGTCAGCCAGGCCGCCGGCAATCAAGCGGCCGGTCAAAACGGAAAAGAAACTTTGAAAAAGCGAATGTCGAATATCGAATAATGAATGTCGAATGTCGAAGGAATGTATTCTGCCTGTCGTGAGCTTTTTGTCGAACGGTCTATTTTATATAAAGACTTAGCTAAGCGATTCCACTCTTCGACATTCAATATTCGATATTCTGCGGGCTTTAGGTCACGTCTTCAGCGTGATTCGCTTTTAAATTTCCATGTAATTTCACACGAGCGCTGCCTCTGGCCGCGAGCTCCAGTCTGATCGAGGATAGAAACAGAGTTCATATGCCAACGTAGGGTCGGCTACCGTGCCGACAGGTTTCGGCGGGCACAGTGGCCCGCCCTACATTTCTGAAATACTCGGTTTCACTCGAGTTTCCTGGTGTTAGAAAATTAGGGCACTAAATCCTGACACCCGAAACCTGACACCTGAAACCTAAACCAACAAACTGCGCCTATGTTGCCCTCCAGGCCACTAATTCCTGCCGCCGTTTTGGAATTTGCCTAGTTTCCGACCCGGCAACTGCGGCTGTCATAGCGCTTGAACCTGACCACCTGAGGATCAATGTACAGATAGCTGTCGTCTTCATTTTCGGACGCCCGGGCTTTCATGGGCTCGACCGAATCGCCGAAAAACATTCTGATGGTGGCGGTCAGCTGGCTGCGCAGCACCGAATAGGAATAGTGACGGGACGCTATCTGATAATTATTGTTTACCATTTCATTGGTGCGCTGTGTGGATTCCAGAAGTTCGGCGACGTTCCGGACGGTTTTTTTTGATAAATATCCATCCATCACCGCCAGGTCAAATCCCAATGGTTCTATATCCCTCACAAACGTGGCATAGCGATTGATCAATATTGGTTTCTTAAAGTAAATGCCCTCCAGGAACGCATTGCCAAACCCTTCGTAGAGGCTGGGAAAGGTAATGAAATCGGCATACGGGTAAATATCCCAGAGAGAATAGGTCGCCGAGCCGTTGCCGTTATTATTGTTCAGCGGGTCAGCAATCCTAATCGAAAGCAGACGCAAATCGACATCATGTTCGCAGGCATGCTCCTGCAGCCATTCGGCATACTCCATTCCTTCATCACCGGCTTCATGGGATACAACCAATTTATTGCGCCGATCGCCGAGCTTTTTGACGAGGTCGATGGCAAACTCAATCCCTTTGCGCTGAATAACACGGGTCGGTTGTAAAATTATCCTGTCGTCCGGGTCAAGATCGATAGAGTCACGGAAGATCCGGGTTCTTTTTGAACTGATGCGGGGCGGATTCTCAAAATCCAGAACATTCGGTATTATGGTTGAGGAAATGCCGGTCCGGTGTGCCAGCTGTTCCTGGGCTTCGGAGTTTATCACGACATGCCTGATATTAGGCAAATTCGGCGGAAACGCCATGCGAATGTAGTCGCTGACGGCATTTATCGTGAAACGTACTCTTTCCCAATAAAAATCGTGGTGGTGCGCGATGGTTGGCAGCTGGGTTTCAGCAATGGTTTCCGTTAAGGCCAAACCCAGCGATACGTTCAGAGGTATCGTCAGGGTATTTTCGGCGATGATCAGATCGATTTTAAACTGGTCGATAAAATCGTGGAGCCGGGATTTGAGCATATAGCGCATATTATGAATGACGCGGGTAACGCTTTGAGATCGTCTTTTTCTGCCGTAGACCTGGGAGTTGACCCATTGTACCTGTTCATGCTTAAAATGGGCCTCCGGCACCAGAACACTGTTTTGCGGCTTGTGGTCCACTTCACCGGCGAACCAGAAACAGCGATACCCATTTTGCTCTAATACATCCGCCCACTTGCTCGACTCCAACGACACGCCATCCGTTCCGGCAAATCGCGTAGAAACAAATCCGATATTTTTTGTCATGGCGCTCTACGTATTCCCACAGTTAATATGCTACATAGTGACACAGATAAACACTCTTATTGAATCTGTCACCGTCTGTCAAGAGTAATAATGGTTCAACGGTTTAAAGGTTCGAGGTTCAGGGTTCAGAGGTTCAGGGTTCAGAGGTTCAAGGTTCAGAGGTTCAGAGGTTCAGAGGTTCAGGGTTCAGAGGTTCAGGGTTCAGAGGTTCAGGGTTCAGAGGTTCAAGGCGCAGAGGTTCAGGGTTCAGAGGTTCAGGGTTCAGAGGTTCAGGGTTCAGAGGTTCAGGGTTCAGAGGTTCAGAGGTTCAGAGGTTCAGGGTTCAGAGGTTCAGGGTTCAGAGGTTCAGAGGTTCAGGGTTCAGAGGTTCAGGGTTCAGAGGTTCAAGGTTCAGAGGTTCAGGGTTCAGAGGTTCAAGGCGCAGAGGTTCAGGGTTCAGGGTTCAGAGGTTCAGGGTTCAGAGGTTCAAGGCGCAGAGGTTCAAGGTTCAGCGCTGCCGTCGGCCAAACAAACGGCCAGTTTGATCAAAGAAAGAAACTATGCCAAACCGGCGTTTCGTATGAGCACATCGCTCGTTTCGTAATCGTACTCGTACCCGTGCTCGTCCTCGTTCTCGAAGCTTCTGAGCCGCTTTCAGTATCGAGGACGAGTACGACGACGAGCACGATTTGAAAACCCTGTTTTGGAGTTAATTTAAATGTTTCATAAGAGCGCGGCCTCCGGCCAAAGGACAGCCGGTCTGATCAGAAAAGAAACTTTGAAAAAGCGAATAACGAATAACGAATATCGAATGTCGAAGTAATGTATTCTGCCTGTCGTGAGCTTTTTGTCGAACTGCTTGTCGTGAGCTTTTTTGTCGAACGGTCTATTTTAAAAAGACTGAGCGAAGCGATTCCACCCTTCGACATTCAATATTCGATATTCTGCGGTTCTGCGGTTCGTTTTTAATGTAGAGCACCAAGAAGAAGTCAAGCAAAAAATTTCAATTTTTTTTAGGCAACACTCCACGGGTCCGATCCGAGCCGGTTCTTTGAAAATTCAATTAACCAGAGTCAATCATTGCAATCTCAGATTTTAG